>Ga0115012_10001572_pt1 | contig 13232 bp, 9 predicted proteins | sample TroAtlMetagenome_FD_88706 | JGI IMG/M metagenome (GOLD analysis project Ga0115012, IMG submission 88706) | Marine eukaryotic phytoplankton communities from Atlantic Ocean - Tropical Atlantic ANT10 Metagenome | ecosystem: Environmental > Aquatic > Marine > Oceanic | place: Tropical Atlantic Ocean...
GAGTTGGTGGCGAAGGTGGGGGCTTTGTTTCGTTTTTAACGGTTTGCTCTCGTAACGGCTTGGCGGCTCCGGCCAAGATGCGGCGTGCACTTGGCCAAGCTCAAACTTCGTGATTTCCGGAATTACCGTAAACTCGAGGCTGGGTTTGAGCCGGGGTTTCACCTGTTGCTTGGGCGCAATGCCCAGGGCAAAACCAACCTGCTGGAGGCGGTTTATCTTCTCTCGACGCTGCGCTCGTTCCGGGGCGTTGGCAACTCGCAGATCATTCATCACGGTCGACCGGCTTTTTTCGCTGGGGGCACTACGCTTGGCCAAGCGCAGTGTGACGTGCGCTATTACTGGTCGACCGGTCAGCGCAAGTTAACGGTCAATGAAAAGCCGATCCGCCGTCTGGTCGACTACCTTGGTACGTTGCGGACGGTGGTGTTTTGCACGGAGGATTTACACCTCGTCAAGGGCTCGGCCAAGTCACGGCGGCGGTTCCTCGATCTGCTGCTGACACAGACGCAGCCCGGATATCTCGGGTTGCTGCACCGTTACACAGAGTCGCTTCGTTCTCGCAACGCGCTGCTCAAGCGGGACACGCCGGACGCCGCATTGCTGGAGAGTTTTACGGCTGAATTGATCACAAGCGGAAACAAGCTGATGGCCGCAAGGCGAGGGTTGGTGGACAAATTGTCGCCGCTGGTTCGACTGGGTTATCGGAAGATTGCCGCCAAACCGGAGGATGCAAAGATGGATTATGCCCCGAGTGTGCGGGAGGATTTCGCGGTGGAACTGGCCAAGTCCCGCGCGAGGGAGCAGCGGTACCGCAGCACAATCATCGGGCCGCATCGTGACGAGGTGAAGCTGTCGCTGGACGATAAACCGGCGGCGCAGTTCGGGAGCGAAGGCCAAAAGCGGACGTTTTCCATCGCGTTGAAAATGGCGCAGGCCGAGTACCTTACCGGCATCCATGGGTCACCACCGATCCTCTTGATTGACGACGTGATGGGGGAGTTGGACGCCGAGCGCCGGGCTGGTTTGTTGCCGTTGATCAGTCGTACCGGACAGGCGCTTGGCCAGGTGTTCATGACGTGCACGGAGGAAAACTGGCCAAGCGAACTCTCGGCCAACCTGCATCGGTGGAACGTCGATCAGGGGGCGCTGAGGCGGAGTTGACCGGCGTCAGCGCTTGGTGTGGGAGCAGGTGCCGCGCTCGCTGCTATCGATGAAGTCGATAAACTGCTCCGCCAGCACGCCGGTGAATCGTTCGCGCGCCTTGGCGATGGCGTCCTTCATCAGGTCGCTCCCCATGAACAACGCCCGGTAGGCCTGCTTCAACTCGAGCCGTTGCTCATTGGAAAAACCGGCGCGCTTGAGGCCGACGCTGTTGAGGCCGCACATGCCGTTGATGCCGCGAACGATGGTGAACGGCGGCAAGTCGAGGCTCACGCCGGAGCAGCCCTGCATCATCGCCATCGAGCCGACCCGGCAGAACTGGTGCACGACAGCGTTGCCGGAGAGGAACGCGCCGTCGCCAATGATCGCGTGGCCGCCGACGAGTGCGCCGTTGGCGAGGATCGCCCGGTTGCCGACGATCGCGTTGTGGCCGACGTGGCTGTTTGCCATGAACATGTTTTCCGAGCCGATCCGCGTGTCCTCCTCGAGCGTGTTGGAGCGGTGAATGGTGACGTGTTCGCGAAAGGTGTTGCCGTCGCCGACGATCAAGCGGGTTGGCTCGCCGTCGTACTTTATGTCCTGCGGTGCGTCGCCGATGACGCAACCGGTGTGGAAACGGTTACCGCTGCCGATCGTTGTGCGGCCGGTGAGGTGCGCGTGTGGCCCAACCACGCAGTCGGCTCCGAGCGTGACGTGTTCGTCGATGATGGCGTACGGACCGATCTCGGCGCTGTCGTGAATCTGTGCGTTTTTTTGGACGATGGCGGTGGGGTGAATCATTCGTAAATGTAGCCGAGTTCGCGCAGCGAGACGTAGTCCTTGCCCCGCGCAGTTGTGCGGCGGCCGAGGATGATGTGGTCGAGCACGTCGATTTTCAACAACTTGCCGGCGCGAACGATGTCGCGCGTAAACCGGATGTCGGCCTCGGACAGGGTAGGATCGCCACTTGGGTGGTTGTGAGCAAGGAACACTGCCGAGGCATTGGCGCTGATCGCGGGGCGAAACACATCGCGCGAGTGGGTGACCAGCGAGTCGAGCGTGCCGCGCGCAAGGGTCTCGACGCGGATCAGCCGCCGCTTGGCATTCACCAGCACCACGTGAAAGTGTTCCACCTCCAGCAGTCGATTGTCTTCGCGCAACAGCGCGGCCAGTTTTTCTGGCGTGTCGAGTACCGGCGATTCGTGGCGCAACTCGTCGGCCATGCGCTTGGCCAGGCTGAACGCCGCCTTGAGCGTGACCGCCTTGTCGCGGCCGACGCCCTTGACGCGCAGCTCATCGACCGGCGCCTTCGCAAGCGCTTCGAGTGAACCGAACTTGGTGAGCAGCGACTGGGCGACGTCGATGGCGGACAGCCCCTGCGTGCCGGTTCGGAGCAGGATTGCAATCAGCTCGCTGTCGCGCAGCGCATTGGCGCCCTTGGCCAAAAGCCGTTCGCGTGGCTTCTCGCTGGCGGGCAGATCCTTGATGCGCGTGGCTTCCGGCATGCGACTACTGCTGGGCGGCCTTGCGTTGCCGACGGCGATCCCGCTTGAGCCGCGGCTTTTTCTCCTTGGCCGACTGGGCGTTGACGCTCTTGTCCCACGGGTTCGCCTTGCGCGGTCGATACAACGGCCGGCCGTCGACTTTGGGCTGGCTGTCGATGATGCCGCGGAATTTTTTCAGCGCAGCCAAGTGTTCCGGCTTGGTACTCTTGAGCAGATTGTTCAGCTCGAGCGGATCGTTCTCGAGGTCGTACAGCGCGGTGATCTCCGGCTTGTTTCCGAGCCAGACCTTGTAGCGCTTGTCGCGGAATACGCGGTCGGCGAAGTCGCGGGTGCCGCGCACGCCTTTTTCGTCGAGCCGTCCCGCGCCGTGGCCAAGCGCCATGATCCAGTCGCGTGGAGAGTCGTCCGCCTGACCAAGCAGCAGGGGAGCGAACGACTTGCCGTCGAGCGTCACGCTCTTGGGCAGTTGCGCTTGGCCAAGCTCGGCGAAGGTCGGCAGCAGGTCGGAAAAATCGGTGAGCGCATCGGTCTCGCGTCCGCCCGGGACGAGGCCGGGGGCGTTCACGATGAACGGCTGGCAGACGCCGCCCTCGTACTTGGAGGCCTTGCCGCCGCTTGGCCGTTTGCCGCCGACCGTGCCGCGCAGTCCGCCGCTGGTGCCGTTGTCGGTGGTGAAAATCACGATCGTGCGCTCGCGGATTTTCAACTCGTCTAGCGCGGCGACCAGCCGCCCGACGAGGGTGTCGGTGTAGCGCACCATGCCTTTTAGCTTGTCCCTGCTGGAGGTGGCGTTGCGCTCGTCCGGCGTCGGCACGAGTGGGCCGTGCGTGAGGGCCATCGGGAAGTAGAGCATCATCGGCTCGTCGCGGTGTTGTTTCATGAAGTCGATCAGGAAGTTGCAGTAGATGTCCGGCCCGAATTTGCCCTTATATGTTTTGCTGCCGGAGCGGGTGTGAATGTAGGCGTCCCAGTAACGCTCGTTGCTCGGCGGGTTGCCGGTCTCGTAGCCGGTCCATACGGCCCAGTCGTCGAAGCCGTGTTTTTTCAGCGCTTTGGGCTCGATGCGAAAGTCGTTGATCTGCCACTTGCCGGCGATGGCGGTGGCGTAGCCGGCGGTTTTCATCACCTTCGCAAACGAGGTGTACTTGGCCCAGTCGAAGTATCCGACACCCCAGCGCGGGACGTCCCAGTGGTTCACCCAGCCGGTGCGCCATGGGTACTGGCCGGTGAGCAGCGTGGCGCGGGTCGGCGTGCACTGCGGCATCGACCACGCGTTGTGAAACTTGAGGCCGCCCTTGGCCAGTCGGTCGATGTGCGGCGTCTCGATGTCATCTGCGCCGTAGCATGAGATCCAGTCCTTGCCGAGGTCGTCCACCATGATAAACAGGATGTTCGGCTTGGCTGCGAAGATGGATTGTAGGCCAAGCGCACAAAGAATTGTCAGGAAAAAAAACAGTCGCTTCACGCACGCAAAGTAGCGGCCTTCCTGCCCCAAGCCAAGTGCTTGGCCAAGCGGGGTTGACTATAGTTTGTCTTTCGGGCCGAGGAAGAAGTTGCGGATGTCCTCGAGGATGAGGTACATCGACGGCACGAGGATCAGCGTTATGACGGTGGCGAAGATGACCCCGAAACCAAGCGAGACCCCCATAGGTACGAGAAACTTGGCTTGCAGGCTCTTCTCGAGCAGCAACGGCGTGAGCCCAGCGAAGGTGGTCAGCGAGGTCAGGATGATCGGCCGGAAGCGGGACATGCCGGCCTGTCGCGCCGACTCCATTTCACTAAGGCCGATGCCGCGTTTTCGATTGACATAGTCAACCATCACGAGGCTGTCGTTGACGACTACGCCGGTCAGCGCCACTACGCCAAAGCCTGACAGGATGGTGACGTCCATCCCCATCACGATGTGCCCCCAGATTGCACCGATCAGCCCGAACGGAATCGCAGCCATGACGATGATTGGCTGGATGTACGAGCTGAACGGGATCGCCAACAGGCCGTAGATGATGATCAACGCAATCCCGTAGAGGTAACTCATGCTGGCAACCGTCTCGGCCTGTTCGCTCTGTTCACCCTCAAAGCCCCAGTATACGCCGGGGAATTCTACACGCAGCTTGGGCAGAATATCCGTCTCGAGCGTGCGATTGATTTCCTGCGTGTTGCCAACGGAGGCGTCGACGTCGGCGGTGACGTTGACGGCGCGTCGGCGGTCGATGCGCCGGATCGATTCATAGCCTCGGCCGAAGGTCACCTGTGCGACTTCGTTGAACGGAATCTCGGTGCCGCCGGGCAACCGGATGCGCATGTTCTCGAGGTTGGCCAGGCTGCGGCGTTCGTTTTGCGGATAACGCAGCATGACGCGGACATCGTCGCGCCCACGCTGAATGCGTTGCACCTCCTCGCCGTAAAACGCAGAGCGCACCTGCCGGGCGAGGTCGACCTGCGTCAGGCCAAGCGCCTCGGCCTCCGGCTTGATCGCCAGTTGAATCTCCTCCTTGCCCTCACGGAACGAATCGGCGATGTCGATGACACCTTTGAGCTTGGCCAACTCGCCCTTGAGCCACTCGGCAGCGTCCTGAAGTTCGTCGAAATTGGCCCCGTTCAGGACAATGTTGATGGCATCGCCGGCCTGAAAAATATCAGCGGTGAATTGCAGGTTCTCCGCCTCCGGCATCTCGCCAACCTTTTCGCGCCAGCGGCGTGCAAACTCATGGGCGGTAAACTGTCGATCCTCGGAGGGGGCGGCCTCGATATGAACCTCACCAGTGTGAGCACCGGTGATATTTGAGGACACTGAGCCGCCGGAGCGGCTTTGGTCTGTCATGAAAGGCTGGCCGCCTACTGATCTGAGCATGTGCCGGACGATGCTCGGATAATATTCCTCGCTTTTGGCATCGAGTTCGTCGCGCACCTCGATGGCAGCCTGTTCCAGCTTCTTCACGGCCCGCTTGGTTTCTTCCATAGTCGTACCAAGCGGCATGGTGACAGCGGCGGCCACGTTGTCGCCCTCGACCGGTGGGAAAAACGTGAACCGCACATGCCCACCGCCGACGAGTCCCATTGTGATCATGAACACGGCTATGGCGATGGCCATGGTCAGGTAGCGCCACTCGAGGCACCAGCGGAGGCTGGGCCTGTAGATTCGCAGGACGAACTGGTCCATTTTGGTGACGAACCGGTTCTGGAACCGGCGCCAGGCACCGACTAAGCCCTTGCCATCTTCGATGTTGTCCACCCTGCGTAGGTTGCTGAGGTGTTTTGGCAGGATGAAAAGCGACTCGATCAGCGAGAAAAACAGGGTGGGGATCACGATGAGAGGGATGAACTTCATGATCTTACCGGTGTTGCCCTCCACAAAAATCAGCGGGGCGAATGCCGCGATCGATGTCGCCACGGCAAAGGTCACCGGCTTGGCCATCTCGATCGCCCCGGCGACTGAGCCTTTCAGGCCGGGCGTGCCGCGCTCGTGGTGGGCGTGGATGTTTTCGCCGATCAGGATGGCGTCATCCACCACGATTCCCAGTACTACGATGAACGCGAAAAGCGAGATCATGCTGATCGAGACATCAAGCCCCGGCATCAGCCAAAAAGTGCCAAGGAACGATATTGGGATACCAAGGCTCACCCAGAACGCCAGTCGAAACCGGAGGAACAGCGCCAGTACCATGAACACTAGACAGAAGCCGGTGACACCGTTGCGGATCATCAGGTCGCGCCGGCCGGCGAGATAGAACGAATCGTCCTGCCAGGTCTCGAGGGCGATGCCCTCCGGGAATAGATGGGCGGATTCCGTGATGTACTGCTTGACGATATCAGAAATCTCAATCGCGTTTTCGTCGCCGACACGAAAGACCTTCACCAACGCACAGCGCTCACCATCGAAGTATGATTCCCGGTCGTTTTCCTCGAACCCGTCGATGAGGGTGGCCACCTGGCCAAGTCTCAGGCGTGTGCCATCCGGCAGGGTGCGAAGGACGATCTGTTCAAAGTCGAGCACCTCCTTGGCCTGGCCCTTGGTGCGCAGGAGCACCTCGCCACTGTCCTTGACCTTGATCGAGCCGCCGGGCAGGTCGACCGACGATTTGCGGATCGCCATCGCCACCTCGTCGAATGTCATGCCATAGCGGCGTAGTGTGTCCTCGGAGATCTCGATGGAAATTTCCATATCGCGGACGTTGGCCAGTTCGACCTGCGTGATGCCATCCAGTGCCATCAACTGGTCGCGTACCTTTGAGGCGTAATGCCGCAAGGTCTTCTCGGTGGCCTCGCCTGAGACCGCGACATTGATTACCTGCTTGCGCATGATGATCTCCTCGATCAGCGGCTTCTCCGCCTCCTCGGGAAAGGTGTCGATGGCGTCGATACGGGTCTTGATTTCGTCCAGTGCCCGGGCGGCGTCCGTCCCGGGATTCAGCTCAACCATGACCGAGCCGGCATTTTCCTGTGAGGTGGAAGTGACCTTCTTGACGTCGGTCAGCCCGTGGATGGCTTCCTCAACTTTTTGGCTGATGCCTTCCTCGACCTCCTCCGGCGCGGCACCGGGGTAGACTACGCGCACGTAGATCATGTCCGACGAGAATTCCGGGAACACCTCCTGCCGCAGCGTCCCGATGGTCATCACGCCGACGATCGCGATGAAGATCGCCAGCAGATTTGCGGCTACCCCGTTCTTCGCGAACCACTCGATCAGGCTGTTCATGTGCTACGGATTGGCTGGTGCACTTTGTTGAACCTCGACGCCCATCCCATCAATCACTCCGGCCAACAGGGAGGTGATGACCTGTTCGCCGCTTTGGAGCCCCTCGGAGATGATCGCCGTATCCTTGTCGGCGTAAACGACGTTTACCTCGCGAAAGTTCAGCCTGCCGTCCTGCACAACCCACACCCGATCCTTGCCGCGCAGCGCTGTGCGAGCGAGCGAGACGATGTTGTCCTGTGTGCGACCGGTGATGGTGGCCTTGACGAACGTGCCCCGGCGCAGCGCGGCGCCGGTCCGCTTGGCCAAGCGGTACGGGTCATCCACGCGCGTGACGACGTAGACCATGCGGTTGACCGGGTCGATCGTCTCTTCCGAGCGCACCACCCGGCCCTGCCACTCGAGCGCCTGGCCACCAGCCTCGCTGGTGAGCGTCACGCGCGGAGCTTGGTCAGGCGCGACCGTCTCCCCGGCGGCGGGCAGCTCGATGAAGTCCAAATCGCCAGTGGCCAGCGGCAGGCGCACCTCGGCAACATCGGTTGAGAAAATCTCGCCAAGCGGCATGGCCAGTGAGGCGAATTGCCCTGGCCGAACAACCGCCTTGGCCACCATCCCGTCAAACGGCGCGCGCACCTCGCAACGCTCGACGTTGCGTTGGGCAGCCTCCTTTGCCGCCTTTGCGGCTGCCAAGGCAGCCCGGGCCTGCGCCAGTTGCGGTTCGCGGGCCTGCAGTCCGCTTGGTTTCCCCTGGTTGAGCAGCTGCCACTCGCGCCGGACGACTGCCGCCTCCTTTTCCTCCATCTGCAGTCGCAGATCAGCCTGTGCGACGGTTGCCTCGGCCTGCGCGAGCGCCAGCTCGTAGTCGCGCGAATCGATTGTCAGCAGCACGTCGTCCTTCTTGAAAACCTGACCGGCATCGAACTTGTCCGACACGGAGACCACCCTGCCGCTGACCTCGCTGACCAGCTGGATGGACGTGCGGGGTAGGGCGGTGCCCTGCGATTGAATCTGGTACGTGTGCGATCCAGGCTTGGCCGTGACCACCCGGACGCTTGGCAGCTTGCGCTCGCTCGGTTTCGACTCGGCTTTGGTCTTGAACTTAATAGTGAGCATCGAGCCCACCACGCCGACTGCGAGTACGCCAATCGTGAGGCCGATCCTCAACAATCGATTCGGTTTGGTGCTAGATTCCATGTTTCTTGATCGGTTCAAAACCACCCCCAAGGGCGAGGTGCAAATTGATTCGGTTATCCAGTCGCAGCCGGCGCACCGACCACCAGCGGCTCTCGGCATCGATCGCTCGCCGCCGCGCTTCAAGCAGGGTGATGATGTTTTCCAAGCCGCGATCGTACCGCTCCAGCGCGATTTGCGCCGCCGCCTGCGACTGCTTGTGGGCCTCGCCAAGCGACTCGTCCATCACCGCGAGATGAGCCTCGGCATCGAGCGCATTCTCCACTTCGCTGAGAGCGTTGAGTACGGCGGAACGAAAACCGGACTCCGCTGCCTTGAAGTTAGCGCGTTGCATCTTGATGTTTTGCCGTAGACGTCCGCCCTGGAAAATCGGCTGCATCAGGTTCGCGCCAACCGTCCAGATTAGTGAGTCACCGGAGACCAGGTTGGATAAGTCACTGGTCGATGTGCCGGTACTGGCGGTTAGGCTGATCTGCGGATAAAGGGACGCCTTGGCCTGGCTGACATTGGCGCCGGCCGCGTTCAGCCGGTGCTCGGCGGCAACGAGGTCCGGCCGGCGGGCAAGCAGTTTTGCCGGCACACTGGCAGGCACGGCGGCCGGCATCGACGGCAGCTCCTCTGGGATCACCAGTTTGTTTGACGGGATGCGGGCAAGCAGCACCTCCAGTTGGCGCGTCGCCCGGTTCGCGGCAGTGATCCGTTCCGCGACGTTGGCCTTGGCTCCGGCGAGGCTGGCCTCGGCCAGGCGCAGGTCCAACGATGAGCGCACGCCCTGCTCGAACCGAGCCCGGATGCGCTCCACCGTGGTCTCGTACGTGGTCACGGTGAAACTAGCCAGGCGCTCCTGCTGCCGCGCCTCGATGGCGAGCATCCACGCCTTGGCCACCTGCCCGGCCAGCGAGTGCCGTGCCCCGGCGAAGTCCGCCGCTTGGCCAAGCGCACCACTTCGGGCCGCCCGTTTTCCGGATCGTACCCGGCTCCACAGGTCGATCTCCCACTGCGCACCCAGTGTGAGGTTGTGCCGTTGACTGTCAAACTTGGTCGGTATGTTCGGAAGGCTGACCCCGAACTGGGCCATGTTCATCTGGCTCATTGAGAGACCGCTCGACAGGGCGATCTGCGGCAGTTGCTCTGCGCCCGCCATCTTTGCCTGCGCCCAGGCGGCGTCGAGCCGTGCGGCCGCGGCGTTGAGGTTCGGATTGGCATCAAGCGCCTGGCCAATCGCCTCGCTCAACGCCTCATCCTGAAAATTCTGCCACCAAAACGTCGGCGCCTTGCCGCTCGCATCGGGCGCGTTTGACCACTGCGCCGGCAGGTCGGCGGAGATGTCTTGACTGGGCGGCCCCGGCGCGGAGGCGCAGCCGGCGACCAGTAAAACCGTCGCGAATGTGAAAATGAATCGAACCATCCTAACTCGATTTTTGTTTCTTGGGAGGGGTGGAAACCTTGGCCCGGAAACCGGCTGCGGTGAACTCGACCAGCCGCTGCACTGTTGTCTCGTAGCCCTCAGCCCCGGCATCGGTACCGGTGAAACTGGCCAACAGGTCGGCATTGCAGAGTGTGTGCGCCATTGCCCCAGCCATGAAGTGTGAGCGCCAATCCATCTCGGTCTTGTCCAGCCCGGGCAGTGCCTCGTCAAACGCGCGACTGAACTGAATAATCACCTGCGCCAACTCGCCGACCATGAATTTTTGCAGCTCGGCGTTCCGGTCGAACACCACCCGGCCGATCAATCTCGTGAACGATCCACCGGACTTGTGACTGGCCTGCGCCCGAAACACCGGCACGAACAACGACTCCAGCACCGCCTCGAGCTTGAGCTTGCGCTTGCCGGCCTTGATCCGTGCCTCTGCAAGCATGGCCAAACGCTCATCATTGACGGGGCGTAGCCGGCGCGACACCACTGCGTGCAGCAGCGCCTGCTTCGAGCCGAAGTGATAATGCACCGCCGCGAGGTTGACTTTCGCCGCCTCGACGATGTTGCGCAGCGACACGGCATCAAACCCCTTCTGGGCGAAGAGCCGCTCCGCCGTGTCCAAAATCTTCGTCTTGGTAACCCTACTGGCCATTTATTCAAACGACTGTTTGAAACAGCCGTTTTACTTACGCCGGAAAGTCTGCTGCGTCAAGCGATTCGGGAAAACTTTTTTTCCCGGCGCAAGGTAGGGACGCCTGTCCCCAGGCGTCCTAACGTCGGCTAATCGCTTGGACAATTATACGGGGACAGGAATGTCCCCGCTCCGATACACGAACCCATTTCGTGTATTCATTGTTTTCCGTGGTCTTGCAATTCAGTCGCGTCCGTCCCTTCGCTTTGCGCTTGGCCAAGCGATTGGGCGGAGGCACTCTCCGCGCATCATGTGTTTCCACAAAAAACGGAGTCTCCCGCTTGGCCTGGCCCTGTTGCTGTCTTTGGCGGCGGTTGCTGCTGAGGAGGATGGGTTTAGCCCGCTGTTCAACGGGAAGGATCTTTCCGGCTGGGTGCCGGTGAACACGGCGCCGTCCACGTGGTCGGTCCGGGATGGTATGCTGATCTGTTCCGGCAAACCGATCGGCGAATTGCGCACGGATCGCATGTACCAAAATTTCATCATGGAGGTGGAGTGGCGGCACATGAAGCCGCGCGGCAATGCCGGCATATTTGTCTGGGCCGACGACATCACCGCGCGCGGCCAGCCGTTTCATCGCAGCATCGAGGTGCAGGTGCTGGAGAACGCCTACGGCAACACGCGCGGCTACACGACGCACGGCGACATTTTCCCGATCCACGGTGCGAAGATGACGCCGATCAACGGACGCGGCGGCAGCCGGGCGTTCCCGACGGAGAATCGCTCCAAGCCGTCGCCCAATTGGAACCATTACCGGATCGTGTGCAATAACGGGAACATCTCGCTGGCGGTGAACGGAAAGGTGGTCACGCAGGGCAGGGAGGCGAGTCCTCGCAAGGGTTACATATGCATCGAGTCCGAGGGTGGGGTGGTGCACTATCGCAACATGCGGATCAAGGAACTGCCGGCGATACCGCTCAAGCCGGGGCAGGTGGCGATCGCGAACCGCGGGTATCGCTGTCTCTACACCGGCGTCGATTTGTCCGGGTGGAAGGCGTCGGATGGCTGGCGGTCGCACGACTGGCAGTTTCGTTTTCACGGCGAGACGGGCGGCATGGACAAGGCGCTGGAGTCGGAGGAGGTGTTTGGCGACTTCGGTTTTATTTTTGACGTGACTGTCTCGGACAAAACCAAGCCGCTGGAGTTTCAGCTTCGGGGCAACCCGGCCTCGGCGGTTCGTGTCGCGCCGGATTTGTTCAAGGGCGACCTGGTTTTGAAGGGGCGCAACTGGAACCGGTTCGAGGGCGAACTTCGCGGGAACAAACTCACATTGAAACTCAACGGCCGCACGCTGGTCGATGGCCAAGCACTGGACGGCCTCCCGGCGAAGGGGCCGATCCGCATCGTACCGGGCGGCCCGGTCTCGATGGCCAACGTGTATGTCCGTCGCTTGGCCAAGCGCTAATTTAATTTCTTGAAATTGCTTTTTCGATTTTTGATCGTTCTTGTGGCGTGGTCGCTTGGCCAGGCGCAGGCGCAGGAGCGGCACATCGGAAAGGGCTACCTGAACCTGCTGGCCTACTGGGATTTCGACAGCGCCAACGCGTTCAACACCGGCACGGCGGTGGATGTCGTCTCAAAGATAGAGGGCGAACTGCTTGGCGAACCCAAGCTGGTGGTGGGGCGTTCAGGTCAAAAGCTGGATCGGGCGATTGATTTTGGCGCGGAGCCGGAGGGCAACTGGGTGAAGATCGATCACAAGACCGACGAAGGCCATTCGTGGCTCAAGCCGGTGTCCGACTACAATCAACTCACGGTTTCGTTCTGGCAAAAACTGCACATGGTTTCGCCCTCCTCCACGTTTTGGCTGGGCGCGGCCAGCGCCTCGAGCGGCGAGCGCAATGCCCAGGCGCATGTGCCGTGGGGCAACTCGACGATTTACTGGGACACCTCCGGCTGTTGCGACGGTCGCACGACGCGGATTAACAAAAAGTGGAACGGCGACTTCACGGATTGGCACCACTTTGTGTTCATTAAGGATCGCGACCGCAAGGCGATCTACATCGACGGCGAGTTGATTCACGAGGCCAACAACAACTCACGGCTCAAGGCCGACTGGACGGTGGCGGCGATCGGCTCGGACAACAAGGGCGAGAGCAACGTCGCCGGGATGATCGACGAGTTCGCGGTGTTCGCCTCGGCGTTGACGGAGGCGGAGATTGGACTCCTGGCCAAGGGCACCGAGCCGAACGCGCTGGAGGAGCGCACCAACGTGGGCGAGCCGGTGGAGGTGCTGGAGCGCACCACAAACGTAACGCTCGGTCAGGCGCATGGGTTCTTCGATGAGCCATTTGAGCTGACCATGAGCACGGCCTCGCCCAAGGCGAAAATCTGGTACACGACCAACAGCCGTGATCCATCACCCGACTCGGGCAAGCAGTACACCGAGCCGCTGTCGATCAGTAAGACCACCGTGGTGCGCGCCGTGGCGCTGGAGGAGGGCAGGGCGCCGTCGAGGATCGAGACGCAGACGTACATCTTCCCGGAGCAGGTGATCAAGAAACCGAACATGCGCAAATCGATCACCAACCATCGCACCTACGGACCGAAAATGCGCGACTCACTGATGAGTTTGCCGACCATGATCATCACCAC
>Ga0115012_10001573_pt1 | contig 13230 bp, 18 predicted proteins | sample TroAtlMetagenome_FD_88706 | JGI IMG/M metagenome (GOLD analysis project Ga0115012, IMG submission 88706) | Marine eukaryotic phytoplankton communities from Atlantic Ocean - Tropical Atlantic ANT10 Metagenome | ecosystem: Environmental > Aquatic > Marine > Oceanic | place: Tropical Atlantic...
GCGTGTTACCGCAGGTATAGTGGTTCTACATCAAGGTGACACAACAAAGAGTACGGACATTTTAAACTCGCCCTTCGGGAAGGTCTGGCAAGCTTCCTAGCTTCATTCTGGGAATTTGAAAGGAAACAGCCATTCCTGCATTCCCACGCTTCGCTAGGAAACTTGCCAGCGCCTTCTGAGTTGGTAATGATCTATGCGGATTGGTATATCTGCCGCCTCGCGGGGGGCGATTAATTTGCTTGAGTCACGTCACAGAAGTCTGACCTTAACAAATGATCTTTTTTAAGGTTTGCTCAGTATTGTTAGTACTGAAGGATTTATTTTGGTGCGCGATACGCCTAAGCGCTTGAACGCCCCTCATGTTTCTTAGAGGCATTTTTTAGCAAAGGGTTCCCGCCAAAAATTCAATACAGGAACAGTAATGAACAAGCTACTATCCGCATTTTCTTTAGTTTCAATAGCCTCGTGCACCTCAAGCTTCGCAAATGCCGACGAACTTCCCTTTAATTTAAGCGGCCATGTTAGGGTTAACTACGGGCATCAAGACTGGCAAATCCCCGAGTTTAGGGATGGTTTCGAATTTGAATCATTCAAACTTGGCGTGTCGGGTGAGTCAGATCAATTTAGCTATAAAGCCGAATATCGATGGTACGAAAACACCGACTTCGACACAGTAAGGTTCGCCGACCTGACTTATCATTTCGATGAGCAAACCGAAATTACCGCAGGTATAACCCAAACACCGTTTGGTTTGCAGCCCTTTGCCAGTAACAACTTTTGGTTCTCGGTAAATTATTATCTTGGCTTCGAAGATGATTACGATGCTGGAGTGAAAATAAACCACGATTGGGGCAACTGGGATTTTCAAGCCGCTTATTTTATGAACGACGAATACAACGATGCCGCTGAGTTTGGGCGCTATTCGTTCGACGTGGCGGACGACGGTGAATATCGAAATAAAGAAGACGGCCAATACAATTTACGTGCTAACTACACAGCAAACTTTATTCGCGGAGGCACTACCGATATTGGCGTGTCTTACCAATACGGCAACATCTTAAACCTGGATACCCTGGACGATGGTGATATGAATGCCTATGCCGTGCATATGCGTCATACCCAAGGCGACCTCAAGGTCGAACTGCAGTATATCGATTATGAATACGATTTGGCTGCACCAGAAGGGCAAGCAAATGATCGCATAGCGCTATCCTCTTTCACCTTCCCGTTCTTAGCCGCGGCCGACGGTAAAACCTATTCAGCAAACCTTGTGTACTCTGTGCCTTATAAGTTTACTCACATAGAATCACTTACTTGTTACTCAGAGTACAGCGTGGCAAAAGGTGAAGGAAGCGAAGGGAAAAACTCGTCGCAGTGGATAAACGGCTGTAGCTTTGGCTGGGATAAATTGTTTGTATATGTAGATAGTATCCAAGGCAAAAACATGTGGTTCTCAGGCGGTCCGGGCGTGGGACTCGACTTAGGTGGTAGACAAGAAACTACCCACCGCCTGAACATAAACCTTGGTATTTACTTCTAATCACTAACAGGACTTTGACATGCGATTACTATTAATAGCGACATTTATACTAGCGCTAGTTCCAATGCAAAGTTTTGCCCATGCGTGGATGAAACTGCGAATAGCGACCACAGAGTATGCCCCTTATACGTCAACTGATATGCAGCACGACGGTTATATCAATCACATAATCGCTGATGCGTTTTTAGAGACGGGCGTTGTAGTTGAGTTTGTATCTTTACCCTGGGAAGAAGCGCTTGAAGCAACGCTGAAAGGCGAATACGACGCCATCTCATACGGCAATTTTGTGCGCGCCCGGGAAAGTGAGTTTTTCCACAGTAACCCTATTAGTGCGGAAAGCTTGGTGTTTTATGTTAATGCTGAAAAGGGCCCTGATACTTGGGCTGAATTAAGCGACTTAAAAGACCTAAAGATGGGCGTAACAGAAGGGTATTTATACAACGATGAACTTGCCGCTTACATTAAAAGCAGCAGTAATGTTGTGGAAAGTTCCACAGACAAAGACAATTTACAGGCGCTGATTGACGGTAAAATTGACGTTTTTCCCATTGATGAGTTAACAGGATGGTACTTGCTTCAGCGTGATTTCGATAGTGGCGACCGCAGAGATGTGATGCCCATTAAGCCGTTTATCTCAACTGTAACCACGCATCTGTTAGTGCCTAAAGGCGAAAGTGACAGTCAGCTTATTCTGTCGCTATTTAATAAAGGGTTAGAAGAGTTAACGCTGGACGGAAAACTGACCCGCTTTAAACGCCTTCTAAAAGAAGGCTACTATCAGCATCCGCAGAAAAAAGTGAATTTTGACAGACGCTAGCTGGCGTTTCAGGCCTAAGGGGCTATATAAAAGCCCCGCTGGCTAAACGCCAAAGGCATAATAAATTAAACTAAAAGGGCAGTGCGATAATAAAAATAATCTATATACTTCAGTGCACATAATACTGATGTAATGGTTATTTCCTAATGCGCAGCCCTTTATTTGTGCGACTTTACGGGCGTGGTCGTTTTCGCTCGCTGTTGAGCACATGCCTTCTGCTAATACTCGTTGTTATTTGCCCGTTAGCCAATGCGTCGAGTGATGAAATAGCCTTTGATGTCTCTGGCTCGTTTAGAGTGCGCTACGAGTCGTTGAATAACCCTATATTTCCAACATCATCAGCTGCACGAGAAAAAAGTAATCAGCGTCTTTCAACACGCTTTATCGTGAATTCTACGGTAAGTTATCAAAACCTCGCGGCAACGATCGAAATACGTGACTCGCGAGTGTTTCTGGATGAAAACGATCCAACGCTAACGGCCAATCAGGTTAATACACTAGAGCCTACACAGTTTTTTATCACCTACAAACCTGAACGAGAATCAGGCTTATACGAAGTGTCTGCGATAAAAGTAGGGCGTATGGAGCTCGACTACGGCAGTCGCAGGCTATTGGCCAAAACAGCCTATCGTAATGCCACCAATAGCTATGATGGAATTGTGGTGGAAGCAAGAGTTGCAGATTGGCAAGTACACGGGGTGTACGTGCTGCCGGTATCTCGCTTTCCTACTGACAGTGAAAGTCTGGATGGGAACGAACGCGCGTTCGACAAAAGCTTTAGCGAACGAAAATTCTTTGGTGTGTACGCTGCGTCAAAAGACAACAACGTCAAGCTGCAAAGCTACTGGTTAAAAGAAGACGATAGTGAAGTGCTTGCCACCAAAAACCGTGATCTGTACACATTGAGTGTGGACTATACCCAGCCTTTCAATAATGGCCTGATAATAAATATAGAGGTGGTGGGGCAAACGGGAACTTCTTATCAAACCGCATCTGCTAACGATACAGACGAGAAAGACGTTCGTGCATATATGCTGTTTGGTTATGTCGGGAAACAGATTACAGACAACACCTTTCTTAGAGCTGAAGTTGACTATATCAGTGGCGACAACGACACAAGCGATGACACAATCTCTGACTTTGATACCTTATACGGCGTGCGACGTTTTGATTTCGGACCTACTGATGTATATCAGGCTATGCCACGTAGAAACCTAAAAGCAGTGGGGCTTCGAAGCGTGTCTAAGCCAGCAAAAGCGCACAACATTATGCTTGGTTACAAAGCCATGTGGTACCAAAAAGCACCTCAAGACGTGGACAGTTTCATTGGTCATCAAGTGGAAGCTCGCTGGCGTTATCAAGTGCGACCCGAATTGCGATTAGTGCTAGGTGGAGCCTACCTCAAAAAAGGAGAGGGTTTTGCGCGTGGAGATTACAGCGACAACAGCGCCTTTTTATTCACTGGCGCTTTGTATACCTTTTAAAATCTCCGGCTAAATAGCCCGCGTAAACTGGGTACAGCTGCTTACACTAGAAGCCTTGCAGATGAGCGCGTACTCTCTTTTCTGTTTATTATATTACTGATATGGTTAACGGCTATTTTGAAATGCCCATTTAGAGGTTGCCTTGTCGTATTCAGCTGAAACATCGTTTTTTGCCCGTTGTATTGCACTATTAAAATTACTCGGCCCGGGTGTGCTTATGGCAACAGCGGCGGTAGGCGGTAGTCACTTAGTAGCATCAACTCAAGCGGGGGCGAAGTTTGGTTGGCAGTTAGCGCTGCTTATATTGGTAGTTAACTTACTCAAATACCCATTCTTTAGAGCAGGTGTTAGCTACACCATCAGTACAAAACAAACCCTTCAGCAAGGGTACTTGGGAATGGGACGACGATATTTGGCCATTGCCTTGGGTTTGAATACCATTGCGTCGGTGGTCAATGCTGCAGCGCTGTTGTTGTTTGCTGCAAGCTTATTGTCGTATTTTATTCCTTTCGATATCGCCATAACGTTGTCAGCTTCAGTGGTTTTGGCACTTATTTTAATCATTCTACTCGCTGGCCATTTTGAAGGATTGGACAATATCGCCAAAGGCATAATGGGCGTGCTTGTGGTGGCGACTGTAGCCGTATTCGTGGTGGCACTAAGCAATTATTCTGCTTCACCAGCACCTGCCGTGGCGCCGCCTTCGCCTTGGACGCTCGCTACATTAGGCTTTTTAGTCGTCACAATGGGGTGGATGCCCGCACCTATTGAAATATCGTCCATTACTTCACTTTGGTTAAAGCGCCAGTGCAAAGGGCAAGCCGTAACGCCAAAGTCGGCCCTTTTCGATTTTAATTTAGGTTATGCAGTGACGGTGCTACTCGCATTATTGTTTTTGGGCTTAGGTGCATTAATTTTGTATGGCAGCGGTACAGAGCTGAGTACCAGCGGTATCGGCTTTTCCCATCAGCTAATTAGCATGTACTCATCAACCATTGGACAGTGGGCGCATTGGCTTATCGCACTGGTTGCATTTTTGTGCATATTTGGTTCGGCGCTAACCGTTTACGATGGTTATGCGAGGGTGGTTGCTGAAGCAATAGCGCTTCTTTTTAACAAAGACAAAAACGCACGAAATACGCTGGTAACGCCGGTGTTACTGTTCATGGCAGTGGCGAGTTTTATCATTGTGTTGTTCTTTAAATCTGCGCTATTGGCAATGTTAGGCTTTGCGATGACGCTGGCCTTTGTTACTACTCCAATGTTTGCTTGGCTTAACCATAAGCTTGTGGCACAAACCAAGCTTCATCAAGACGCGGCACCAAACGTGGTAGTGAAGCTGCTTAGCTATTTAGGCCTAATCTATCTATTTGGGTTTCTAATGGTGTTTATATGGTGGAAGTGGTTTAGCTAGTCGCTTCCTACCGTAACGAGAGCGCAGAGCACTTTAGGTGCTTCGCAAGTCTCGCCTTAGTAAATTAGTTTAATTACGCGCACTTATGCGAGCCCTAGCGCAATACTCATCTATACTGTAGATGACATCGTTTGAGGAGTTCGCAGCTTGGTGCGTGGCAAAAAACTATTTCCTTCCACCCTTTTATTATGGGGTAAGCGTATCATGCTGCTTTCGCTTGTGAGTGCGGCAATGTGGGGCTGTTCAAAAGAACCGCAGCAAACTATCCACTGGCACAATGCTTACGACATTGAGCGCGAACTTCATCTTTTGGGGCAGCAAGAAGACCCCCGAGAGATCTTTAAAAGGCTTCAAGGTATTAAGCAACAAGCTTCGCTACAGCTTTCTCAAATGCGTGAAACAGGTAATCAGGACCCGCTATTTAGGGAATGGTTGGAGTCGCTACGCATTAGCTTATCGTTAGCCCCCTTGTACGGCGATACCATTGAAACGTGTAGCGTGTGGCAACGCGCCATGGAAGAGGCTTGGGGAGTGGGAATAGTGCAGTTTAATGAACGAGCTAAACTCGTGTGGCGGGTAATGGTGGCTACCTGCAACGCACGAGTTCGCTCGGTATAGTACTAGGTTTTACTTAGTATAAACGGGGCGAGCCGCTGTTAGCGTTGCCACTTTATCTATCACTTGCTGTACTACTGCATTGTCTTCTGGCGCTGTTAACACATCACAAATCCAATGGGCTAATTGAGCACAGTCTTCTTCACTAAAATTGCGTGAAGTGACCGCAGGAGTGCCAATTCGAATACCACTTGTAACGAATGGCGACTGCGGATCGTTAGGTACTGTGTTCTTATTTACCGTTATATTCACGCTATTTAATATCGCGTCGGCTTCTTTCCCCGTCATTCCTTTGCTTACAAGACTTAGCAGGAACATGTGGTTGTCGGTTCCATTAGAAACTACGTCAAAGCCACGCTTCATAAACACATCAGCCATAGCTTGTGCATTAATGACTACCTGCTTTTGATAAGCGCGGAACTCTGCTGTCATGGCTTCTTTAAGCGCTACCGCTTTTGCGGCAATAACGTGCATAAGTGGGCCACCCTGAATGCCAGGGAAAATTAATGAATTGAATTTCTTTTCAAGCTCGGGGTTTGACTTACACATAATAAGCCCGCCACGAGGACCACGTAGTGTTTTATGGGTAGTAGTAGTAACCACGTGAGCCGCGTTAATTGGCGAGGGATAAACACCGGCCGCAACAAGGCCTGCAACATGTGCCATATCTACGAGTAAATACGCGCCTACGCTATCAGCGATGTCTCTAAACTTCTGCCAGTCGACCACGCGAGAGTAAGCAGAAAAGCCCGCTACAATCATTTTTGGTTTGTGCTCTTGAGCCAGGGCTTCTACTTGGTCATAGTCAATTTCACCAGTTTCTGTGTTCAAGCCATACTGAATCGCGTTGTATAGTTTTCCCGAGAAGTTAGGCTTTGCACCGTGTGTGAGGTGCCCACCGTGATCAAGGCTCAACCCAAGAATGGTATCGCCCGGGTTTAATAGCGCCATATAAACTGCAGTATTCGCTTGAGAGCCAGAGTGAGGCTGCACATTCACATAGTCCGCTTCAAACAATGCTTTAGCTCTGTCGATAGCAAGCTGTTCTACTTTGTCCACCGCCTCGCAGCCACCGTAATAGCGCTTGCCCGGATAGCCTTCTGCATACTTATTAGTTAGCTGACTGCCTTGCGCCTGCATAACAGCTTTGCTGGTGTAGTTCTCCGATGCAATCAGTTCAATGTGATGTTCTTGGCGTTCGTTTTCTTGCGCAATAAATGCTGCGATATCTGGGTCTTGTTCGTGAAGGTGCTGGTTAAGTGGGTTCATGCTGGCTCCTAAATGTCATTATTTTGTATCTGATACTAGGAGTGTAAAAAGAATAAATAAAATTAATAAAAAATATGGCATTATAATTTTATTAAATGGACTTGTGAGCAAGTTTGGCACTAGTAAGGCAAAACAGCAGGCAAAGCTAATAGAGAGGTGTAAAGCAAAGTAATGAAAAACTTATCGATAGATTTTCTGCGTTCGTTCGTACTTATTGCACAGACGGGTAGCTACACACAATGTGCGGAGCAGCTTCAGCGCACACAGCCTGCCATTAGCTTACAGATAAAAAAACTAGAAGAAATGATTGGGGAAAAGCTATTTTCCCGCGACAAAAACCGCTTGGCACTGACTGGCGCTGGTAGTCGCTTATTGTCGTATGGTGAAAAGATAGTGGCTCTTAACGATCAGGCAATGGCCGAATTCGGCAAGCCGCAGGTTACGGGAAATATTCGGTTAGGCATTCCCAGCGAATTTAGTACAACGCTTATGCCTAAAATTATTCGACGGTTCACGCAAACCTATCCGGAAATATCGCTAGAGGTGCATTGTGCGCTAAGTAAAGACTTACTTAGTGAGCCGCTTAAAAGTCAGTTCGATTTAATTCTTTCGCTACAAGAAACACCAGATCCTCAGCAAGACGGCTACATCATTTCAGATCAATTGGTATGGGTGGGGAGTCAGCGCTTTGTAAATAGCGTGCCTGCTAAACTGCCTATTATTGCTGCACCGTCGCCGTGTATTTACCGCAAGCGAGCAACCAATCTTTTATCGGCCATCAAAAAACCGTGGCAGGTGGTGTATACCATTGCTGACTTAAATGGCATACAAACGGCGATTAACGAAGGGCTGGGCATAACCGTTCTTGCAAAGAGTTCAGTGCCACCTGGTCTACACGTTTTATCTAATTCAGAAAGTTTACCCGAGCTTGGGCATGTGGGTGTTTGTTTAGTTAACCCTCAGAAAGTGTCATCGAAAGCGATTAGCTTGCTTACTGAAACCATTACCAACGAAGTCGCAAACTTTTAACAGGAAATAGCAGGGGATAGCTAGCGCGCTTGCTAAACAACAACAAGGCAAGCGCACCGAAAGGAGTAACAGCTTTTCAATAAAGGCCGTCTATGCCTTTTTAACAAATTGTGCAGTCAGCATCATTTCACCCGCGCCATCTACCTTACAGTCTAGCTGGTGGTCTTTGGCATCTTTTACGTGTCGGATAACGGCTTTGGTGCCAATTTTAAGTACCAACGAACTGCCTTTTACCTTCAAATCTTTTGCTAGCGTAATTTTGTCGCCGGCGACTAACGGTGTACCGTTGAAGTCTTTAGCTGAGACTTCCTCTTCTACCTCGTTCGGGTTCCACTCGTGTCCACATTCAGGGCAAATAAGTAGAGGCTGATCTTCGTATACATATTCTGATTGGCAATGCGGGCAAGGAGGTAATGACATGTGGAGTTCTCTTAAAATACTAAATTAAAGCGCTCGGGTCATAAAGTGGCTGTTGGGATCGATTGAATAACTGCCAAATGGACTGCAATCAACAAAACCAAACTTTTTGTATAGGGTTCTGGCCGCTAAAAAGTAGTCTTGCGTTCCTGTTTCTAAACTTACCGAACTAAACCCTTTCATTTTCGCATGTTCTAGGGCAAAAAGTAATAACTGAGACGCTACACCGCATCCTCTGAACGGCTTGGCTGTGCGCATAGATTTTAGCTCGGCGCTATGTGTATCAAGGGTTTTAATAGCGACGCAGCCCGCAAGCTGTTGCTGCTTCCAGCCACTAAAAAAAGTAATGTTCGAAGCTTTTAGTGCTTCAACATCTAATGCATGTACGCTCTCAGGTGGCGATGTAGCATACATATCAGACAAATGCTCTTCTAAAAGCGCTAGCACTTCTCCTCCGGTGAGATCATCAATAATAATCTTCATGTGCTTTGGCCTTTAGGTATATTCTGAATAGACGGCGGTACAAGCCTGTTTGTTATGTGCTTAAGGGTTTAGTCATGTTAAAAAAGCGGTCGTCTTCACTTTTTATGACAAATCCCACTTTTTTATAAAGCGAAACTGCAGGGCTAACTTTGAATACTCGTAAGTCAAGCGAGTTAGTATTGGCCCCTAACGCTAGCCTTTCTGCTTCTTCAATGGCAGCACTGCCTATGCCTTTGTTCTGTGCGCTGGGTATGACCTGAAGGTCGCGCAATATACAGGTTCTACCGTCGTATTGAAGGCGCATAACCCCCACCGTTTCGCTGTCTACTTGAATGTCGTAATTAATGAGCTCTGCGGTAACCCCAAGCACTTTTTCGGCGTCCCAATCAGGCGCAAACTGAGCGTAATAATCGCGCATGTTATTAAAGGTAAACTCAGCAGCCCTTGGTAGGTTCGTACTTGGAATAAAGGTAATCTTCATCGCGTTTTCTTCGTTATTTATTGCAAGCAAGACTCTTATCCGTGACTTCTTGGTGCAAACATAATTATCGCCATACCAATCAAAGCGACAAAGGTGCCCACCAAGTCCCATAACGTTGGCTTCACACCATCAATAAGCCAAAGCCACATAATAGCCATGAAAATGTAAACACCACCGTAAGCCGCGTATACGCGCCCGGCAGCGGTCGGGTGAAGTGATAACAGCCAAGCAAAAAGCGCGAGCGATATAGCCGCTGGTACTAACAACCATATGGACTTATCTTCTTTCAACCATAAGTAGGGCAGATAGCACCCAACAATTTCAGCAAGTGCAGTAATAACAAACAAACCAATGGTTTTTAATTCCAACGGGCAGACCTCTTTTGAAATACTGATGGTGAGCAAACAATGCCCTTTGAAAAGGGCATTAAAGCGCTACTCGCACGCCATGCTAGGAAACTATCTTTCACTAGTTATCGTCGCTTTCAGAGCTAAACAAGCCTCTAAAAAGCGCGGTAAGTGCTCCAGACACCGTATCTTCTATAGCATCGTTTTTGTGGTCACGCTTTTTGCTGTATCGGTTAGTAGATTCTTCTCGCTGTCTTTTTTCAGCACTGGCACTAGCCCCATCAAGAAAGTCTCTTGCAGCCCTATCAGATGTTGAAGCGCACCCTGTTGAGATTACGCATATTGACAAGATTACTATCAATTTAATCTTCATGTTATCTAAATTCCTCTCACCGTATAACGTCTAATAAAGGGCATAATAAAGTGTAGCGTAACAACGATTCGTTATGTACTTTGCTTGCTCATACCTCTAATTGCAAAGAAGTAATAGATTAAAAACCCCAACCACGAAAAGAAAAGGGAAATGACCCCCCATGCTAACTTGTGTATGCCTTTAGCTTTTTTGGATGTTAAGGCAATTAACGCTGGTAGAAGTGTAAGGCTGAAAAGCACGACAAAAATAATGATTTGCCAAAAACTCATATTAAAAGAACTCCTTATCTTTTGGTTTTTAATTACAAGGGCTGCACCAAGCTCACCGAATGTAGACATCTAACCTCTACTCGTTTCTATATCCATTGATTTCAACGAATTATTTTTTATTTACTTGAACTACAGCCTATAGAATCAAGTTTTCTGAATTACACACTATAGTCTTAATCGTCATTTTGTTAAGACATTTACTGCGATTTTTGTTTTGAAGCGTGAGGCATAATTGCGTAAAAAACTGAACAAATTGCTATTACATAAAAAGAATGGAAGAAAAAGCCCACCATATTTAACGCATCTGCTTCACACTGTGTTTGCAGGCCAGAGCAAAAAAAGAACTCCACTACGAATGAAGACAGTACTCCTAAGCCAAAAATTGCCATATAACTGAACAACGGTTTGAGCTTTAGAATTCCAATAATCAGCAAAACAACAACTACTGGAATTATAATAATTAGCGCAGTCTGCATAAATCCCTCTTAGATTGATTTGGCTACTCACAATCCTGTGAAAGAAACTTGGTAGATTACGGCCTGTTAAACCAAATATAAACTGCATACAATTAACAACCAAGTTAGTGATATACCGAGTACTATTTTGAATGTTGGTAACTTAGTTTGTGTTAATGAATAAATCGCATGTGCTGCAGGAATGACAGCGAAACAGCCACCAAGTACTAAGCCTTTAAAAAATCCTGCGATTAACCCCCATTCATCTGCAATAAATGCATAAACCCAAGTGACTCCCCAGGCTACAAAGCAAAATGAAAGCAATAACTTGGCTATTCTGGCTTTTACCTTTACATCTTTGCTTTTCATAAATATCCCGTTAGATAGTTTCCAGAGGTAAATAACGACTTAACATTGTGTCTTCCCTAGGGAAGATACAGTCGTGAGACGAACTTGGCTGATTAGTAAGGCCGACATCTATTTTGAAAGCACACGGCTTGTGGTTACCTGAGCCGTGTTGTCTATTTCATCAGCTTTACTACGCATTGTTTGAAAGGCTCTACTTTCGCACTTAATTCAGGGGGGAGTATTTCGGTACCGTCTGTTAAATCTAGAATGCCTGACACTACTGGTTTGTCAGCTGTCGTATCTATCTTAGCATTTATGGTCATGGAAAAGTTGTAGCCGCTTGGGAGTAGAGATGCGCATTTTTGGACTGAATTTAAGGGAGCTGGGTTACTAAATGATTGAAAGGCTAACAGTGAAGATAGCAAAGTGGCTGAGCCAATAAAAAAAGCTTTTTTGTTCATGGTAATTCCTTTTAACGTATTTTGCTGTCTCAAACTTCGACCTTAACTGATCTACAAAGTTCTGTAGCTAACGTCGCAGCGAACGTGCTCATTGGCTTGTTATATGTGTACAAATTAAAACCTTTCACACCTCACTTTAGTAAAAAAACTAGCTACAAAGAGGATGATATTTGTTCTAGGCAATTATTTATTTGCCCATCGGTAACAATAAAACCACCCAACAGGCGGAATCAAGAAGTTGAGCAAGACGGCGTAAATGACAACCAACCCGATATTGTCAGCCTTTCCTTTAGCGAATTTGATGGTAAAGAAAATTACAACTAAAGCGAGGATGAAGAGTGCTTGCCCCCAAAATGTTGCATTTAGATTCATAACATTCCTTATTGATGAACTTTCTGAAAAGCATTGGTCTTCCCCATTAAAAGTGGACGTCCATGTTAAGCGTATTTTGCTTCGTATCCATATGGGCTGACATAACCCAATGTTAAATGCCGCCTACTCTGACTTTGAAAAACTTAGTTTTTTCGCTCAAATGTTGATATGACCAAGGAGGGTTTACTACATCAATGTTAGAAACGCCCAGCGTAGCAAGCCCTTCGAGTGAATAGTACCAGCCGATAAAGTCTTCTTTCTCTGCGAACTCTTTATATTCGGAAGACTGCCCTAGTGTTGTTATTCGCTGGTCCACACCAATTTTTTCGAAGAAGTTTCGCTCACGAATTACAGCTGACTTCATATATTTTTCTAAGCTCTGCTTTGTTAATTCCCGCTCTTCCTCTGGAAGAGCATCAATAAACGATGATATTTCCTTCTCCATCCCGGTTGTACCACCATGGAAACCAATAACTGCGTGATTCGAAATCCTGTGATGATTTGCTGCAGAAAAAACGTAGTTAGCGCATGATGAGAGACAATACTCATTGACCTCAAGCTTCAAATCATAGTCATGAACAATATTGCCAAGATCCATTCCATGATTGATTTCACCTCCTTCGGACGTTATAGACAGCCATTCAACTTTACTCTTACCACTTTTCAGAATTAAAAGAAGTTTCTGATTTGCTGATGGCGATAATTTACCGTGATAAATTACTGTGTTTTCGTTCAAATCGACTATTGTTTCACCACCCTGCGCAGGCACGAATGATAGAGAAACAATTAAAATAAAAGACCATAAAAGTTTAAACATGTACCTTCCTTGTGGAATTCAAAGCCCCACTAAGGGGCAAATAGACGTAAGCTATAATACCGAGCGCAGAGAGGGAAGCCTAAGAGTATATGTCCCAACCCGCTTGCGTCTACAGCGGTTTGATAATCATTGAGCCTCCTCCCTATCAGCATAAACTGAGTTTATCCTAATAGGCGACCAAACCAAGGGAGAAAACTCAATGAACTTTTATACTAATACACATCCGTACTATTGTGGAA
>Ga0115012_10001575_pt1 | contig 13225 bp, 17 predicted proteins | sample TroAtlMetagenome_FD_88706 | JGI IMG/M metagenome (GOLD analysis project Ga0115012, IMG submission 88706) | Marine eukaryotic phytoplankton communities from Atlantic Ocean - Tropical Atlantic ANT10 Metagenome | ecosystem: Environmental > Aquatic > Marine > Oceanic | place: Tropical Atlantic...
ATGATTGACCTTGTTTTTTATATTTATCATCGAATGTCACATAGGGTTAGATTTCTTTGGGCTATTCATTTAAGCCATCATTCAAGCGAAGAAATGAATTTTGCAGTTTCATTTAGGCAGGCATGGTTTGGCCCTATTTCAAAAATACCATTTTTTATGGCGCTACCTTTATTGGGATTTGATCCAACAATTATTGCAGTAGCAGGCGTGATGAGCACATTGTGGGGAATTGTTGGCCACACGCAAATTGTTGGGAAGCTTGGTATTTTAGAATGGGTTTTTAATACCCCATCACATCATAGGGTGCACCATGGCTCAAATAAACAATACATAGATAAAAATTATGGAAATCTACTGATTGTTTGGGACAGAATATTTGGAACTTTTGAGCCAGAAGAAGAGCCTGTAAAGTTTGGTTTGGTAAATAATGTTAATACCTTCAATCCTACAAAGATAACTTTTATGGCTTGGTCATCTATGATCGATGATATTAAAAGCAAAAATAATTTTGCCAAGATGCTAAGTATAGTTTTTGGACCGCCAGATACTCATATGAAAAATAAAGTTTAGAATGCCTAGCAGTGAAATTTTTATAAAGCTTTTCTCCATTTGGAGGGTATCTGATCAAGAATGAAAGAATTATTTCTACACTTATTATTACTTTCTTCTTTTGTAATATCTGAGAATGTAATGAGTTTAACGAGGGAGTTCAATTTGAATAATGAAATATATAAAGTTCTCACTCTAGATGAGTGGGAGCAAGCTCAGACTTCTGGTGCAATAATTACTCAACTAGATAAAGAAGATGGCTTTATTCATCTTTCTACAGCAATTCAACTTAACGCAACCCTGTCTTTGTATTTTGTAAAAGAAGAATCAGTCGTATTGCTTCAAGTCGAACATGCGCAAATACATGACAAGTTAAAATTTGAAGTCCCTGCACCACCTGGAAATAGAATCAGCTCATTTCCACATTATTATGGCGATTTAAATATCAATGCCATTTCTAGGGTATGGCATCTAAAGCGGGGCGCGTTTGAGCTACCAATTGAGGTTATCTTGCAAGCTGAACAGGAGCCAAATTCTTAGCGCTTAAACATATATGAAAATACTAAAAGAAGAAATAAATTTAAATTGCTCAGCTGGCGAGTTGTGGGCAGTTCTTTCTGATGTTGGAAGATCTGACTGGGTTCCTACAATTGAGAAGATCTCACTAAAAGGTGACTGCAGGCACTTTGAAATGGCTGGGATGGGGAAGGTTACTGAAAAAATTTTAAAACAAGACAATGCTAGCATGACCCTCAAATACACTGCCATACAGACTCCTGCTCCCATTGAACATCATTTAGCCACCATGCAAATAACACCCCTCAACAATCAAGAGTGTATGCTGAGCTGGACAACTGAAATCTCTCCAGATATTTTCGCTGATGGCATTCACCAAGGAATGCTTGCTTCGATTGAAGGCATTAAAAAAATTATTTAAAAATGATCTGTAATATCTGCAGGTCTGATACTCCCACAAGCTTTGAAACTCGAGATAATAAGACTTATTGGAGTTGTAATGTTTGTGAATGCAAGTTTTTAGATAAGTCTAATTTCATCGATGCGTCAGAAGAGGAAAAACGATACTTAGAGCACAATAATGATATCAATGATAATGAATATCGAGGATTTTTATCAAAACTTTCTGATCCACTTAAAGAAAAATTATCTTATGGTTCCCATGGATTAGATTTTGGTTGTGGTCCAGGACCAGCGCTAGCAGATATGCTAACCCAAGAAGGTTTTAGGGTTTCACTGTATGACCCATTTTTCTATCCCAGTGAGGACGTGCTTACAAAACAATATGATTTTATAACCTGTACAGAAACTGCAGAGCATTTTCATGATCCATTTAAAGAGTTCAATGCTCTCAATGATCTGCTAAAACCAGGAGGCTGGCTTGGCGTCATGACTTCTTTTTTAACCTCTAATGAGATGTTTGAGAATTGGTACTATCGAAGAGATCCAACCCATGTGACTTTTTATTGTGAAAAAACCTTTCAGGTGATAGCCTCTCAAAGGAACTGGAAATGCGAAATAAAATCAAAGGATGTCGTGCTCCTACAAAAAAATTATGATTAAAGCACCCACCTCGTTTATTCAACGCTTAAAATTTATCGGGCCAAGCATCATTGTAACTGGCAGCGTTGTTGGAAGCGGCTCAATAGCTCTCTCACCATTATTGGGAGCAGCAACTGGCTTTGCCCTGTTATGGTGGCTTTTATTGAGTCTTTGGAGCAAACCACTTATACAAGCTGAGATTAGCCGTTATGTCATAGCAACAAATCAGACTTTTCTAGAATCTTTTTCAGATATGCCTGGACCAAAAACAAACCTTAAGGGAAAGCAAGCCTCATGGTTAGTTTGGTTTATGTTCATTGGTGTGATCCCTTCTGTTGCAGGCATGGGCGGTCTTGCAGGGGCTGTTGCAGAAGCAGGCCACCTTATGATCCCAATGATTAGTACCGAATTATGGGTAGTAACAGCATGTTTTGTTACTTGGTTTATTCTATATCTTGGAACCTATCAAACACTGGAAAAAATTCTACTTGGAATGGTGTTCTTTTTTTCAGTCGTTACTTTGATTATTGCTATCTCAATGCAATCAACGCCCTATGCAATTTCAGGTTCGCAAATCTTAGGAGGCCTTACGTTTTCATTTCCTTTTGAGCATGCTGCTTTAGCTCTAGCAGTGTTTGGCTTTACCGGAATTAGCTATGGAGAAATTATGGCTTACACCTATTGGTGTTTAGAAAAAGGTTATGCCAAACATAATGGCGATCAACAGGAAGTCAAAGCTTGGATTAGAGTAATGCAAACAGACGTTTGGGCCACAGTCTTTTTTGTAACCATAGGCACTCTTCCATTTTTTCTTTTAGGTGCAGCTGTGTTAAATACTTTGGGCCTTTATCCTCCCCCTGAAGGTGATATCATTCAAACCCTCTTAAATATGTTCACCACAATTTTAGGAACTTGGGCTAAATGGTTTTTTATCCCCTTGGCATTTTTTGTTCTTTTTTCAACCCTACTTTCTGGAACAGCAGCATTCACTAGAACAATTTCAGATTACCTAATCTCAATTGGCTTGGTTGCTGAAAAAGAAAATACCCGAGAGCACTTAATTAAAATTATTGCATTTGTCATACCCTTGTTTTCATCCATAGCTTATTTTTTACTTCCAAATCCAATTACTCTTTTGTTAATTGCTGGAATTTGGGCAGCGCTTGGACTGCCGATAATTAATATCGGTGCTTTATACCTAACAAGCAAATTAAGCGAGGAATTGAGGCCTAAGCCAATTACTAAAACTATCTTATGGATCACCCTAATCTTGCAGGTTTCAATGGCAGCGTTAATTTTATACAGCCAAATAATCGGCTTTAGCTAACATTTAATTTTTAAAAGCGCTCTTTATGTCATAAAATGCACGACTGATTTATGAGAGAGCAAATGAACAAGCAAAATAATAAAAGATATTTCATTCATCCAGAAGGGTGGAAGTTTGCAGGAATTTTATTTATCAGCTCCATGATTCTTTTATTTTTGTCTATGGCAATAGCCGTCGTATCAATTAGCTTTTTCCTTACATTTTTTGTTCTATGGTTTTTCAGAGATCCTGAAAGAAATACTCCACAAGATTCAAATTTAATTATTAGCTCTGCAGATGGAAAGGTCTGCTTAATTGATGAAGCTTATCCTCCAGCCGAAGTGCCCATTGAGGTTGAAAAGATGAAGCGAATTTGTGTCTTTATGAACGTATTTAATGTTCATGTAAATAGAAGTCCCGTTCAAGGAAGAGTAGAGCACATCGTATATAAAAAAGGCCAATTCTTAAATGCAAGCTTAGATAAGGCAAGTGATAAAAATGAAAGAAGCAGCTTGGTTGTAAATACTGACAACGGGGCCAAAATTGTAATTGTTCAAATTGCTGGCTTAATCGCTAGGAGAATTCTAAGTTTTATCTCATCAAACCACCAGCTTAATCAAGGCGAAAGGTTTGGGCTTATAAGATTTGGTTCAAGGGTGGATATATACATGCCATTGGATGCAATAGAAAAATGCAAAGTTGGAGATAAAGTCGTTGCAGGAGAATCCATTTTGGCAACCCTAAGATAATAAATGAAAAAACTAGATTTTAAAGCTCTTCTTCCAAATGTCATTACATTGACTGGACTCAGTTTTGGCTTGAGTTCAATTAGATTTGCAATTGAATTGGATTTTAATTTAGCCATTGTTTGTATTCTATTTGCTGGAGTATGTGATGTGTTGGATGGCATGTTAGCAAGGCACCTTCAAAGCGAATCTGATCTTGGAGCTCAATTAGACTCATTGTCAGATTTTTTAAGCTTTGGAATCGCACCTGGTTTGTTGGTTTACATGTCTATTTTTAATCAAGACCACGGGATTGGTGCATTTGCCGCCTTGGCTTTCATTATATTTTCTTGCTTAAGATTGGCCTTATACAATGTGAGATTAGAGAAATCTAAGACCGTAGATGGAGAGCCAGAGCACTTTTTTAGCGGCATTCCAACCCCGGTTGGAGCAATTTTGATCATGTTGCCATTAACGCATTCGTTTATTGGATATAACTGGGCTTATGAAAATCTTAATTTTGTAGCCGGCTATATTATTTTAATAAGTGGTTTGCTTGTAAGCAGAATTCCAACTTTTTCAATAAAGCGAAAGCGAGTATTCATTGAATCAAAGCTGGTGTTTCTTGTTTTATTTTCTATCATTGCGCTTAGCATGATCAATTTTCTTTGGATCACCATTAATCTCTTGGCGTTGATTTATTTGCTTACCATTCCTCTTTCTATAATAGCCTGGCAAAACGGCTCAAAGTAGAAGCCCCATTTCAAACAGGGCTTCTATACAAATTAACTATTTGGTGTATTTGAAATAATCTTCTGTGGGTATCATCAAATGCGCATAATCAGTCCCTGCAAACATTACATATGGAGCCCCACTCATAAAATCTGTAGGAAATTTTTTGATGGTAGCTGGATCTTTTGGCATAAGCATTAAGTGAGGTCCAGATTCAATCCATTCACCCGGAGTTGAATCCTCCTTATTGAAGACCCCCGCCTTGGTATTGTCCTCTCCCATATCTCCATTAAGCATCCACATGAAACTATCCCGCTCCATTTTAGGTTTTTTACCTTGCATATATGCCATCATCCATTTCATACCTTCATCGTCATGACATACCGCCATTGCCTCATGAGGATTTTTCCAGCCTTTTTCTGGGTAAGGTCTTGGATTGGCAGATTGACATGTCCAGCCATTATTGCCTTCTCTAATAACTTCTCCACTTGCCCCAATGATTGCAGCATTATCGCCAATAAAAGAAGGGGCGGCACTGGAATAAGCCCATATTTGCCATTTATCTGAGGTATGTGGCCCATAAGGCTCATAGGCAGCTATTGAGATCGAAATCATTAACAGCGAAACTAAGCTAAATTTTTTATACATTTTTATTTCTCCTGTAAACACACTATAGTGATTCATAGAGTAAATTCACCATGAATACGTTTCTTAAAATTATTGCATACTTTTGTATTGCTACAACACCTATCCAAATTATTGTTGTTTTATGGGGTATACAAGTTGTACTCTCATCTGATTATGAAGTTCTAACGTTATCTAACATTGAATTTATTACAAACTATTTCAAATTATTGATACCAATAGTAGATTGGTTTTATTCATGGTTTTGGAATGCTTGGTTAAATTTTGTATTTTCGTTACCGCTCATTCTCTCACAAACATTTAAAGCGATTATTAGTACCTGGCTTGGTTTTTGGTTGCTGAAAAAAATAAATTAATATTATGAAAAAAATACTTCTTATCTTTGCATGCCTGCTATTAGCATTTATTGCCTGGGTTTTCCCATATATTGATGAACTGCGTGACCAGGGCTTAACGGTTGAAACAGCATACGGTTATTTTTTTGGCGGACCTGATCATCGTTTTAACCCGAATGATGCTGTTCCACAACTTGATTATTCAAAAGAAAGTTCTTGGGCATCTCTTCCACAGATAGCTGATGAGGCTGACTTAATTCCGGCTGGAGAGATCGGCGTCGATCAATTAAATTCAAAGGTAGATGTGTTCTTTGTCCACCCAACTGGTTATTTAAAAGGCCATCATTGGACCGACCCCCTAGAAACAGACTCAGCTACAAAAGAAAATACTCAGTGGATGATGGCCAATCAAGCCAGCGCCTTCAACGGTTGCTGTAGCATTTATGCACCTCACTATCGTCAAGCATCTATTTATAGTTATTTTGGCAGTGATGAGTTACGTGAAGAGGTTCATTCCTTCGTTTATCAGGATGTAAAAAAATCATTCGAGTACTTTATTAAAAACCACAGCAAGGGAAGACCATTTATTCTAGCTAGTCATAGCCAAGGAACACTTCATTCGATTAGGTTGTTAGCTGAAGAAATTGATGGGTCAGATTTGTACTCAAGAATGGTCGGAGCATATATTATTGGTGGAGAAATATCTAAAGACTGGATAAAAGAAATGAGCAATATTGCCATTTGTGATTACCCCTCTCAATTAGGATGTCTTGTTCACTGGGATACGATCAATGTGACTTATCTAAACAAGGAAATGCCGAGATATAAAAATAATATTTGTGTTAATCCTATAACTTGGAAAAATGAAGGACCTTTGTCTGATCTTGTTGATTCAAAAGGAGCAGTTTATGTCTCAGGCCAATTTGCATTAGATTTCACAGGCGATGATGGCCCCAAAGGAGAGATTTTTGATCCCTTGGAAGCTCCAATTAAGCAATATGTTCAAGCACAATGTAAAAATGGAATCTTGTTTGCATCTGATCAAACTGGAACTAGATTTCAAGCATTTGGTGGCTCAGTAGGAAACTATCATGGTCTAGATTATGCTCTTTTTTACATGGACATCCGTGAGAATGCCATACTCAAAGTGAAGACTTACCTAAACAATATTACTAAATAAGACAAAATTTATATATGTCAGCATATTTATCTTTATTAGGCGCAATTATTTTTGAAGTCGCAGGAACGCTAATGCTTCCACTTACAAAGGAGTTCTCTGAAAAATTACCTACTATCATTATGAGCATTTGTTATTTTGCTTCATTCTATTTCTTAACACTTGCTTTAAGAGCCATACCACTTGCTATTGTTTATGCTTGTTGGAGTGGTTTAGGGGTATTATCAATTGCAGTTTTGTCTTATTTTATTTATGGGCAGGGGCTAAGCTGGCAAGCTATCTTAGGATTATTCTTAATAGTAAACGGAGTAATTCTTGTTAATATATATTCAATCAAATAATTCATCACCAAGGACAATATGACAGACTCAATTGCTACCCTATCTCAAGAAAATGATATTTCCATTATCAAGCTCGATGATGGAAAGGCCAATGCTTTTTCATATGACATGCTTACTCAAGTCAATGAACTTTTGATCAAGGTACCAAGAGATTCTGGAGCGCTTGTTATAACTGGAAGAGAGGGGTTATTTTCAGGCGGATTTGACTTAAAGACATTAGCAACTGGTGACATGGAAAAAATTACTAAGATGGTTCAATTGGGCTATCACCTTCTGTTGGAGCTTTTTTCTTTTGACAGGCCAATTGTTGCAGCTGTATCTGGGCATTCAATCGCACTAGGCTTATTTGTTACTTGTTCAGCTGATTATAGGATTGCAATAGATGGTCAATATGTATGCCAGGCAAATGAAGTTCGTAACAATATGGATATTCCAACACAAATCATGGAAATCCTTAAAGCTAGAGTTAATAAGAATTATTTTTACCCCGCAGTTTTTCATTCAGACGCATATTCAGTTCAAGACTCAATAGCGGTTGGCTTCATTGATGAGGTTGTGCCTGAGGATAAATTTATGGAGAGGGTCATGGAGAAAGCTGCAGAGCTATCAACCCTGCCACATCCCTTTTATGCCAATACAAAAAAATCTGCTCAAGATGATGTTAGACAAAAGATCTCAGCTGCAATAGAAAAATATGAGAAGTTAGTAAACCTAAAATAGAAGAAGATAATAAAATCATATAGACTTCCCACCATGAGCAAATATAAAATCTTTATCCCCGAGCATTTGCGTGCATATAGGCCTAGACCTCTAAGATGGCTGGGTAAATTTCTAATGAAGATCACAGGCTGGAAAACCACAGGCCATTTACCAAAAGATGAGCGCGTGGTGCTTATAGCTGGCCCCCATACTTCAAATTGGGATTTTGTCCTTGCCATGTCGCTGATCTTAAGTCTCGATGTCCATATTCACTGGGTAGGCAAGCACTCTATTTTTAAAAAAGGCTTTCGTCGTTTATTAAGAAAAATGGGGGGGATTCCAGTAAATAGAGCGAATCCAGAAGCTTTAAAAAATGAAATTTACAATGTCACTGAAAAATATAAAGGTTTTATCATTGCTATTGCGCCTGAAGGTACCAGAAAAAAAGTTGAGAAGCTTAAATCAGGGTTTTTACGAATTGCTAATGAAACGAACAGTAGAATCATGATGGCAGGAATTGATTTCTCAAATAAAACCGTTGAACTTGGAGATTTTTTCAGCCCCTCAGGAGATGTTGAGAAGGATTTAAAATCCATTCAAGAGTACTTTTCTAATTTTGCAGGGAAGCGCCCTGAACTATCTTAGCCCTATAATAATAATCTTTTCTTTGAGTAATAAATGTTAAAAAAATTATTCCTTTCAGGCCTAGTTATTCTTTTTATTTTGCTATCAATAGCTCTGTATAGAACGTTGATTCATACAGCCCCGGCTACTGGAATTATTAAAGGCGAACCTATTTCAATTGATGAAGTTAGAGCGAGTCAAAACTTAGCTGCATCAATAAGATTTAAGACGATCTCTTATCAAGATGAAAAAATGTTTCCTTATGAGGAGTTTAATAAATTTATTAAGTGGGCTGAAGCAACCTATCCAGAGTTTCATCAAGTCATGGAGATTGAACAGCTTGAGCACTCATTACTATTTAAATGGCAAGGAAGCGATTCAACGCTGGCCCCAATTTTGTTTGAAGGGCATCATGATGTCGTACCTATAATTCCTGGTACTGAAAATCTCTGGCAAGAAAATCCATTTGCTGGAGTAATTGCTAATAATAGAATTTGGGGTCGAGGCGCGCTGGATGATAAAAGTGGCGTCATTGGCTTAATGGAAGCCGCAACCTATTTGATTAAAAATAATTTTAATCCCAAAAGAACGACATATTTTAGCTTTGGTCATGATGAGGAAGTGGGTGGTAGCGGCGCAGCTTTGATAACAGAAAAGCTTAGACAAGAAGGCGTTCAGCTTTCATGGTCACTCGGTGAGGGCTCATTTGTAAATAAAGGTTTCTTTCCTGGGATAGATAAGTTTATTGCCCCTATTAATGTTGCTGAAAAAGGTAGTGCCAATCTTATGATTGTTGCCTCAGCCAAAGGAGGGCATTCCTCTACGCCTCCCAAAAGAACAGCGGTCACAATTCTCGCAGAGGCTCTTGTAAAACTTGAAAAAGAACCATTGCCTGGAAGTTTAGAAGGACTGAGTGCTGCTATGTTTAGTGAAGTCAGCAAACATATGCCATTTGGATACCGTTTTCTATTTGCTAATAGATGGTTATTTGGAGGAGTTCTCGATTCACAACTATCCTCGACACCAGTAATTAATGCAATGATTAGAACCACAACAGCTCCAACCATGTTGAACGGGAGCGTAAAGAGTAACGTTCTTCCAATTGAAGCAACGGCCCTGATTAATTTTAGGCTGCATCCCAGAGATACGACAAAAAGTGTCACCAATCATGTCAGGAGTGTTGTTGGATCAAATGATGTAGAGGTTAAATTTTTAGGAGGCAGGGAAGCATCTGAAATATCCTCTTGGGATTCTCCTGGATTTAAAATAGTTTCTTCTTCTTTAGAAAAAGTCTATGGTGCAATCGTTCCAGTTCCTGGCCTAATGATTGCAGCATCTGATACTAGGCACTACTCAAAAATTGCAGATAATTCTTTTAGGTTTAATCCGTTTTTTATCGTTCCGGAAGACATGACTGGCATTCACGGAACCAATGAAAGCATAGAGGTTGATAGCTTTATTTCAGGCATCAAAACATATGTTGAAATCATTAGAGAGGGATCTAGCAACTAGAGCATCTTATGAGCGCAACCAGTCTAGCCTTTAAAGTTTATTTAATTCTTGGTTTTGAGTTAGTCGTTCTTTATGGCTGCACATTTTTTGTTATTCAACAATGCAAGAAGGCTTTTTACGCAAATAAGACATTTCTAGGCATTGCATTTGCAGAGGCCGTTAACCAAAACAGGCAGACGGATATTTGTATCGTAGAAAATAAAGCAACCCACCTCCTTTTCTTTTGGCTTTTTTTATTTGCAATTATTTCATTGTGGACAGCAAGCGCTTTAATTATTTTTTCAAGCTCGCCCATTCAACTTATCTTTATGACTCTTACCTCCATAGGTTATGGCTCCCTTATAGGTTTTATTATTATGGATATGGATGAAAATGATGGAATGACTGGGCTCAAAGGCGCGTCTTTAACTACCGCTGCAATGTTTATCTTTATCTTTGTTGGAGGAATAAATTTTTTAAATCCAAACTTTTTATCATTAGTTGCTTTTTTAATTTTAATATTAATTATTTGGGAGCTTTCTGTGCTGGTCAGAGGCACATCAAGAGTGGCACGAAAAATAAGAGCCGTTATAGGAATCATTATCTTCTCCTTGTCATTGCTAGCTTCCATTAGCATGGTTAATGTGAGTTCTGATCAAGGGATAAATGATTGGAACACAGCTATTGATCTTGCCTTTAGCATGTACCTAGACATAATTAATCTTATTTTGTATTACCTAGAGTTAATGGGCGGCTAGTATTTTAGAGACATGAATCCTCAATATAGACTGCGCACCTTTTCTAATAGCAGCAATAATGAAACGCAACTTCAGTCAATTTATGACCTAAATCAGACAAACACTCCAGAAGTTGGCTCGCTTGAATCCATTCTGCATTTAAATCAATTAATCGACTTTAGCGCATACAATTTATTAGTCTTGAAAGAAGATGAGATAGTTGGATTTATAATTTGCATGAGAGAGGGCTCAGCTTATAGATCTGAAAACTATAAATTCTTTAATGAAAGACTGAAGAAGTTTCTTTATGTGGACAGGGTTGCAATTGATGAGCAACACAGAAGAGCAGGCTTGGGAAAAGCTATATATGAAGACATATTTTCTCAAGCCAGTAATGATAGTTTGCCTGTAGCGCTAGAGGTAAATACTCAGCCTATAAATCAGCCCTCGTTAAAATTTCACGAGAAAATGGGCTTTGATCAAATTGGCACTAGAGACTTTGATGATCACAGTGTCGCCTATTTTATTAAATAATTTATGAAGCATATTTTTTATTCCTTTGCTCTAGTTTTCTTTATAACTGGTTGTGGTAATGCTCCTCAGCCTCCAATTCAACTAACTGACTTAAGTGATGAAATTCCTATTAAAAAATTAGGAAAGAGGCTGATTGATTTGCCGTATGGTTTGAATGCATTGGAACCAAATGAAGATGAAGCTCAGGAGATTTTTATTGCTGTCCATGGAGGAGGCAGTGAGGGCTATGAATGGATCCACCCCATCAAAACAATTGATACAAAGCAAAAGCATATGTACTTTTATCGCTGGCCCGATAATGGGTGTTTTCAAACCTCTGCGGCAGAACTAGCAAATGAAATTAACAATCTTTTAAGTCAAAATAATTCTTTTAAAAAAGTATCATTAATTGGCCATAGTTATGGTGGAATACTCATTACTTATGTTTTAAAGCATTGGAATTCTGCCGCTCCATTAGAGGCGCATGTTGTTGCCTCTCCTTTATTGGGCACCTCAATGCTCAAAAGCATTTGTGGCTATGAGCCCATTGAAATGCTCCCAAATAACACATCACTTTTTGAATGGAGAACCCAACATCAGCTTGATAGCGCATTCAAAGCCTTATCAGAAGACCCTCAAAAGATAAATATTAAGGGCAGCTTAGTAACCGTTCTTCCGGATACCTATAAAGGCAATCGACTTGGGCATAACTGGTCTATCAGTTGGGTTGCAGATGAGGTTTTTTAATCCTTCAGATTCTATATAACAACAATGAGACTTCAGTTAAACTAGTTTTTTAAAATAAGGATCAACATGCCGCTTCCAAAAATTTTACAAGATAATTTAGCTATTCCGGTTATTGGATCGCCACTTTTTTTGGTTTCTGGGCCAGAATTGGTTATTGCTCAATGCAAGGCTGGAATTGTTGGCTCTTTTCCTGCATTGAATGCTCGACCTCAGCATGTGCTTGAGGAGTGGCTCATAAGAATTAAGGAAGAATTAGATCAAGCAAAAGCTGAAAATCCAGACTTACCTATTGCTCCCTATGCGGTTAATCAAATTTGTCACGCATCCAATGATAGATTGATGGGCGATATGGAGTTATGTGTGAAGCACGAGGCTCCGATCATTATTACCTCATTAAGACCGCCTGAAGAAATTGTTACTGCTGCACATTCATATGGAGGGCTTGTTTATCATGATGTTATAAGTGTTAGGCATGCAAAGAAAGCTGCTGAACAGGGAGTTGATGGTTTGATTTTAGTTTGTGCTGGAGCGGGTGGTCATGCTGGGACACTGTCACCTTTTGCTTTGGTCAGAGAGGTCAGAGAATTTTTTGATGGGACCATTATTCTTTCAGGCTCTATAAGTTCTGGAAGTGCAGTTGCATCAAGCTTAGCGCTAGGAGCTGACCTTGCTTATTTAGGAACAAGGTTCATTGCTACAGAAGAAGCCAATGCTGATCAAGGGTATAAAGACATGCTTATCGATAGTGCTGCTGACGACATCGTGTATTCATCTTTATTCACCGGCGTTCATGGTAACTACTTAAAGGGCTCAGTTGTGAATGCTGGCTTAGATCCTAATGATCTTCCTGAGGCAGACAAATCATCAATGAATTTCGGGTCTGGTGGTAATACGGATGCAAAAGCTTGGAAAGATATTTGGGGCTCTGGTCAAGGCATTGGCTCAATCAAAGATTCTCCATCAGTACAAACTTTGGTTGATCAATTAACCTCAGAATTTAAAGAGGCAGTTGAAGATTTAAATCAAAAATCTACTTATTAGTTTGCA
>Ga0115012_10001576_pt1 | contig 13223 bp, 10 predicted proteins | sample TroAtlMetagenome_FD_88706 | JGI IMG/M metagenome (GOLD analysis project Ga0115012, IMG submission 88706) | Marine eukaryotic phytoplankton communities from Atlantic Ocean - Tropical Atlantic ANT10 Metagenome | ecosystem: Environmental > Aquatic > Marine > Oceanic | place: Tropical Atlantic...
GTCCGTGCTTTTGAATGTCGCACGCTCTACGATCGTTGCCCCTTCGAATTCAACATCGGTATCAATCTCGCTTGGCTTCACGTAATCAAAACGAATCTCCTCGTCGTCCGGTCCTTCGCGAAAGTCCCACACCTGATCCTCCCCGTCTTCCCCGATGTAGTCAACAACATCCACCTCTTCGCCCGCTTCATCTTCCGACGAGCTATGCTTCACAAAGTTGGAGTACATTTTGTAGTACTGCCCCTCCTTGCTGAACATGTCCTTGGTCGTAATGGTGATCTGCGCCCGGGCACTTTCGATCGCACTCGCCAGCAGGAGGCCAAGCGCAGTTACTAAGGCCAAGCGCTTGGCCAAGCGGAACCGAGTCATCGTTGTTGAAGGAAGGTTTAACATTTCACGTTTAAAAAAGCATCAGGCATGCCACGGGGCGCCTTATCGATTCACGCAGATGGCCTGATGAACCACGACTAACCCGTACCGGGGTTGCGCGACATTCACGCGCCCTGCGTGACCTAGACACCCGAAAGCTACGAACCAACACTTCGCCCGTCAACGATTCCCGTTTCGGATTGTATCTCACCGGTATCTCACTATGATTCGCCCGAGCAACGATTTGCTTTCCGGAATGAAGGACTATCTCGATTTCGAGCAACCCATTATCGAACTCCAATCCAAGCTGGACGCCCTGACCCGCACCACGCAAGCCAGCGGTGTCGAGGTTGACTTCGAGGGTGAGGCGGAACAAATCCGCAAGAAGATCGAGGAGACCCGCAAGGCAATCTACTCCAAGCTCACCCCCTGGCAGCGCATCCAACTCGCCCGCCATCCCCGCCGCCCCTACACGCTCGACTACATCGAGACAGCATTCGACGAATTTAGCGAACTGCACGGCGACCGGCTTTACTCCGACGACCGCGCCGTTGTCAGCGGCTTCGCCAAAATTGGCGAGGAGCGTGTCATGGTGATGGGCACCCAGAAGGGGCGTGACACCAAGGAAAACGTTTTACGAAACTTCGGCTGCGCCCACCCGGAAGGATACCGCAAGGCGTTGAGGCTAATGAAACTCGCCAACAAGTTTGGCCTACCCATCATCACGATCATCGACACCGCCGGCGCGTTCCCCGGCATCGGCGCCGAGGAACGCCACATCGCCGAGGCCATCGCCGTAAACCTTAAGGAGATGATGACACTGGAGGTGCCGATCATCGCCGTGGTAATCGGCGAAGGCGGCTCCGGTGGTGCGCTTGGCATCGGCGTGGCAGATCGGGTGCTGATCCTCGAGAACGCCTACTACTCCGTCATCAGCCCAGAAGGATGTGCCGCCATTTTGTGGAAAGACCGGGCGGCAGCCCCGGACGCCGCCGAGGCACTGAAAATCACCCCGGATCACCTGAAAAATTTCGGGCTCGTCGATGAAATCATCCCCGAGCCGCTTGGCGGCGCTCACAACGATCCCGCACAAACCGCGGAGACGCTCAAGGCACAACTCCTCAAGCACCTCAAGGCGTTGAAAAAAACGCCGCTGAAAAAACTACAAGCCGAGCGCTACGAAAAATTCCGTGCGCACGGCCAGTTTAAGGAGCAGAACTTGGCCAAGGCGGCCAACTAATCGCCCGCTTTTTTGCTCGCCGCCGGCAGTGGCAGTGTTTTGTCCTTCTGCCTGCCCTCCCCAATGATTTCCAGTCGATCCCGGTAAACGTGAACGACCGAAAACGCCGTCTCGTGCGTGTTCACCATCCCCTTAAACGTCACGTAATGCTGCCCGGACAGCTTGCCGTATCCACCGGCGTGGTTGTGACCGTTCATGTATGCGACGACGTGCGGATGGCGGGTTAATACCGACAAGACCTGTTTCGCATTCCAGAGGTTATGCACGTCTTTCGGGAAAACCGGGAAGTGACAAAACAGGATCACCTTTTCCCCAGCCCGCTTGGCTTCGTTTAGATTTTTCTCCAGCCAAGCCAGTTGCGCTTGGCCAAGCGCTCCGTTCCAGGTGGGGGTACCCTTGGGCAGCTTGGCGTGGTAGTTCTTCGCTTGGCCAACCCGGGGATCCCCGGCCGGGTATGCGTGCAGGCTGACATCGTTGCCGTCCAGCGCAATGAACAGATAGCCGCGCCGCCTGAATTGATAATAACGTTCCTTCAATCCAAGCACTCCCGGCACCTTGGCTTTCTGATCATCGGCCACGTCAAAATCGTGATTGCCAAGGACGTGGTAGTGATCCGCCTTGAGCCGGTTGTAGATTGGCACCACATCGGCGAAGCTCGCAAAATCCCGGTCGATAAAATCGCCGAGATGCACCACGAACTCAAGGTCGAGCCGATTCAGGTGCTCGACACAGGCCGCCAGCTTTTTTGTCGACATTGCGTATTGGCGCGCAGCCGTCTTGGCCACCTTGATATTGCAATATTGGCAGTCAGCGATAACACCAAACGAGAACAGCGGCTTGTCGACCGGCTCGTCAGCCAGCAACCCAGTCGCACACAGCCAAACTCCAATGCACAAAAGAATTCGTTTCATTGTTTGACGAGGTCGCTGCTGTGTTCTTGCATCCATAACATATCCGGGTTTTCCGGTGTGGAGACGTTGAGTTTTAATTCCCGCCCCTTGGTCAGCGGCGGGACAGTTCGTGGATCGAGCCATTTGTGAATTTCCGAATGCCCATCGGCAAAGGCGATACCGGCGGCGTTATTGTGGTACGAGGCGGGATAGTCGACCAGTTTCATGGCCTTCGGATTTTTTGGGAAACCGGTCATGTCCACCGCGAAGTAGCCGTCGTTGATGCTGTCTTCCCGCTCGTCGAGCAACACCATCGCCTCGGATGGCGACGGGCCGATGATTTGGTGCATCTTCACGAACACCCGGTACGGCCCGCGGTCCGGTTGGCGCGAGCCCATGCCGGCGCCGCCCCAGCCGGGGCCACCCATCCAGCATTGCATCGACATGCTACGCACGCGGGGATAAACCCTGCCCTTCCACTTGCCGGTCGTTGTGTCGGCCGGGCAACGCCAAATCTGGGTGGATTTGCCGCTGTACCCCCAGAGAGGACTGGTCTTGATGGCAATCTCCGGCAGCACGTCATCCGCGCCACTTATCGGCAGGTCGAGCCAACCAAACACCCAGCGAGGCCCAGCCCAACTACGACCGGTTCGCATACCCTCCTTGGCCGACACCAAACCGTCGTCGTTGTCCCCGGCGTACATGCGCCAGGCTAGCATCAACTGCTTGGAGTTGTTCATGCAGGAGATGCCGTGCGCCTTGGTCTTGGCCTTGGCCAAGGCCGGCAAAAGCAGCCCGGCGAGTATGGCGATGATCGCGATGACCACAAGTAACTCGATCAACGTGAACGCCCGGCTGGGAGTGTATTCCATTGGGTGTTCCATGCGGGGAAGGCTGCACACCATCAATTGAACCGTCAACGCCCGATTCGGCGCTTGGCCAAGCGGTTGGTCACAGTTTCCAGCCCTTGCGGTATTCGGCCCGGACGTAGCGGTTGGCCTTCTCGCTATTTGTGGAGCGCAATTCTTTGGCGTCCCACTTCACCTCTTCGCTGGCGCGGATGGCGAGGTTGCCGAGCAGCACCATTTCGGTGAACGGGCCCGCGATCTCAAAACGGCTGAGCGGCTTGTGGCCCGTGCCGGTGGCGGCGTCCACCCACTCGGCGTAGTTGTCCTTCGTCCGGGGAATGCTTTTTTCGGTCTCAGCCTCGATCTGTTTGACTTCGTCCTCATCGCGACCGGTGATCAGCCACTCCGTTGAGCGGCGGTTGAAAAACATCCGCCCCTTGTCGCCGATTAATACCGAGCCGAATGCACCCTTGCCCTTTTTGACCATTTTGACGCCATCGGTTGTCTCCAGAGACGGTCCGTTTTGAATTCCGTTCTTCATTCCGTCGTACCAGACGAGTTTCACCGGTGGCCGCTTGCCGCGATAGCCGAATTGGTAATCGATGACCGCCCAGTTCGGCGCGCTCTCGACTGAGTTCCCGCCGTGCTGTGCCTTGACGCTGCTCGGCGCTCCTAACTCAAGACTCCACCAGGCCATGTCCATGATGTGGCAGGCCATGTCGCCCAGCGCACCGGTACCAAAATCCCACCAACCACGCCACGCAAACGGAACGTAACCCTTGCCGTATTCGCGGAACGGAACGGGCCCAATCCAATTATCCCAGTCCAAGCCCTTGGGTATGTCCGCCTTGGCCGGGCGCGCCTTCATGCCCTGCGGCCAGATCGGGCGATTGGTCCAAATGTGCGCCTCAGTGACGTTACCGATGATCCCGGCCCGTACCAATTCGACTGCCCGGCGAATCGGCTCCCCCGCATGGGCTTGATTGCCCATCTGCGTGGCAACACCGGTCTCCGCTGCCAGCTTGGTCAAGTGACGCGCCTCATACACATTGTGCGTTAGCGGTTTTTGCGTGTAGCAATGCTTGCCCATCTTCATCGCCAGCGACGTGGCCACCGCGTGCGTATGATCCGGTGTGGAGATCGTGCAGGCATCGATGCTCTTGCCCATCTTCTCCAGCATCACGCGGAAATCCTTAAACCGCTTGGCCTTGGGATGCGCCTTAAACATGTTCGCGCCGCGATCGTCATCCACGTCGCACAGCGAAACAATGTCCGCCCCGGCCTTGGCCGCGCCGGTGATATCCGCCCTGCCCTTGCCGCCGGCACCAATCCCGGCAACTGCCAGTCGGCTGTTCGCGCCAAACACACGGCTTGGCACCACCTGAAAGCCCATCGTGGCCACGGCACTCGCCCTAAGAAACCGGCGGCGGTTCATCTTCAGTTTGTTCGTTTTTGTGGTCATAAAAAATCGTTAATGCAGCGCGGGGCGAAACTCCAACCCGGCGACAATTTTGCCCTCTTCGTCGTTGAGGTATCCAAGACGCTCGTAGACGTGTTTCTTTTCAAAATATTCCAGGGCCATCTTCACGAAGATGTGGCCGTGCTTGGCCTCGGACACCCAAAGCTCGTGATAAAAAACCCTGAGTTGCTCGTCTTCCGTCATCGCCTCGGAGACTAAGCGAAACCGCTCGGCCCCGCGGCACTCGATAATGGAGGCCAACAACAACCGGTCAAGAAATCGCCGTTGTGAGTCGCTGTGAATCAACGCCATCAACGCCTTGATGTACGGGTCCGTCTCGATTTCTTTGGCAAGAGGAATGCCACGCTCGCGCATGACCTCGTAGACCTGCTGAAAATGTTCCAACTCCTCCACTCCGGTTGCGATGAGTTCCGGGATGATCTCGAGCCGATTCGGGTACTTGGCCACGAGACTCATCGCCATGGCCGACGCCTTCCGCTCGCAGTCCGCATGATCCTGCAGAAAAGCAGGCACATCCGCCATGACCGCATCCACCCACCCAGGAGACGTCACCACAGTTAAATCGAGGGAAAATTTCATCGGCGACGGCAGGCTAGCAACTTGGCCAAGCGACGGGGAGCGCGAAGTTCAAAAACAGAATCCTCCCACCTGTTTTCCTCCACTCGATTATTACCAATTCAAGCGCTTGGCCAAGCGGTGATCAGTCGAGAGTTTGCACCCGAACTTCCACTCTCCCCAAAAACAGATAGTAATGGAAAAAAATCAGAAGAAAGAGAATTACCGCAATAATTAACCTACTCGAGGCCGAGGACGTTTTCCATGTTGTAGAGGCCGGGGGACTGGCTGCGGGCCCAAATGGCGGCACGGAGGGCTCCGTTGGCAAAAGTGTTTCGACTCGCGGCCTTGTGGGTGAGTTCGAGTCGCTCGCCGTTCCCGGCGTAGACCACGGTGTGATCGCCGACGACATCGCCGCCGCGTAGGGAGTGCATGCCAATCTCGGAGTCGGTGCGTTCGCCGACGATGCCTTCCCGGCCGTGGCGAAGCTCCTTTTCCAGCGAGACTTGTCGCACCTCGGCAAGTATTTCAGAGAGCGTGGCCGCCGTGCCGCTGGGAGCGTCTTTTTTCAGGCGATGATGCATCTCGACGACCTCGAGATCGAAGTCGGTGCCGAGCACCTCGGTCGCCTTGCGGGTCAGCCAAAAAAGGGTGTTCACCCCGGTGGAAAAGTTGGACGCCAACACGATCGGAATCTCGGACTGCAGCTTAAGGATCGCCTGCTTGTCTTCGGCGGTGTGGCCGGTGGTGCCGATAACGAGTGCCTTTTTGTGCTCGGCACACAACTCGGCCACCGAACGGGTAATCTCGTGAAAACTAAACTCAATGACGGCATCGCTCGCGGCGATCACGTCGGCAAGGCTGTCGCCAACATCAATGCCGGCCGCGATCTCAATGTCAGGATTGGCCTCGCCGCAACTCAGCAGCGCCTGCCCCATTCGCCCTTTCGATCCGTTGATGATGACTCTGGTCATGTTCGCTTATTAGATGACACCGCAGGACTTCAGCGTCTTGGCCAAGCGTTTTCGGTTGTCCGCCGACATTTTGCAAAGTGGCAGACGATATTCTTCCGCGCACTTGCCCTGCATCGCGAGGGCGGCCTTAGCCGGCACTGGATTGGTCTCAATGAAAAGGTCCCGGAACATCGGGTAATACTGCTGATGCAGTTTGAGCGCGGCGGCGGTCTTTCCGGTGGCATAGGAATTCACCATGCGCGACAACTGTCGGGGGATAATGTTTGAGGCCACACTGATCACGCCTTCCGCGCCCACCGACATGAACGGCAGCGTCAATGCATCGTCGCCACTCAGGATGCTGAACGCTTGGCCAAGCGCTTGGCGCAACTGGCTGACACGATCCGCATCCCCTCCGGCCTCCTTGATGCCGACGATGTTTTTGCAGGCCTTGGCCAAGCGCGTCACGGTCGCGACCTCAATCGCAATGTTGCAGCGTCCGGGGATGCTGTAGAGCACGATCGGCAGCTTAGTGGCCTTGCTGATTTTTTTGAAATGTTGAAACAACCCCTCCTGCGACGGCTTATTGTAATAGGGAGCAACCAGCAGAGAGCCGTTCGCGCCGACCGCCTCGGCGGCCTGAGTCAATTCGATTGCCTCGGCAGTGGAATTAGCGCCGGTGCCGGCGAGCACCTTGATTTTGCCCTTGGCTGTCTGCACGGCGAGCTCGATCACGCGGATGTGCTCGTTAAATTCTAGCGTGGGCGACTCGCCGGTGGTACCGGTTGGGACGATGCCGTCCACGCCACCTCGGATTTGTTCCCTGACGAGATTTTTAAACGCCGCTTCGTCGACGCGGCCGCGCTGGAATGGAGTAATTAGTGCCGTGTAAGTGCCGGTGAATTTCATCAAATAGCGCAGAGAGTATCCTTAAAAACGCGCCGCTTTTCCAGCAAAGATTTTAATGTTAATCAGGGATTTAACTCCTTTGGCATGAGATCTATACCCCTGGACTTGGCCATCTGACCATATTTAGCGTCACATTTAGGGCACGAATGATCGCCATACTCATCGTATTTTGGAAAAAGGTGTTGAATAAAAACTGCCCCACACTTTTGGCAGTCTAAAACTGGATGAGCTCTGCCTTTTTTGCACTTAAGACAAAATAGAACAGAATCACTTCCCCCTCCAGGGTACTGTTTCCAATTTGAGGGAAAATCTTTGCGAAACTCTTCAATACTCTCTGTCTTTTTGCAACTGAGACAATAGTAATCCAGTTTTAACGGTGCCTGCACCATGTTTGCGTTCCATGACCAATACACCAAACCTAGGGCAATTATAAACCCAAAAACCGCAGCGACATTTTTCAGAGGTATGCCTGAGGAGTCATTTTCACTCATAGACGTGACTTGATGACCCTTCCCTTCGCCTCCATTTCTCCAAGATCTTCCTGATACATGTAATACTGGCGACCTCCTGGATTCCAGCTGTGAATGAAGTACATTTTGTTAAATGGCTCCCAGCGAGCCGATCCATCAGCATAGCATTGGTTTCCTCCGGATGGTAATCCCTTGTTATCTGCGTGCGCCGGATAACCGCCATAGGCTGTTACTCGCCCCCCTCCCCATCGGCCATCAATTTTCCCGACTAAATCTGCGAGTATAACCATTTGCGGGCCGTCTTGTCCCGAGTTAACAGGACTTCTTGATTTAAAGGTACCACCAGAATTCCTCCAGGTATCTGCACCCCCAAAATGCTGAAACCCAAGAATCATTTGAGGATACTGTTTTTCCCAAGCTGGAAAAAGTGGGTTAGTATTGTAACCCTTTGGCACTTTTCCATTATAGCGAAGGCCTGGGCATCCGAAAGACTTGCTAAGTTGCAACCCCCTGTGTGTATATGGATCGTTAGATTCATTATAATCACCAGGCTTCTTTGTTGCTAAATTGTATTGTGGCAATAAAGCAACCTGCGGAAGATCCAAGCACTTTTGAACAATATTATCGCTTCCCTCTGCCTGAGCTCCTCTTCCAGGAAGATACTTGCCTTGATTATCATCCCTATACATAAATAAACCTAAACTGGTTTGCTTTAAGTTATTAAGGCATGTCGCTTTTAAAGCAGTTGCCTTAGCCTTTGCCAATGCGGGGAGTAACAATGAAGCCAAAATAGCAATAATCGCGATAACTACCAGTAACTCGATAAGAGTGAAGCCGTTTTTCCAGATTCCTTGTTTCGTTTTCATTTTTTAGAGTAAGGCGGTGGAAATCTACCGCTTGGCCAAGCGTTGCGCAACCCTGCAATTCAGCCCGGCAAGGTGTAACTAAGGTGTCCGTCCAAGCCAAGCGGGATGCCCAGCCAGAACCAAATTAGCAGCATAATCGTCCAAACTATTGAGAAAACGATGGTAAACGGCAACATCGTCGAGATGAGCGTGCCCATACCGCCCTTGGGCGCGATGTTTTTCATGAACGCCAGCAGGATGACCATGTAGGGGTTGAGCGGGGTGATGCAGTTAGTCACCGAGTCGCCAATGCGGTAGGCGCACTGGGTCAACTCCGGCGAGATGTTCACCATCATGAACATCGGAACAAATATCGGGGCAAATATGGTGTACTTGGCCGACATCGACCCAACGAACATATTAAAACACATAGTCATCACAATAAACGCCACAAGTAACAGCGAGGTCGGCAACGCCGCCTGGCCAAGCAACTGGCCTCCGCTCATGGCCAGCATCTTGTCGAGGCCGGAGTACTTGAAATGCTCCACGAATTGTCCCGCGAAAAACGCCATGACCACGATCGGCGCCATGCCGGCCATGGAGTCGGTCAGCAACTTGGCCACGTCGCGGTCGTTGTGGATTTTTTTCTGCACCACCCCGTATACGATGCCGGGAATGATGAAGATGATCAGCACCAACGGTACGATGGCTTTCACCCAGCGCGGAAAAATATTTTTAGAAGGCACAAAATACTGACCGCCCTTTTCAATGGCACCCTCCGGTGAAGCCTCACCCACTGCTACCTCGACCACCTCGACGGTGATCATCTGCCCGGCCTTGGTTGGCGATTCGATCTGATAGGTGTAAAGCGGTGAGCCGGGAATATTGACCAACGCGATAACCGTCGTGAGTGCGATGGCAAAAACGATTCCCGCAATCTTGAGCGCACGTTTGTCGTCAGGAGACAGTCGCTGAGCCTCCAAGTCCGAGGCGTCCACCGGCGACGGGCCGCCCTCCTCGGGCGGTTTGTTGGCTAATCGTTTTTCGACGATGACATCGGCCACGAACCAACCGACCCCGGTCATGACGATGGTCGATGCAATCATGAACCACCAGTTGCAAGCCGGGTTGACCTCGTAGGCAGGATCGATCACCTGCGCTCCCTTGGTCGCAAGTTCGGAGAGCATCGGCTCAAGACTCGTGATAGCGAGGTTCGCGTTGAAGCCGGCCGCCACCCCGGCGAACACCGCAGCCAAACCGGCCAACGGCGCACGACCCACCGCCTTGTAAAGTGCAGCGGCCAACGGCGGCAGAATGATGTAACCGGCGTCCGATGTCATCGACGACATAATGCCTAGAAAGACCATCGCGGGGGTCAGTAGTTTTTGCGGCACCACCATCAGCATGGCCTTGAGCGCGGAGCCGATGAAGCCGGTCCGCTCGGCGATGCCGATACCCAACATGCCCACAAGCACAATGCCAAGCGGGGCGAAGTTGATGAAATTCTCGACCATGCTGGAGATGGCCCAAAACAACCCGTCGCGGGTCAGAATGTTGTTCGCCTCGAAGGTTCGGCCGGTCTCTTTCCACTCGACTTCAGCTGGCGTGCCATCCGAGGTCGCTTGGCCAAGCGCTGCGGCGTGATCCGGTAGGCGTTCGTGGACAACCCAGCCGGATTTCACCGCCACGGCCGAGGCGATCATCACCAGCACCGTGCCAATGAGAAACAGAGTGGCCGGATCCGGCAGGCGGTTACCCACCCGTTCAATCCAGCCAAGCCAGCCGCTGTTAACCTGTTCTTCCTTGGAAGTGTCGTTTTCGCTCACGGGCATCAAGACGCGGATTCTGCCCGCGCAGCCTTCGAGGTCAATTCTCGATTGCTTTTTAAGTAAGGTTTGCCTATTTTTTGTGGAGAAAATGAGGTTAAATTATTTCATCTCCACACTCTGTGCCGCATTATTCATAAGCGCCCCGCTTGGCCAAGCGGTGGAGTTGTCTAATGAGGACAGCGGCAAGATCGCTCGCGTGGTCGGCTTCCTGCTCTCCCAGACTCACTTCAAGCGAGCCCCGCTCGACGACGAGATATCCGAGGCTTTCCTGCGGAAGTACATGGAATCGCTCGACTACAGCCGGATGGTTTTCCTGCAGTCCGACTACGACGAGTTCAAAAGCAAATACGGCACACTGCTCGACAACCTGACCAAGCGCGGCAACGTCTCGCCGGCATTCGAGATTCAAAAACGCTACACCAAGCGACTCAAGACCGCCCACAGCTGGCTCGAGGATATTATCTGGACCGAGTTTGACTTCAGCAAGGACGAGTCATTCACGCCGGACCGCACCAAGGCCGACTGGCCTGCAAATGAAAAGGATGCCCGCGAGCTTTGGCGCAAGCGCATCAAGTATGAGGTACTCGGCACCCGGCTCGGCAAACGCCGCGGCGTTGAGGCCATGAACGCCAAGGCCAACAACGGCGAGGTCGTTAAGAAATCAGACGGCACCCCAGTCAAGCCGTACAATATCAAGGACGAGAAGGAAAAGATCCTCCGTCGCTACGAGCGCTTCCTCCGCGTCCGCACGGAGATGGACTCCGGCGATGTGCTGCAATACTACCTTACCGCCCTCTCAAACGGATACGATCCACACTCCGACTACTTCAGCCCGCGCGAGGCGGAGAATTTTGAGATCAACAACATCAAGCTCTCGCTGACCGGCATCGGTGCACGCCTCCAATGGGACGACGGCTACACGAAGCTGATCGAACTCGTGCCCGGCGGCCCAGCGATCCGCAGCAAAAAACTCAAACCAGGCGACCGCATCGTGGCCGTGGCACAGGGTGAGGACGGCGAACCGGTGGATGTTTACGAAATGGAACTCGACAAGGTGGTCGACAAAATTCGTGGCGAGAAAGGCACGATGGTGCGCCTCACCATCATCCCGGCCGATGCCGCCGACGAGAGTGAAACCAAGGAGGTCCGCCTCATTCGCGACAAGATCAAACTCACCGACAGTCTGGCCAAGGGACAGGTCATCGACTATCCCGAAATGCCGCGACTGGGCGTGATCGATCTGCCCCAGTTTTACGAGAATTGCGCCCGCGACGTGGGGCTGATCCTCGACCGGTTTCGCCGTGAAAAAGTCACCGGAGTGGTACTCGACCTTCGCCGCAACGGCGGCGGCCTGTTGCCCGAGGCAGTGAAACTGGCCGGACTGTTCATTGAGCAAGGCCCAATGGTGCAGGTCATCGACAGCCGCCAACGCAAGCAGGTGCTGCAGGATAACGACACCAACATCCGCTACGACGGCCCGATGATCGTCCTCGTCGGCAAGCTGAGTGCATCTGCATCCGAGATCGTCGCCGCTGCGTTGCAGGACTACGGCCGCGCCGTCGTCGTCGGCAGCAAGTCCACCCACGGCAAGGGCACCGTCCAAACCGTGATGCCACTCACCAACTGGGTGCGAATCAAGGACCCCGGCAAGCTCAAGTTGACCATTTCAAAATTCTACCGTGTCGCCGGTGGCACCACCCAAAAGCAGGGCGTCGCCCCGGACATCGTCCTGCCGACCCCGTACGACTACATGGAAATTGGCGAAGCCACCCTGCCCAACAGCCTCGCCGCAGACCACACCGATCCGCTGAACTACCGTAAGCTCAACCGCGTGAACGATTACGTGAAGCGGCTCACGACTCGATCCGATGCACGCATTAAGGATGATCAGGATTTCGCCTACATCCTCGAGGACATTAAGACCCTCAAGGAACGGCTCCTCGACAAATCCCTCTCCCTCAACGAGACCACCCGCCTGAAGGAAAAGGACGATGAAAAGGAAAAACGGGAAACCCGCAAAAAGGAACGCAAGGATCGCGGCAAACCGGAGGAGACTGTCTACGATCTCACCATCAAGATGATCCAAAAGAACCTCAAGCTCGGCGAGGAAGTTGAAGACGAGGAAAAACCGATTCGCCTCGAGGAGGAAGACGATAACGAGGAAGAGGTGGAAGAAGACGAGGAGGACGCACCAAAGCTCGACCCGCACCTGCGCGAGACGATGTTCATCCTGCACGACTACATCAAGCTGCTGGATCCCAAAAAACAAATCGCCGCCAAGGACAGCGGTGACTCAAACCCGGTTCAGTAACCGATCACTTTTTCAACAACCCATCCGGATCGAGCGGGCCACACGTCCGCTCGATTTGTTTTCGGATGCGGCCGTTACTGGCAACCACGGCGTAGGTGTGTTCGCCCTTTTTCCTGGGCATGCGCCAAAACTCGCCGCCGGCGCATTCCAATATCAACCCGCCAGCCGCCACGTCCCACAGTCGAATCTTTGACTCAATGTAACCGTGAAACCGGCCACTCGCGACATACGTCATCGCCAGTGCCGCCGAGCCCATCATCCTTGGTTTCCGAATCTTCGGAGCCAACTTCATGAAATACGGCATCATGTAATCCATGGTCGGCTTATCCTTGGCAAAACCGATTGCAAGCATGGCCTCCTTCAACGGGCCGTCGTTAACGCTGATCTTCCGGCCATTGAGCCTGGCGGCCTGGCCTTTCGTCGCGGTCCACAGCTCGTCCGTGAACGGGTCAAACACTACGCCGACGATGGTTTCAAAATCATCCCGAGCAGCATTCCGCTTGGCCAAGCGCTGCTGCAGCGCA
>Ga0115012_10001577_pt1 | contig 13212 bp, 14 predicted proteins | sample TroAtlMetagenome_FD_88706 | JGI IMG/M metagenome (GOLD analysis project Ga0115012, IMG submission 88706) | Marine eukaryotic phytoplankton communities from Atlantic Ocean - Tropical Atlantic ANT10 Metagenome | ecosystem: Environmental > Aquatic > Marine > Oceanic | place: Tropical Atlantic...
GCTTGCGGGTGTACACTTGGGGGCTTGCGGGGTGTACACTTTGGAGGCTTGCGGGTGTGCACTTGGAGGGTTATTGGTGCACATTTTGGTTGTTCCAGGTGCACATTTTGACGGTTCGGGGTCCACACTTTGGAGGCTTGCGGGTGTACAATTGGAGGCTTGCGGGTGTGCACTTGGGGGCTTGGGCTCAAGCTAGCTAGAGATGTAGTACATCCATTTTGGGCCCCATGTCGTGGGGACGGTGGACCGCGGAGACAAGCCCATGGATAAAGACTGAGACCGACCACCATTACGGAACCCGAAAGAAGGTAGAGGATGAGCGGTTCTTCATGAGCAAGAGCTGCGCGTGCCCGTGCTTTCGGAGAAGAAGCAGTGAGGAGACTGAGGTCGTACACGGTCAGAGGTGGGCCATCAGCGAGGGCACGAAAGAGGCCCGCTGGAAGGCGAACCACGAGAAGTTCCAGGAGATGTTGCGCAAGGACGATGGAGAGAGCGAGAACCTCGACGTCAGGATCGACAAGGCTGCGCAAAAGGAAACGGAGATGCAGCAACTGCTGCCCACGCAGGAGGAAACGAACCCAGTGACGTACGGAGCCATCGACATGGCAGCGTGACGAGCGTCTCATGATCTGGGGCGTGCATCTGAGGCGCGCATGTGGCTCTTATATGCTCTTGAAAAGACGTTGTCACCAATACCGTGCTGCAGCACTGCTGCTGTCACAGTTACTACTGCTGTCACCAGTACCGTGCTTATGATGAGTGTGTTTATATAATATACTGCACTATACATATACCGATAAGACCACCCTACGGGTGATAAGGAGGTTGTGGGGGGATGAATCAAAAACAATTGATTCGCTTGACTCACTTCATTCACTAAGACTACCACTCTCAGTGTTTGTTGTTGGTGTTGTTGCTGCGCTGTTGTTCGAACAGTTTGTTCGTGAACTTGAACTTGTAGGCTTCTTGGGAAGCGATGGTTGGCACGTCAAGTTCTTCGGCAAGCTCGCGGTCGCGGACGCGTAGCCGCTCGAAGTCGCAGGACCCCTGCCTTTGCCGACTATGACTCCAGTGAGTAGCAGTAGTAGAAGTAGGAGTTGGAGCAGGAGTGGGAGTAGGAGTAGGAGTAGAAGTTGACGTAGATGTAGCAATAGACTATAGTAGAAGGTGCCGTCGAAGTAGAAGTAACAGTAAAAGTCGGAGTAACATTGTAACAGTAGAAGTAACAGTAGAAGTAGCAGTAGAACCTGTAGAAGTAGAAGTGTCAGCGGAAGTGGAAGTAGAGGTGCCAACAGGACAAAAAGTAGAAGTAGAAGGTAGAAGGTGGAAGTCAGAATGTAGAAAGTAGAAAGTAGAAGGTAGATGGTAGAAAGCAACATGTAGAAGGCAATTTGTACAAGGCAGATGTTGCAATCGTAGCTAGGGGAATGAGAGCAAAAATCGCAGTATTATAAGTCATTAGTCATAGTTACTGTCATAGTAGTCATACTAGCAGTCGTAGTAGTAGCAGTTATAATAGTGATGGCAGTAGTCGTAGTAGTGGTCATAGTAGTGGTTGTAGTAGTGGTTGTTGTTGCCGTCGCAGTGGTCGCAGTAGTTGTACTGCAACTTGTACAGCTCGAGAGCGGTTGCGGCCCAATAGGGGCCCTCGGTCAATCCGTCAATGGCACCCAAGGCGGCGCCCGTCAGGAAGCCATGGGTAAACAAGAAGTTGGCGGCGCTTCGCAGGGAACGAGGCCGCAGGTATATCACCGTATATGCCATTGTATATTTAACTAATAATATTACCGTAAAATTTGGTAAAAACTTAAGTAGTAGTAGAAGTAGTAGTAGAAAAGTAGTAGCGCCCGCGCGCATTCTGGCTGACAAGGCATGTTTTTTCCCACATGTCCAAGCGGCCCAATCCCGCTGGGCCCCAACCCCCCGGGCACCCGCCTCCTCCTCACCTTCGTGATCCTCGTCCTCGGCCTGCTCCTTCTGCTGCTCCTCCCGCTCCTGCTGCTCCTCGGGAGGAGGCTGATCACGATCAGCCTGCTCCTGCTCCTTGTCCTGCCGTTGCTCCTTCCGTTGCCCCAGCTCCTGCTCCTGCTCCTGATCTTGCTCCTGCTGACCTGGTTCCTCGGTTTTCTCGTGTTCGTGCTCCTGATCCTTGTCCGCCTCCTCCTCTTCCTGCTCTTCTTCCTCTTGTCTCCGTGCCTGAAGCTGGGCAACCTTCTCCTGTTCCTGAGCCTCGGCCTGCTCCTCGCCTTGGTGTTCCCCCTCCTCCCTTGCCTGTGCCTCCTGCTCCTCCGGGGTCTCCCCCGCCGCTCCCTGCCGCTCCTCCTTTCTTTCTTCCTCTTGGCCCTCCTCTCGCTCCTCCTTATTCTCATCCTCCTCTCCGCCGACGGGAGTGGTGGCCAGCCGATGCCGATCGCATCCAACTACTCGGGTTCGAGCCCGACCCGACTATCCAATATTGCCTCTGATGAGGCGCCCCATAATCATATTATGAATTTATGATTCCTATTGAAGCTTAGCATGTTGGCAGCTCAAAAAAAAACGTTCTACTTGCTACTTTCTAGTATTTGCTACTCACTCATCACAGAGTCATCACTACTTAGTAGTCTACTTTAATACTCTACTTACTACTTACAACTTAGAAGTTACAACTTACAACTTGCAACTTGCAACTTTTAAGACGCGAGGCAAACGCGAGGTCCTAGTAGCTAGGTAATAAGTAGCTAAGTTATTAAGTATTACTGCTGTTACTATTGTAATACAGACTATACAATAATAGGTAGCTAAGTTGTGAACCTTTCGTGAGTATCTAAGTAATTCACCAGTGTTAGACTGTTACACTGACACACTGTTAGATGAGACTTAGATCGTTATTAAATTAGCATTGTAAGTTGTAACGTAATACAAGCTACTTACTGCTTACTCAGCCTTACAAGGCCCTTACTGTTTAAGTTAGTTTACCTTATATGGAGTTATATCTTATCATTTATGATGATGGTTACTTATGATGTAACTTATCGTAACTCATGCTAATATTCAGCTACCAACAACACCTTGCTAATTGTTGTCGGCCAGTTACGACTACTACGATTACACAATTTACACTGCATTACAGTCGAGTACTCGTAGTAGTAGTAGTCGTGAGTAGTAGGTTGGCGAGGGGCACCGCTCTCGGCACCGCTTGCGCGACAGTGACATCGACTCTTGTAGCGCGCGCCCGCGCACGCGGGGCGATCAAGAGTCTCCATGGACACTACGCGGCCGCGGGCGCAGCCACTGAGGCATCCAGACAAGATAAACATCGCAACAGTGCGCGTGCAGGGAAGCGCCTCGAGCTCTCCATGGTGAAGTGTTTAGTTGGCAAGCGGTCTTCGAAAGTTGACGCGACCTTCGAATGCCGCATTGCAGCGTCGTCTTCGTTGAACCACACTAGCGCGATGGCGGATAAATGGGACATCGACAGCCACGTCCTGCGCCGTAGCCTTGCCTGTGTGGCGACGTGTGTGGTGAGCGGCCAGCAGCTTTTGTTGCGCAATCTGACGGCCTGGTTGCGGGAGTGCAAGCCGGACGTGAGGTTCGCGTCCGCGAACCTGATGTTCGATGAGACTGCGCTTAAGGGGCGCCACTACAACAGTAACAACACGAAAGGCCATCAGGGGCCGGCCGCGCTGTCAATTTGTGACCACGGGGCGGAGAATGGTGCGAGCCAGAAGCGCGCGAAACGGCGCGCTCTTTTCAGGGTGATGACTGGGGAGGTCATGGCGGCACGCATGCTCTTCCAGTGGATCCTTGGAGATGGGCAGCGCGTTGCGTTTGAGCTCGTCGGGGCGCCGTTCCGCGTCCTGAGCACCAGCGCTCGAAACTTGTGGGCTGCGCTGTTCGGGCGCGAGGAGCTCAAAGAGATGTGGGAATTCAAGGGCGCTCTCTTTGACCGGGTTGTTGCGTGCGGCGGCATCGCATACGATTTGTTGCACACTGACGCCGCCAGCGGCAACGACTTGTTCTGCGCAGCCCGGGCCAGCGCGAAGCCGCAGGCAGTGGTGCAGGACACAGTCTTGTGCCTCAACCATCAGACAGCTCTATGCCAAACCAGCCTGGTGACTTGCGTCTTCTGCCTCAGCATGTTCAATGATCTGTACGCTGTCGCTGCCTTCATCGGCATGGGGGCACATATGGCGAGGTGCTTCTTGCACGTGCCGCGGTTCGTCGAGCGACCACATGTCCTGCGCGTTGTCACGACGCCTGTGTCTGATTTCGACAAATGCTTCGCAGGTGAGGTCGTCGACTTTATGGTGACGCACTACGCGGGCAAGTCGGTGGATAACTACAAAGCAAGGTGGCGCGAGTTCTTCGCTGTTTGGAACGGTGGCTTTTCGCAACCCGGCGTTGTCACCCACCATTGCAGTGGTCCAGGTTGCTGCCAGAACGGCGAAGAGAGCACTCGCAAACGTTTTGCAGTCGTCATGCAGAGCACGATGTTGAGCAAGACCCCCTCGCGACCTTCCCTTGGCAAATGGCTCCTCTTGATCCGCTGCCTGTCCTTCTTCTGGGTGGCGTTGACATGCGGGGTGTGGGTAGATCTTTTCGATGCCGCCTTAGCTGGCGTCGCGGAGCAACCAAGGGAGTCAGCGGAGGCGGACGGCGACGACGCTGACCCAGAGTCTGACATGGCCTGGGCAGCGGTGGCAGGCAAGCGCAAGGCGCGCGCGCGGCGAGCTCTGGGGGACGTTGGCTTTCGGGTCCGCCTGTTGTTGTTGGCTATTTTGGTGGAGCCATTGTGTCAGATGCACTCGTATTTCATGGATGTGTCAAACAGCGACCCCTGTCAGGAAGCGAAGGGGTGGCCACCCATTGTTGACCTTTTGAACCCCCGCGCGTCTCTGGTTCACGCAGCTCTCGAGTATCTTACGATGCTTTGTGTGTGTCCGACCAGGTGCCCCAGATTAGTGGTGCCGATGGCGCAACGCGGTTGCACGAACTTTGCCATGTGGAAGGAAGCTTTCCCCGGTGACGTTGCCCTGCTCAGCCGCGGCGCATTGCACCTCATAGGCGCTATCAGTCGCCGGCATCGCTCTTATCTCGAGACGGGCTTCCAACCGTTGACTCTCTGCGACAACCGACTCCCCCAGGCCCGCGGCGACAACTACAACGACATTGGCAATGACAACGAAAACGACGACGGAGGCGACAACTACAACGGTAGTACAACCGTAGTAGTAGTACAACGGCAACAGGGCAACTACAACACTCACAGCCACAACGATTAAATTGCCACTACTACTTAGTGACTACTACCCGTGTCACTACCACGACGGCGAGCACTGCTATTGTTGTTATAATAAAATTATTGTTACGACCACTACACTTACGATTCCGATGATGAATCCGATCATGATTCATACGCACTTGTATTTTGTCACATTTTTTTGTGTGATTGTGGTCAAAGGCCTCCCGCGAGCGCATTGCGGATGCTCTTCTGTCGAAGAGAGAGTGTTGCCGCGCTCCAGGTTGCGCTCGGCATCTCGTGGAGCGTGCTCGCGCCGCAGCAGACGAGGAGGTCGCATCAGCGGAACGGGCTGCGGAAGCCATCGAGAGCAGCGGCGTCGACCGCTCCCAGCGTGTGAACGACATCGCACGCCGGATGCTAGTCCACGACCTTGCCGGCATCATCTTTTACATGGCTTGGTTCATCCTGCTTTCAGTTTCCTGCATTGAGCGGTTGCACAAGCTCCACCGTGACTTGAACAGCGCTGGAGCAGCGTCCTACCCGAGCCTGGCAGCGAGGGCTGTATGCGTCAGGGCGAAGGCATTGTTTCAAGTGGTGAGGGAGCGTTGGGCAAAGGTTAAGGCACATTATGATGGTCGTCATGCTAGTGGTGCAAATGCCCCTGCCGGGCCGCAGCCGCCGGTCGTGGCGCCGCGTACCGCGGACGGCATCGATTATTTCTCCCGGAAGCGGAGCTTGTCATCTTTCGAGGTGTTCAAGATGAGGCGGAGGGCAGAGTTCATGGCTGACGGCGAGGTGCTCGCGAATCCCGGCTCGAGTGAAACTCACGCTTATTATCGTGATGCGTGGGAGCGGGCCAGTATCACGGAGCAATGCAGATGCGATGAGATCAGCGAGGCGACGAAGCAGCTCGCCAAAGCGAGGAAGGTTGCAGCGGCAGCGGCTTCGATGGTCGATGCTCCGCCTGGTGGGGCCGTGCAGCCCGACGAGCCCGTGCTTGCGCTTGCGCCGGCGCCGGCGAGCAACAGCCTTGATGCCCTGCCCCTGGTGCCGCTGCGTGTGCCTGAGCTTGGCGAGCAACCTCAACTCGCGGGGGCCGTTCGCTTGCACGCAGTGTTCCAGGGCCGTGGTGACCTGCTTCGATCGGGCGCGGCCCGTGCGATGTGTGTCGCTGTCGCAGGCCCGCACAACTCTCACGCGGTGGCGCCGTGTTTGGCCCCGCCCGCATGCGCCGCGACGCAGCATCATGATGATGACGACGTGGCCGTGGTTGCCCCTGATGTTTTGCGAGCCTTCTACAGTGGTCAGGGTATCTTCTCCAGCGAAGGGCGCAAGAAGAAGGAGACGACTGAGGTCGCCTGGCGCCAGACGAGTCAAAAGGTTTATAACAACCCCTCCGGTTGGCCAGACAAGGTCTCGTACCCGCGGTCCTGCGGCCCGATATGCGAGTCTACCCTTCATGGTGAGCAGTTGGCTTTCCAGAAAGCCTTGTCCACTGCGATCGAGAGTCACGTCCGTGGTGCATCCCCGGCTAAGAAATCTGGCGCGCCTGGGCCGCTGAAGATGTTCGCAGGCGCGGATTTGCTGTTTGCTTTGCGGCGGGATGCGCCGGATGGTTCCAGCAACGCCGTCGCGGTTGAGTACCTGAAGGCCGTGGAGGCACATGACAAGTTTGCGCGCCACCCAGCCAAGGCAGCTTTCGTGAAACTCGTCTGCACGGCTGCCAGCGGCGAGCCTCTGGTTGGAGCCAAGGTGCGCGTTGCCCTAGCGAGCCACATTCCGCCTTACGAGCCGCGAAGCAGCCCCATGAGCGTTGCTGATTGCGGCGTCGCGCTTGTCGAAGAGCTTGCCGACGTGTGCGCCCATTATCATAGTTGCGCCTCTGTGACGCTAGTGGCCTTGGATTGCGTACCTGCTTCCGGCGTCGCCGAGGTTGCCGTAGTGGTGGTAGTAGAAGTGGTAGTAGTAGTAGTAGTAGTAGTAGTATGTAGTTACATTGTAGTAGGTAGTAGGTAGTCACTGTAGGTAGTAGTAGGTAGTAGTAGGTAGTAGCAATAGTAGTAGGTAGTAGTTGTCATGCTCCGCCATTTCGGGGAGGTTCTTGTTTCAATAAGTAATTGTAAATGGATATCATCTTTAGCCGTTACGTAACTTACGTTGTAGTTGCGGCCATCATCATCCCTACCACGGCAGGCGCTCCGTTGCGACACCTGGGAGATCAGAGGCGTGCGGGACGCAGGTCGCGTTGAGCTCGGAGCGTTGCCGCCGCCACCGTTGCCTGCGCCAGCACCTGCCGCGCCTCCCGCGGGCGATGCTGGTTCAAATCATGAATCGGATGACATTGGCGGTGGCCTGGCGGTGCCCGACTTTGGAGCAACGATTGGTGTTTCGAAGACACCGATGCCCGAGGCAAGGGGGATGCCGGGCGGTGGCGGTGAGCCCGCTGAACATCTCAATGGGGATGACGACGACCAGGGTGGCGCTGATTGGCTTACTCGAGAGTTGGAGCAGGTAATTCTTCATAGAATGATGTATTCGGCGTATCGTATATATAGTGCTACCTATCAAGAGTCATATAAATTATATAATCAAGACTATCAAGTGTTACTTCCACTAGCGCTAGTATTGTAACCAGTGGTAGCACTACCACTTTTATTGTCAAATTACACGTACCACTTTTGTGATTTTTATAAAGTTTTATTGGTAGGGGTTATTACTACAAAGTCTACAATTGCTACTTTGAATTCTATGTGAGGTCTTGGAACTTGCCGACGACGATGTCGTAGGTGCAGCCAAAGAGGTGATTGGGAACGCTCAGGAAGACCGGGCGCTTGAAGAGACCCAGGCCGTCTGCAACGATGGCAATGGCGGCGGGGGCGGAAGCAGCGGCAGCGACGATGTCGAGAGCTTCGACATGTTGCAGTTGTGCGAAGCCCTCGGCGTCGTGGAGGTTCCGACCCTCAGCTCGACAACTTGGCGCTTTGGTGCCGGTCCGTGCGAGTAGCACAGTAGTCACTGAGTAGTGGTAATAATATTATTAACTACTTTAAACTTTAGACTTTAGACTTTAGTAGGAGGTTGTAGTAGCAGATGTTGATGTAGATCATGTAGTAATACCTAATTTTGTCGTTGTTGTTTGTTATCGTTGTGGGCTTTGTTGCTACAGTTGTTGCGGTATTGGGCTTCCAGGTTTAGTTGTGCAATTTCATCCACCGTCCCATGGGCCATGGACCATGGTAGCCAGAAGCAGTGTGTAGTAGAGTCTAAGTAGACTAGTAGTAGTTGTGGTAGTAATCAAGTAGTGGTGGACATTGGTGGTAGCAGTGGTAATTGTAATAATATTATAAATTAAAAAATTAATTATAATTATAATTAGTTGGGGTAGTAGTAGCATTGGTGGTAGCAGTGGTAGTCGCAGGAGCAGTGGTAGGTGGATGTGACGACGTGTTCCGCATCACCATCATCCCGACTGCGAACGGCAGGACTAGCTTGCGTGCAGTGTGCAAGATCCCGGGCCACGGTTCAGACGAGGGGCCTTGCAGGTGTTGGCTTACGAACAGCGATTATGAAGATTGCCCTGGGATGTTGCAGATGTCGCGACTCAAGGATTTAATCGAGTGGGGTGCATCGGGCGTCGGGTGCGGTCGTACCTCACACATGGTGAGCTCAACGGAGCTCAGAATCAAACGCGGCGTGGTCGTGCCGAAGGCAGAGCGGCTTCGTGCCGAGAAAGCTGGCGCAGCCTGAGCGGACGTAGGGTACTCACTATGGGTAACGTAACCGTAATGGTGATGGACACTGATGGTGTAGTCACTGTAGTACTACTACAGAATGATGTCGTCGTCATCATCGTCATCGCCGTAGCCTTCGCCATCAAGAGTCAAGACGTCGTCGTCATCGTCGTCGTAGCATATTAGTCGCCGTCATCGTCAGCATCTTCGTTCATCGGAATTTTTTATGATTTTCCATTTGAATTTGTTTTATTTCTCGTTATTTTCGATTGTTCATTGTCATTTTAATTGCTAGATTGCTAGTGTTATCGTGATTCGTCCTCTACTCCCTTCTTGGTTTAATTTCCTTCTTCCATCGCCATCGCCCGATGATTTTCAATATCTCTTCTGATGTTATCTCCGTATCCTTGCCCATGCTTCTGTTCATATTCTTCTTTTTATTATGTTTGCACTTTTGTTCACTGAGCCTCGTCGATGCTATCTCCGTCGAACATCTCAGAATTCATTTTCCTTGCTCCATCCGACCCTTCTCCCTCCATGCACTACTACTAGTCAACCAGCACTGGTTGCGCCCAGACGTGCCTCCGGCTGAGAAGCCCGAGTGCCCAAATCGCCGCAATGATGCGGCGCAATCTCATGAGTCCAATTTTTACGCGCGGCGCGCTACCAGTGTTCCTGGAGGTGTCCGTGCCGAACCAGGCTACCACCAGCGAATGTTTGCGGACGCGGCTCTCAAGGAGCTTGCGGCATTCCTGCGCTGGCGCCACGCGCACCGCTTTCAACCGTTCTTCCTCCGGCGTTGCGCCGGCGTTGTATGAATGGATGATAATTTCATCAATGCGTTGTCAGGCGCGTGTTCTCCGTCTGATTGGAGCTTTTTATTTCAATTTCTTATCTGTTGCGATTGCTCCGTTCCTGTGTGATTGGAATATCACCAATCCAATCCGCATACTGGCATGATGATACTGCATCTTCAACCTGTACATGCCATTATCGTGGCTCTCGTGGGTGCCATCATGAACAATGCAGTCGTTTTACAAAGCCTTATCTCATCGCATCTCTGTTGTACGAGACGCAGTTCTGACTCGGGCCGGTCTGGAATCTTTCCCATCCTGATTGGCTCGAGATTTTTGTCTTAAGGCACAGTTCTGAGAGAGACTCAGTTTTTGTTTTTAAGGCAGTGGTGCAGCGGTGCCTCAGCGCGTTTCAAGCCGCATTTGTAATTGTGGCGAATCACTGGCGATACCGGCGCTACTGCTAGTACCACCAATATGATGAATACAGTCAGAATATTACATAAAAGTAACATAATCTTTTCGTTTCTTTGCTTTTCTGTTGCTGTTCTTTCCTTTCCTTATTCTTTTTGTTTTTGGTTCTTCGTCTTCCCTGCTTTTGGCCCTCCGTCGCTGTATTGGTGCGCTTCGGTTGGGGCCGCCCGGGGATCGTCTTCCTTGTTCTTTTTCGTGTTCCCTGCTTTATGATGCCCTCCGTCGCTGCGAGGGGAGCTTCGGTGTGGGCCGCCCGGGGATCGTCTTCCTTGCTCTTTGCCTTAACTTCCTTGCTTGCCCTTTCCGGACCCTCGCCAGCTACGGTATAGGCCGGGCTTCGCAGTGTTGTGAACCAACGGCCGGGCCATCAGTTCGCAGTGTTGTGAACCGTGAAGGGCCCTATAATACGGCTATCTGATAGCGGCCGCCGCTATCTGACATAGCTGCCCGAGAACTACGCTCACACCGTCGCAGTATCGGTGCTCGGCGGTGGGGGGCAGCTCGGGGAGGGGCAAGGGCAGGAATAATAATATATAATATTTTATTATTATATTACTACCACTAAACTTATTTCATGCTCCCTTCTGTATTGTGGCTGCCAGTCCTCCTGGTCCGAGTTCTGGAGGGAGCAGCATGCAGGCGTTTTTGTTCGCCTTCCTAAGTCGACAGACTATAACTTCTCTATAAAATATGCCCATAACTTGGGCGGCTCTTCAAAACCAGGTTAGCGCACGATGGCAGTTGAGTCTATATGCCGCGAAACCGTTCAAACAACATTCTACGCCATACTACCTTGCCAAACATAATGATGATACGAGGAGAAGAAGGACATAACATAAATGATAAAACTCAAAACGCAACATAAAAATAAGAAGCAAAAACAAAAGGAGCAATTCAGTCTAGTATCCTTGGGCCTTAATAGATTATTCAGAAAGACATACAAACACAATAACTTTCAGAAGCGCCGGGAACATAGCGAATCTATACAATTAAGGGGGGCAATGAACAAACCAATAAAATAAGGAATCAATAAATCCATAACGTTCCTATGTCATTCATAATAGCTGCTTAAATAGCAATAGTGTCTATGCATAAACTTATGTGTAGTGCGTCGACCGAGGGGAGGAGCTACCATATACAGAACCTATATATACACAAAGATATTGATGTTCAAGAGAACGGGTAACCCAACAAAAGTAACCATGCACGGTGGACAAAATAGAGAAGGGAACTTAGAAAAGTAAACAAAAGAAACATGAGACAATGCTAGTCTGAAGCAGAACGGCTTTGCGAAGAAACGTACATGTTGAACAGATGAAGAGGGCGACTTTAAAACGTAGTAGTACTAGTTGAGTTAAGCTCGCCGTTGCGAGGACGATCCTCGGAAACGGCGCCGTTCGGATGAGGAGAAGACTTCCGAGAAGAAGATGGCCTGGGACCTGAGCACCGCCAAAGCCAAGTACCTGGAAGCGGAGGCGAGTAATGATATGTTATGGGGTGACAACGCGAGGTATCGCCAGCGGATCGTCACGATCAAGAAAGTGTTCTCCAACGAAGCAACTTGGAAGAGGCTTGGCAAGAACGCCCAAAGGATGTTGATCGACGCAGGGGTTCATCGCAGTGAGGACGGCCGCGATGTCAGTTCTGACGATGAGTCGTCAGACCACGAGGAAGTCTGTAGTTAGATCAGTATCACCAGCGCACGTCCTGACGTAATTAGTGGGTATTAGTACGGTAGTGGAGTAGAGGGGCAGTGGCAGCAGCTCCTGGTAGTCACCCTTCTTTCTCCGAGTAGTGATCATGGTGGTAGTAGTAGAGGCTGTAGAGCTAGACGTAGTAAGCACCGTAATTAATAGTAGTTACTAAGCAGTAGACTAGTCACTAGTAGTAATAATTGTAATGCACAGTGGTAGTGCTAGTGGTAGTAGTTGTAGTAGTAGTAAGTAGTAGTGGTAAATGACTCCTAATAATCACGACCACGGGCGTAGCGAATCAGGCCTTTCCTGGCGAGAAAGCTTATTCCTCTGCGCTCTTTCGCCGAGCCGCGTTCGGAGAGGCCGATGACGCTGCTGTTTATTTAATATCATCCACGTACCTAGGAGTATAGAGCGGGAGCTAGTTTGTAGCCAAGGGAGGGAAGTACGAAGAAGATGCCGGTGTTCAGCATCGCACTGTCCTGGGTCACACGTGACGTTCGGAATGAGGTTTGAGGGAGTGAGCTGAAGAGGGGGAGGCAGACCCTGTCACGATTGCAACACAGTGCCTGTCTACGAACCGCGTACACTAAAATGAACTGTTATGTTTGCACGTAGCTTTTCATTTCGACGTCAAGCCGATCTTAATTTGGAGAGCTACATTATCTCTCTCTCTGAGACTCTGAATATAAAAAATTGATGTATATATATTATAATAATATTATAAAATAAATTATATAATATATATAATATATTATATATATATTATATATATATTATATTATTATATTATATATAATATAATATATATATATATATATATATTTGCGAAGAAAGGCACCTGTTGAACAGATGAGGGCGATTTTAAAACGTAGTAGTACCAGTTGAGTTAAGCTCGCCGTTGCGAGGACGATCCTGAGATTCCTCTATGGGCTCGGAAACGGCGCCGTTCGGAATCTTCGGATGTCACGGATGAGGAGAAGCCCGGCCTTCACGAGGTTCAGGCTCGTTCAGCAGCACGAGCGGCAGCAATACATTGTAGGATCTCCATCGTACTATAGACTATAGTATTTGCATTTGTATCTGTACTTAGATCAGTATCACCAGCGCAAGTCCTGACGTAATTAGTGGGTATTAGTACCAGGAACCCTACTTTCTCCGAGCACAGGCGCAAATCGGAGCGGATGATCCCAGTGACGCGGAGACGTTGTGCATGTGTCACTGTCTGAAGGTCTCGGAGTGTCCGTCAAGAGCGCGAATGGTGGAGGAACAAAAGCGCGATGATGGAAGTCACA
>Ga0115012_10001578_pt1 | contig 13210 bp, 10 predicted proteins | sample TroAtlMetagenome_FD_88706 | JGI IMG/M metagenome (GOLD analysis project Ga0115012, IMG submission 88706) | Marine eukaryotic phytoplankton communities from Atlantic Ocean - Tropical Atlantic ANT10 Metagenome | ecosystem: Environmental > Aquatic > Marine > Oceanic | place: Tropical Atlantic...
TCTGTGTACTTACAGTTTATGCAATTGTCTGTCACTACAAAGGTCATTTGCACCTACATGCTTGGGTTATTATTTCAGGGTGCCAAGTTTAAATTAGCCTGTGTAAAACTCAAATTTCTTTTTACTCTATTATTCTAGGGTAAATAAGCTAATTAACCCACTGCTTACCCGTGATTGCAGCTAGTATTAGTCTTGTTGCTGATTTACCATACGCGCGCCCTGACGGAGAGGCCGTCCGGCAAAGCCAAGAGTACCTATTATTATGTTGCGTTTAACCGATATTAAATTACCGCTAGATCACGATGAAGTTGCAATAGAAAACGCAATTTTACATAAGCTTCAAATCACAAAATCGATGCTTCTTGAAACCACGGTATTTAAACGCGGTTACGATGCGCGCAATAATAGAGACATCCAACTTATTTACACCCTTGATGTAACGGTAGAAGACGAAGCTGCGCTGCTTGAAAAATTCGCCAAAGATACCAGCGTGCGGGTAACCCCTGATATGCGCTATAAGTTTGTGGCTACCGCTCCTGAAGAAGTAACCGACCGCCCAGTGGTAGTTGGCCTTGGCCCTTGTGGATTATTCGCTGCGCTTATTTTAGCCCAAATGGGCTTCAAACCTATTGTGCTTGAGCGAGGCAAAGCCGTTCGCGAACGTACCAAAGACACCTTTGGTTTTTGGCGTGAACAACCGCTAAACCCAGAGTCGAATGTACAATTTGGCGAAGGTGGCGCAGGCACCTTTTCTGACGGTAAGCTATATAGTCAGGTGAAAGATCGCAAGCACTATGGCCGTAAGGTATTGAACGAATTTGTTGCTGCTGGCGCACCTGAAGAAATCATGTATGTGAGTAAGCCACATATCGGTACATTCAAACTGGTGAGCATGGTAGAGAAAATGCGTGAGCAAATCATTTCTCTAGGTGGTGAAATTCGTTTCAGCACCCGTGTTGAAAGCTTAGATTTAGACAGCGCGAATTCAAAACCAGCTGATGAAGCAAGCACAGACTCAAAAAGCCATAAAATTAAAGGGCTATTCTTATCTGATGGCAGCTACCTACCCTGCACCAAAGTCATTATGGCTATTGGTCATAGTGCCCGCGATACTTTTCAATCGCTTTATGACCAAGGTGTATACATAGAGGCCAAACCTTTTTCCATTGGTTTTAGAATTGAACACGAGCAAAGCATGATCGACAGCTGTCGATTTGGTGAGAACGCTGGTAACCCTATTTTGGGCGCAGCCGATTACAAGCTCGTTCACCACTGTAGAAATGGTCGTACCGTATACAGCTTTTGTATGTGCCCGGGCGGCACCGTGGTGGCAGCGGCGTCTGAACCTGGCCGCGTAGTTACTAATGGTATGAGCCAGTACTCTCGTCATGAACGAAATGCCAACAGTGCTATTGTGGTAGGTATTACGCCCGAAAAAGACTACCCCGAACACCCCTTGGCAGGCATAGATCTTCAGCGCAAATTGGAAGAGCTGGCATTTAAAGTGGGCGGTGAGAATTATCATGCACCTGCGCAGCTTATTGGCGACTTCCTAGATGGCAAGCCAAGTAAAGAATTAGGCGAGGTAAAACCTTCCTATACCCCAGGTATTACCCTGACTGATTTAAGCAAGGTTGTTCCCGATTTTGTTATCGAATCTATCCGCGAAGCCATTCCCGCATTCAATCGTCAAATCAAAGGCTTTGCTAAAGCTGACGGCATGCTCACAGGGGTTGAAACCCGCACATCGTCGCCTGTGTGTATTAAACGTGATAAACAATACGAAAGCGTGAATATTGAAGGCTTGTACCCTGCCGGTGAAGGTGCGGGTTATGCTGGTGGTATTTGGTCTGCAGGTATTGATGGAATTCGCGTTGCAGAAGCGGTAGCACTGGCTTTGGTGCCTTCAGATTCTAATACCTAACTCCCAGTAGCATTTCCTCCATTGCTTATATGGGGGAATACGGTCAGTTTTTATTACTGACCGTTAGGGAGTCATTTAAGCAAACCAAATAAACGCCATTTCTTGCGATGCTGTGCCAGCGGAATTCTTACTACCCGCTCTTCAGTATCGCAAGGCTCGATTTTGGCATCCACCTGAACATTGTTAAGTTCAAGTACTAACTTCTGGGCATATACTTCATCTACACCACTTACCAAGGTAAAACGCTCTAATGAACTAATGGCTTTAGCCATTTGAATCACTTTCGATAGCGGTAAATCAACCAGTGTGCGCAGCACTTTTAGTGCAGATACCGTATCAATATTGTTCCCACTTACAATGACTTTATACATAGTTGGCTCTATTCGTCTTCGGTTTCAGATTCTAGCATTTTAGTACTGCTTGAGCTGCTCGAGCTACCGCTGGCGCCTCCTCCAATGGCAAGCCCCCCCATACCTGCTAGGCCTATACCTGCTGCTCCTAATCCAATTTCGCCAATCGTTGCTGCACCCGCTAAGGCAATAGGAACGGTTGCTAATCCAGCGGTAGATACTATTGCAATTCCAAGCCCTACCATAGCAATTCCAACGCCGATTTGCTCCCATTCATAGCCACCAGCCACTTGATTTAACTCTAATTCAGTAAGTTGTTTCATATCCTTGCTTTCCTTTTTAGGTATTCAATTAATTCGCTAGTGTTGCCTAGCAAGGAAAGCTTACTAACAGGAGAGAAAGTAAAATACTGATCTTCGGCTTAGTTATTGAGCAGATTTAACCACTATGAATAAAAAAGGGCCATTAGGCCCTTTCAGTTATCGGCTTTGATTAAGCAATTAATCGTCGCCTAACTGTTCTGCGGTCGCTCTCAAATTATTAGCATTTTCAACGAACTGAGCCGCTACTGTCGTATCATCAAAGAGGTAGTTGAAGTCGATATAATCGCCCTCACCTTCATCAGAGACGAAAACCGAGAACCCAGTAGTACTCAAAGCAAGATACACTCTACCATCAATATCTATGCTCCCATCATCGTTTAATACATAGCCGAAGCTGTCGTTTACGTCTGAGTAAGTGCTATCGGTGTAAATAACCACATTGCTGCCGTCAAACTGTAGATAAGTGGTGTTCCACTCACCGCTTTGCGAACTATCTACCAATACTAAGCTCTTATCTTTCAACGAATCAAACGACGCAACAGATGTGCCTTCTCTTAACACCGTTTCATAATCATCAGCCGCTTGCTGAGTTCCGAAAAACGGTACTGGCGCGCCTAAATGCGCGCCTATCGTGACGCCATCAGAAGACAACAGAAATGCTTGAAGCCCGTTGGGCGCTGCAACATCACTTGCTTGTAATAGAATACTGTTGTCTGCGGCAACTAGATAGCTCCCACTTTCACTGCCCTGCGGCAATCCTTCGAAGGTACGAACATAAGTATCATCTGCTTCTAGGCTCAACGCTATTGATGCATCGTCTACTGTGTACAACCCGTTTTGCTCAACACCATATAACGTTGTACCTAAGTAGTCTGAGGGCGCCACTAAATTGACAAACGCTTGAGGCGGCAGCGCGGGTAAATGTGGGTGCTCAGGCAGCGTTGCGGTTACAGGACGATTCGCCTGTTTCGACACGCGGCGATTATCCTGAACTAAGTAGTCGACTATGCCATCGAAGCCGCCTCTACCATCTTGCTGACTGAAGTCGAACTCGTGCAGATTAGTAATATGGTAAGCATCGCCAACTTGAGCAAATATCGACCATGTACGACTGTTGTACAAATAGCAATCGGCTGATTCATTAAAACAACCGGGCCAACTATAATCGGTTGAACGGTAGCGATTTATTTGTAATTCTCCATTCGCTTCCACTGACCAATTCCCATACATTACCAAAATTTCTTCCGTAGTAATGTTACCGTCGCCGTTATTATCAGCAACTTCAATGGTGTACGCCTTTCCGTTTGGCCAAAGCTCCCACCAAAATTCATTGAGACTATCGCCATCAAAGGCGTAGGTGTATATACCTGGCACTGACGCCACGTCGAACTTATCTTCTGCGGTTACCGCACCGCCTGCGTCGACCTTAAATGACTCATTCCGCCCATCTGAGGAGATCCCGCTAACTGCATAAAGGTTATTGTCGCTTGAGTCGGTTAGTTGTACATAAGACAGTGTTGTTCCATCATCAAATGTAATGACGAGTTCGTTAATGTCAGGGTTCAACGCGTAAGGTTGCTTCATCCATGTAAAATCATTATCTACAACACGTGTACTACCCGTTCCGTCTTGGTTGAATTCGAACGTGTCTGAGGCCCAATTGTAGGTAAATAAATTACTGTCATCAGTATCAAATAGCGAAGAGGTGATAGGCAGTGATAGCGCTTTGTTATCGGCACTATCAATGGCAATTTCAATAGCATTATTTAACGCAATCGCAGTAACTTGCGTAGGGTCGTCAAGAATATTGTGAATATCTTCCAATTCACCATTGAGGTAATACTTTGAGTAGAGCAGCTTCATTTCAAATGTCACCACCCCATCTTGCTCATTTAGCGGCAAAAATGTCATTTCATGGTAAGCATATTCAACTTCAACTTGCTGAATAATCCCATCAAAGTTTAGATATTCATTTTGAGTAAAATGATACTCTCCATGTTCAAACTCTAATGTTATTTCATTGTCATCACTAAATTTCTCAGCTTCAAACGTGCCTAAATAAGTACTGTAAGTTGCTGTGGTGTCACTGGTTAAGGTGAGCTTTTTACCTGGATCTGAAATGAGTGGATTATAGTAATCAAGCAGGAAATAGGTAGTAGCCGATGCGTCTAAATCACTCTCTACTAACTCTGGGTCTGCTATAATTTCTTCATAGGCTGACTCATACGCTTCGGTATTTTCAACAGTCTCGATATAGGCAGCGGAAGCTTCTGGGTTTTGGACCAGTGCTAACGTGTCAGCTATACCGTCAGGCAACGCTAACCTAGCATCGTCGTCCGCTTTGTCTATCGCCACTTTTATCGCGGTTGCCAACGCGAACTTCTCTTGCTGTGAAACCCGAAGATTCAATGCCGCTAACGTTGCGTCATCAACGATGGGATCGCCGAGGTTTTCTCGCTGCATTAAGCCGGCGTTTGCAGTGGTAACGTTGGTCACATTCACGCCGAAAAAATCATCTTTGATCACCTCACCGTCACCGTTAGAGGCTTCATTGAGCGCTTCAAACGAACCTAGCACTGACATAAGTTTCGCTTGCGTTTGCGCCCCTACGCCACTGGCTACAATAGACACCATTTTATCCGTTGCATCATCATCCACATTCAATGTAACGGAATAACTTCCATCGCTACCAGCCGTCACTTCTTGTTGCTCATCGCCTACATTAATCACAAGGTTTGCATCAATAATAGGCGAATCAGTCACTAGCCCTACTAGGGTTAACGATTCACTTTTCTGAAGTACATTAACGCTAACCGTTTCGGTAGTCGTCTCACCTTCATCATCTTCTACGGTAAGGGCAAACGATAACGTTTCATCGCTGTCTACAGAAGGCGCGGTAAAAGAGAGCGTTGAGGTCGTTGTGCCACTTAGCTCAACATCTGTCCCCCCCGTTTGCTCCCACAAATAGTTGGTAATTTCACCGTCGTCTTCAGCTACAGCGGCGATAGAGTGCGCCTCTTTTTCTTCCACTTCCTGGGCTGAGATTGTGATTATCGGTGATGCGTTGATGTGAGTAACGGTAACAGACACACTATCTGTGGCAGTTGCACCAGCATCATCAGTAACGTTAAGTTCGAACGTGAGTATTTCGGAAGGTTTCACATCTGGAGCCGTAAATTCAGCAGAAGCTTGGTCTGCATTTGTTAACGTGACCTCTACGCCTTCGGTTTGTACCCAGCGGTAAGATACAATAGTACCATCATCATCTACACCACTACCGGTAAGTGTTACCTGCGTATTTTCGTCAACGGTGGCATCCTCGCCGGCTTGGGCGACGGGAAGACTATTAACCACCTCTTCATTAACTGCTTCTTCTTCGTTAACAATAACATCTCCTTTGTCATCGTCGTTACAACCCGACAAGGCTAATACCAGTGATGCAGCAATAATGCTTTTCTTATAATTTGCTCTGATAAACATGAAACACTTCCTTATACTTTTTATTGGTTAAACATTAAACTAAAAAAGCATAAACCTGATCGCCCCCACCTTTCCTTCCTTAAATCGCGCAACTTGAACGCTCGCAACTAAAGACTGATAAAACAAAGCCACGCAAAACCAAAAACATGACGTGAATAGTAAACACAAAAAAAATTCTAATTTTTTTGGAAAATACCAGCGCATTTTCTTTCTACCCCAACAAGTGGAACAAAAACACAATAGCCCCACAGCGAAATTCGACAAGGTGAAGGGCAATGAAGTCGTGTGAGGTTAATGGGGCAGAACGAAAAATACGGTTCATGGTGAAATTTGAACAGCAGCTTAACTGTGAAATGGATAGAAGAGCGGTAAGCCACGACATATGTGATATACGGGTAAGTGATATGGCCAACGCCCTGAATATGGACGTGTCGACCCTTAGGCGTTTATGCCAGAAACACTACGGTAAATCGCCTAAGGCTTGCATAGATACGTTGCGTATTGCAGAAGCTAGGAAGTTGCTCTTAGTGGGTGAAAGGCCTTCCACCATAGCCGGTAAGCTCGGTTTCTATGAACACAAAACCTTCTCTACCTTGTTCAAAAAATATGAAGGTGTGAGCCCCGTAATTTTTACCCAAAACGATAATGCAAAGGCCTTTGCGGCATACCGTTAACCAATTGTCGCTGCGCCTTCGCAAATCTTAAAAGCAAGGTTACTCTTAGGTGTTTATCGATGATCTTAATGAGGATTAACCACCGTAAACCGTTCATCAGACACAGCCCAATAACCTGAATCACTTATAATAAGTATTTTGTAGGCATTCCCTTGACCATTAAATTGCGCGGGATCGAGCCCGTAGTTACCTATGTTCGGTGCCCTACTCGCCACTAAATACCAACGTCGTTTCAGCACAGTAGTCATCTGCGCGTTACGCCCGCTACCAATATTTATAGGATTGTCGTGAAGTACATATATCGCCACGGCATCGCCTTTTAACGCCGCATTGTCCCACTCTATGGTGTTGCGCTCACCCACATTATAAACCTCAGAAGCTTCAGGTTTACTCACAGCATCAACTAATAAACGGGGATTGATAGTATGGGTAATGCCGTTATCTATCGCCGTGCCATTTTGTACACCAAATGAGCCGTCACTGAGTGACCAGTAGCCTTCATCTGACACCATCATTACTTTAAAGCCCTGCCCACCATTTGCCATAAGAAAGAAGGGATCGATTTCTACTTCACCCGTATTAGGCACCTGCTTAGCAAACATCTGCCAGCGCAACCCTTGTATATTTTCAAATGAATCAAATGCTTTGGCTTCAAAATTTAGCTTATGATTGATATACAAAGAAATGCTCTCGCCTTTAAGGGCCTCTTTATTCCACTTAAAGGTAAAAGGCGTACCCATCTTAAGGTTATCCCCGTGAGTTGGTGCGGTAACCCCAGCAACTCTTCGATTACTCACCACGCGATTTTGCCCCTCTAACACCATCATATCGAGAGTCTTGAAATCAGGTGTTATAAACACCTCTGGGGACAATATACTGGCAAGCGTTTCAGCATACTCTTTGCGTATGGGAAGCGAAGTCGACGTTGCTAACATTTCTTCCGCTTTTAGGGCTTCTCCTTTAACCGCATACGCCGAGGCCAGTGCTAAATGTCTTTCAATATCATCGTTCTGAGTATGAGTGAGCCCATATTCAATCGCTAAATCAATAAAGCCAGCGCGTAGAGCAGTATGAATAATATAAGCGGTATACTCGCCCAAGGTGTCTTTTTCCGCCAATGCATAAATATCGGCTTGCTTCACTGATAATCCCAAACCTATCTCACTATTCACTGCCACTAACGACGAGAAAAATGAAAGAGAGGCTGTTGAATTCTCGTCGGATACGCCGTCATTATTTCTCAATGTTTTTATTTCTGCTGACTTGATAACCGATAGCGCGCTGGTGAAATCATTGACAAGATACAAGGCTATCGCTTGTTTCACCTTTAACCGAGAACACCGAGGGCGTTGCGCGCACAACGCAACCGCAGATTCAATAAAAGACACACTTTGAGCATACATTTTACCGTAGGCATAATAGTTGTGTTGCTGCTCATAAACTTTTATTAATTGCTCCTCAAATAAGGGAGCAAGTGCAAGGTAAATACTTTGCTGCTTACTTAATAAAAACTCTACCAAAAGAGGGTCATCTATTAGCGACGCGGTTTCTAATAGATATCCATATAATTGCGCGAGCTCTGGATTAGTTGCATTATAGGCTTGCTCACCCAACGCCAACGATGATTTCATTCGTGATGCGGCACCATTCCTCTCGCCGGCTTTGGCTAGCACTAATGATTTCATACCTTCAAACCCTGCTTTTTGGTGAGCCGGCATATCTGCTGGTAAGGGCTGCTCAACCCTATCAAGTAACTTGGCTGGTGCATGTTTAAGCAAAACTTCCCACTGAAATTTTTGCAATCTAAACTTGTCTTCCGGCAACATTTGTTTGTCGAAATTATTCAGAAGACGCGCCAGAGTATCTAGCACTTGCGGCCTTTGTGTGCCAGCGTAGTCGACCTTAGCGTTAAGGAATTCGCTTTCAAACGTACTTGGTAAATCGTTATTATATTTCGTAAGCCAGTGGGTGGCGCTGCTTAAATCACCACGGTAATAGGCTATTTTTGCCTGCATCAATGCACCGCTGGCACCATCTGTATCCAATCGCTCAATAACGTACTTTGCTTTCTCTATATATCCTAAGTTCAATAGCGTTTGAGATAAGGTGGCAACAATTGATGCACGGGTTTCACTATCACTCAATGAGGTCGAAAATGCGATATCAACACCATGATTAATAAAGTCAGCGGCACTCAATGCACCGCCGCCTTCTGATTGTGGTGAGTGCGCTAAAAATAACTCGTCGTAAAAGGAAAGCGTCTGCTGTGTTTTCCTCGATTCTTGAATTAGCGACTTATTTTGCATGAATAGCGCAGCAGCCCCTATCGCTAGCACACAAGGGATAATGACGGCCGATATTGCAGTAGTGGGCGAACGTTGAAACCATTTTTTGTAATAATAAGAATTGCTACTTTTGATCCACTTAAGTGGCCTATTAGCGAATAAACATTCAAGTGCATCGTTAAATTGCTCAGCACTTTGAAAGCGATCCCTTGGGTCGGCAGATGTGGCTTTTTCAATTACTGCCTCAAATTCAGTATTGAGCATATGGTGCTGAAACATAAACGCCATTACTTTACCCAGCGCATATATGTCATCGGTAACTTTTGCCTGGTTGCCACTTTGTTGTTGTGGACTAGCATAATCGTTGCTGACGGCGGTTAGTTGTTGGTTATCTGGATGGCTTAACGAGTGTGAAATACCAAAATCGAGTAACTTTGGTTGGTTGTGTTCATCTACAATAATATTCGACGGTTTAATGTCAGCGTGAATAATACCGCACTGATGTGCTTCAAACAGCGCACTACAAAGTTTCATTAATATTGAAAGGTAGGCGTGAGTAGTGTGCGATAAATTCTGTCTATTTGATAACGTTGCTTCAGACAATGGAGCACCATCAATGTATTCCATCACCAAATAAGGTACGTCTTCTTCAGTGACATCGACGGTATAAATTTTAGCGATGTTAGGGTGGTTTAAATTGGCTAAATGCTGCGCTTCTTTTTGTATAAAGTTATCACCCGCTAAATCTGCAATTGATGCGAAAACAAACTTAACGGCGACTTTTTGTTCTATCAACCCATCATTTCGCTGACCTAAATACACCGCGCCCATTCCGCCTTCGCCAAGCTTTTGCTTCAGCAGATAAGGCCCAACTTGTTTACCTTCTAGGGATTTCGCGTGATTATCGTCGCACAGTAAATCGGCTTGAGCCCCCACTAACTGAGTGAAACCGCTTTGTTTTTTATTCGCATAATGGGCATTGATTAATGCCAGGGTTTCACCAAATAGCGGGTCTTCTTTTGAACATAACTGCGACAAATTTTCTCGCATTTTAGCTTCGTCCAACCCAATAAGGTGCTGAAAAAAGAGTAAGGCATTTTCAAACTTCATGAATAGCTCTTTTGATTTATCTGAATAACAATATGGAGGGAAGGACTAGGCGGCTTCGCACTGAACCCTAAGGTAAGCTTTTGCCGCCGACAATTCGTTGTAAACCGTAGACTCACTTAAATTGAGTTGAGAGGTTATTTCCCCTACATTTTGCCCAAGATAATAGTGAAGAAGCGCAATTTGATAACAACGCTTAGAAACATTTTCGAGTGAGGATAACGCATTGTCGAAACTAAGGTATAAACCCGAGTCGATAGAAGCATCGGTTATCTGCACCACGTCTTCTAATTCGTTAGTGCGTTTTTTTGCAGAGCGCTTTTTAATTTCATCTTGCAACATCCAGCGAACAAAAACTGCTAAGGAAGCATAAAACTGCTGTCTGTTCTCGAAGATTTCATCAGGCGCGGTTAGTTTGATAATGACATCATGAAGAAGTGAGGTGGTATTGGGGAGCTTGTCGAGCAGGCTTAGCGCATTGTCAGACTCCGCTTTTTTGCTGATCTGCTTTTTCACCATGCCTTTTAAATGATAGTAAACAATACTACGAAGCTGATTAGCACTTTTTAAATCGTTATTGATTACCCAAGCGTTTAGCACTTCGGTAAACTCGCCGCTTGTATCCCTCAAATGAACACCTTCCATACTGCTGCCTAGCGCATTGGCTAATCATTTTAACAACCAACATAGAAATAATATGGCGATTAGTCAACGCTTAAATGCACTTTACCTTAATTAATAATTCAAAAAGCCTAAACCCACCTACAGTATAATCATTTATTATTAGTAACAATTACTTACATTCATCCCTCACGACTCTAAATATAGAGCTCACCCTAGTAAAGGCCTTAGATAGTAAGTTTTCAAGGCTATTTCAGCTACGCAAACAGCCTATATGGCGGGCGGCGGAATACTGCTGTATTTGCATTTATAAGCAATGACTACTCCCCTGCATTACTTAAAAAAACTTGCTTCTTAGCGCCACTAAAAACAAACTCCCCAAAACAGTATTAAGAACAAAGAGGCAGTAATGGCTTTCGAATTAAAAATTGAAAACAAGGTAGCACTGATTACCTTTGATGACGGCAGGGTAAACGCAGTAGGCTTTTCTCTTATTGATGCATTGAATAACGCATTAGATGAAGCTGAGCAAAACGCTGATGCAGTAGTGATGTATGGCGGTGCCGATAAGTTTTGCGGTGGCTTCGACCTTTCAGTGATGAAAGCTGAAGATAAGACCGAACAGGTAAAACTGGTTCAGGCAGGCGCTGATTTAATTGTAAGGCTGTACGGCTATCCAAAACCCCTTATTGTTGCTGCTGAAGGCCATAGTATCGCATTGGGTGCAATATTCTTGATGGCCGCTGACCTACGTATTGGTAAAGACGGCGACACCAAATATGGCTTAACTGAGACCGCTATTGGCATGGTATTGCCCGCGTTTGGTATGGAACTGGCGAAGTCACGTTTAGCCCCTACTTCTTTAACCGAAGCGTTACTCTTTTCACGGGTATACCAAGGGAAGGATGCGGTAAAAGTGGGCTATTTAGATGCTGCAGTGCCGCAAGAGCAAGTACTCGCTACCGCTATGGGCTATGCTGAAAAACTTAAAATGTTGCCTGCAAAAGCGTTTGCTGAATCTAAGCTACAACTTCGCAAAGAAACCCTATCTAAAATGCGCGGCTAGTCTCTCCTTGCAAATTAGGCATTGAGATTTAGGCCTTGCAACTTAGGAATCAAAACTTAGGCATTCAACGTAACTGATGCGCAGAGAAGTGCTTAGAACACACCTAAGAATCCATTTAGGTTGAAGTAGTCGAATAATAAATGGCACCCTTGAGGTGCCATTCTATTTTTACATATTAAGCCGTAAACTAATGTACAGCACCTGAGGTTTCTTCAATTTTTTCTTGAAGCTCTCCTCGCAAGCCCAACTCGAAGCCAAGTTCTGCAACTACAAATAATGGCCCAATTGCTAGGCCCATAATATCGTCTACAAAGGCTGGTTTTTTACCTTCAAAATGATGGCCAATAAATTGTAAAATCCAACCGCCTACGAATATACCAATTGAGGCAGATAGCCATACCCATGTTGCGCTTTGCGCCAAAGGTTGTGCGAGGTAAAGCAATGCCCCGGTTAATACCACCATGGTAAGACCTAACTTTACATCTAACTTTAAATAAAACACATTACCGATGACCCACACGAATAACGCAGGGCTTAGTAATAATGCTCCTACGATAGGCGCAGTGACTTCAAAAGCCGGGCGGCTTAACAAGCTTAAAAACGCAAAAACAATAAGGGGAATACCAATGTAATGGGTGAAAATATTACGTTGATCTCTATGATATTTTGCGTACTCACTTAGATGCTGCTCAAGCGTTTTCATTCTACTACCTATAAACTTTTTCTTATAAGCATATGAGATTAGCGAGAAAGAATACTTCACACTGTCGCCAAGCCGACAATTAGTTCAAATTGATAGTAGTGTTTGAAAAAAATAGAATCCGATACGTGTGCTTTATTTATCGCCTTATACCAAACTCAAACACACCGTTGCTTGCTACCAAACTAGAAGAGCGTGTTGATAGGCGAGTGAAGGTAATAGCACTTATTTGGTTTTGCGTGTCTTCTTGGGATATGTCGAAATAATGCATGGCATAGCCGGTACCAGCATAGTTGGGCCCGGTAGGCTGAAGTTCCACATAGGGGATAGCCTTAAACGCCAACCCCACTAAAAATTGCCTTATTGCACAATATAACTTACCTTCTAAGGCAGTGATTAAACAATAAAAACATAAAGTTATAAACTCAACAAGGATGTTTCATGCGCAAGGCCGTTCGCTTTAGAGTACTTTATTTACTGTTTGCTATAGCCACCTACACTTTAGGCTTCATACTACTACCAGAGACTATTAATTCTTCATTCGACCAGATACTTTCTGACGTGGTCAACCAAAATCACACAACCCAGTTAAGCCGCTTTTTGTAAGTTAGCCATGTCAGCCTCATATTGATTTGGACTCTTGTAATCCAGATATGAGTGCATTCGCTGACTGTTATAAA
>Ga0115012_10001581_pt1 | contig 13196 bp, 6 predicted proteins | sample TroAtlMetagenome_FD_88706 | JGI IMG/M metagenome (GOLD analysis project Ga0115012, IMG submission 88706) | Marine eukaryotic phytoplankton communities from Atlantic Ocean - Tropical Atlantic ANT10 Metagenome | ecosystem: Environmental > Aquatic > Marine > Oceanic | place: Tropical Atlantic Ocean...
ATCTACAGAGTTTGCAGACATATGAGCAAGATCAACAGCACCTGATGTGATGTGTTCTGAATTGACAGCATTGTCTTCTAATTTAGTACCATCAATAACGTCTGATGCTAAATGAACTTTATCAATACTTCCATCTACATACTGATCACTGTCAACTGAGTTTGCTGACATGTGTGCTAAATCTATACTTCCGTCTACGTATTGATCACTGTCTACAGAATTAGCTGACATGTGTTCTAAGTCAACAGCACCTGAAGCTATATGTTCTGAATCTATAGAATCATCAGCTATCTTAGTACCATCTACTGCGTCTCCAGCTAACTCTGTTCCTCTAATACTACCAGCTGTGACACTAGCTGTTATCTGTCCTGTTCCAGGTGCGTTATCTGTAATTGTTATACTTTGACCACCTACTACATCAGTGGTTAAAGCTGTATCTATCTTACTATCTATACGTCCATCTTGTGCAGCAGTTGTACTGACTCGGTTATCGTTACTAACCCAAGTCTCTGTACTTATAATTGTTTCGTCACCAGTCGTCCATGCAGCATCAATCTTGTTGTTGGACTCCTGTGTAACGTACAGGTTTTGATTGAAGTTATCATTCAAGTCAGACGACTTGATAGCTGAACCCGCAAAGAATGTGGCTTCTAGCTTTGAGTCGTCTGTTTCTCGATAGATTCTGATCTTATCTCCGACTGTTGGATTGCTATTCAGTTGTATGGTCGTTGCATTGGCAAAAGTCCATGCACTCGACGCTGTACCATTGATGCTTACTTTTACATCAGTGGTCTTTAAATATGGAAATGTGAATGAGTAATTAGTGGTGGAGCTATTACTAACGGTATAATTTGATTCGGTTACAGCCATTGATTAGTTATGCTATTTGTTCATTTTGAGAAGATTATTTATCTCCTCCTGTCTTTTTTGTGGTTCACTTCCAGCCACCTTTCTTGCTTCATCTACCCTTCCTTGTTTAATATAACTTTGTATCTGTCGTTGTAGTTGAACTGATTTAAAGATATCAGGACGTTTCTTAAGCAGTTCTATTTCAGCATTTTGTTGAGCTTCTTTAAGTATGTGATCAATTTCAGCAAATACTGGTAAATCCTGTGAATCAATATCCATTTTGTCATACTTAAGGTCATCTCCAGTAACTCTATGTGCTCTCATTTGACCAGTTTGGAATTGGTATTTAGGAGAATTCATAAGTCTGATTAGCTTTTTATATGGTTTTTGTTGACCAATTAATCCATAAACAGCTTCTCTTTCTTCAGCACTATATTCGTACTTACCTGATGAATCTCTAAGCATTTTACTGGTACCTCTGTATCCTATATTCTGCAACCAAACTCTCCAGTCTTCTTGTGCATCACTAAATTTAATAGGACTAAAAGCATTTAATCTAGCTAACCAAGGGTTATCAAGATCGTTAATCTTCTCTCCAGTCCAAATATCCCTAGCATATGCAACATTAAATGAGGCAAATGGAAGTCTACCTTTTACATATTCAGTGATATCTTTGTTTAAATCATGTTGTGCTGAATCAATAGACTTCTGTAGCACACCTGCAGCGCCTGAGAATGGTACAAAACTTCTAGCAGTGTTGCCCATTAAACGATTAGCCCCTGTAAAATCACCTGTAGCAATAGCTGTTAAAGGTTCTAAACCTCCAAGTGGTGTTTCATTTAAGAAAGATGCTGATAGAGTCCACATTAACTTACGTTCCCAATCTTCCATGATTGGCTGTTCTAAATCTCTTGAGTAATATGCAATATCACCAAGGATACTGAGAACTTGATCTACACCAGGAATACCTTTATAGGATAACCACTTATTACCAATCTTAATTGTTTTAGGTTCGTATCTTAGTTCTCTACGTTCGTTAACTCTACGTTGACCATTGTAGTGACCATTACCTCTAATGTTTCCATCCATAGCATAAGACCATAGACGATTAACTAGAATAGTACTAAATACTTGTCTACCTATATACTCTTTTCTTAAGTTCTCAAAGATATTACGTGCATTAGGAGTATCTAACGATAAGCCATGCTCTTTTAAAGCAGCTGCTATTTGATCGTCAGTCTGCGCCCATATAGTCTTTGAATACTTATTCATACCAGGGATACTGGCAATCGGAGTATATGACATTGCTAGACGTACTGCGTTTGTTCCCGACCTTGGAAACATTAGTACTGGTTTGATTGCAGGTAAGTGGGTTGTTGCATCATTAAATACCTTTGCAACTTGGCTATCTAAATTAAGAGCTATTTCTCCAGTTGCATTTTTAACTGCAGCATCATTTAATAAACCTTGACTATTAAAGAATCCTTTATAAGTTTTTTCTTCTGCTACTTTTAAAAGTTTTGGAGTAACTTTTCCATGTTCACTTAATACTTGATCATATGCTGCCATTCGAGCATGAAGAGTAGCCATAGTAGAAGTTGTATAACCATCTACTGCAGTCATACCAGTCATCGCAAATCTGGCATATCTAGTACGTGACCATGAATCTAAACTCTTAGCAAGGTCGTATTGAAATAGATGTCCAATATCCTCTTCCTTTCTGTAGATGTTTGCCATTTCATCTAGAACCTTCCACTCTTCTCTTTTGGCGATTGAGTAGTCCTTTCTAAAGACATCCATCATTGCATCAGGATCTGTATTAACTTTTTTTACTGTATCCCACATATACTTCAGAGCACGAGCATTAGTCTCTTGTATTGCCCCGTAGTAGTACCACATTTTCTTGACACCTTGAAAATCAAATCCAGTAGCAGGTATCATGGATATATGACCTAATACAGCATTAAGAGGTTTTGCACCAAGTTCCTTTCCATTACCAACTACAGCTCTTAGTGTTGATAATCCAGATAAGACATTGTTATAAACATAAGACCAAGTAGCACTTGCAAAGGTATTTAACTTGTTACCATCAGGACTCTTTATTAATCCCCATGGTGTAAGTTGTTTAGCAGCCCATTCTTGAAGTCCAACTAAAGTATTAACATCACCATCTGACATTTCAAACGCTCTTGATAATGGTGACATAGCTTCTGGATTTGTTTTTTCCAGCTCACCTAATGTTTTACTTAGATTTCTAGCCTTTGCATGGATAGCATTTTCTGCATTTTCTAGATTCTTAACTATATCTACTAATTGTTCAGGGTTTTTAGTAAGGTTGTTTATATTACCTTTAAGGTTATTACCTTGTACACCCCAGATGTACTGACTTAACCTATATTCAGGCCAAAGTATTTCCATCTTTTCTCTAATTAGTTTTCTAATACGTTGATCATCAGCTGCACCTTTAAATTTAGTTCCAGCTTCAGCAATAGTAGACACTTCAGCACCAAGAGTATTCATCAAACGTGCAGAAGTTTCAGCTATAGGTCTACCAAGATATCTATCATTTAAGATTTGATAAGCTTGTAAGGCTGCAGCTTTCTCTGTTTCACCAAGGGTTGATACTTTAAGGTTATTACCAAAGTCAATTACAGAACCTTTTTTAAGGAATAGTTTCTTTAATTCCTTACCAGTTGGAGCATTGAGATATTTACTTAGTAAGTTAAACGCCTCATCACTCATCATACCTTTAGTGATTTTAATACCCATTACTTTGGATGTAAAATCACCAGCTTCTAGTCCTTTTTTAGCTATATCTAATGATATATCTCTAGCTTTACCACCTACTTTTAATACCTTTCTAACTACTGATTCAGGCATAATAGGTGTTGGATCACCTTTAGTTATACCCATTGAGTTAGCAGCTACATCAACTTGATTTCTAGCAACATTACCTGCAGGTATAGATTGCCTGGCATTAGCAGCGTCAGGTACAATATTAGGTGTTATATCAGGATCAAAATCAATACTATTGGGATTGGATTCTACTTTTGTTACAGCTGCACCTTTTGATTGTCTGTCAATAGTATTTTTAGCTGCATTATTATAGTGTTCAAAACCATCCCATCTATCTAAATCTTTAAGTAGCTCTTCTTTTTGTTTTAATAATAATGGCATCTCTGATGCATTAACCATACCAGAGGCAATGGTTTCATCTATCTGTGCTAATTGTTTAATCTTTGTAGGATTAGCAACTTTAGATACTTCATTAGATTTAAAAATTTTAGCTGTTTCATCTTTAGCATTGAACCAGCCCATTATCCTTTTTTCAGTACCCAGATAGGCTTTATTAAATTCCATCCCTGCTTTCTTCATAAGAGGACCACCTCTAGTGAAAGCAAATCCAAGAAGGTTTCCAACAACAGGTATTCCTGCAGCCTCCATCATGTTTCGTCTGGTTCTTACTGGACCAGTATCGTCATCAGTGTTAATTAAAGCCTCTGGTGCTGGTATCCATCCTTTAGGCCCAACGATGCCTGGGAAAGCGTCTACAACCATAGAAGTAAGTGTTTCATCTCTTTCACTTACATCTGATATACCTGTTATAGCCACGTCTGTAGCAGTTAATCCAGCTGCTCTAGCTAACCAAGGTGCGCCTTTTACCATGTTACCAGCTACAGCACCACCAACCATTGAAGGTAGTACAATAGAGGTAAGATCAGCAGCTCCTTCCATTAAAGGATCTTGATATCTAGTATGCTCATCCCACCACTGATCTATAGCTTCACCTCCTAAGCTGCCAATTAAATCAAAACCAAAATCTAAAGCACCTTGACCTACTGCAGCACCTGGGTCAAAACCTTTATGTCTATTTTGTAAAAGAGATTTCTCAATAAAATTTTTATTTTTATATTCTTCAAAAGACATTCCATAGTATCTTTGATGGAATTGTTCTTTTGCTACATCCTTTTCAGGACTTTCTGGCATATCTACCAGTTTTTTAAAATCACCAAAATAATTCTTACCTCCTCGTGCTTGTTGATCGGCTGTTATCGGCTGTAATCCACCTGACTCTTCTATTTTCTTAGGAGTAGGAGTCTGATAACTAGGAGGTAGTGGAGCAGAAGTACTATTCTTTTTTTCTTCTTCTTCTCGTGCTAATACATCAATTGCATTTTCTGCCATTTAATCCTCCGTAATTATAAAGTAACCTGTTACACCATTGTATGTAAGGCCATAAGCATTACCATTACCAATTCGTTGTATTAATGTACGACTGGTTATAGATCCAGGTGTTAGTTTAAATTTAGTTTCATCTTCACTTATAGCTCTTATGTCACCCAAATTGCAACCATCGCCACAACCAGATAACACTTCAGCCCATTTATCAGCTACTTCTCTGTTTCTAAACATTTGAGTTGTAACTTCTTTAAATTTAGCTGCACCAACTGTAGCATTAACTACCTCTGGTTTACTATTTTGTAAATTACCTAAACCACCAGTTTGAGCAAAATCATGTAAACCTTGTAATTCAGCTAGTGAGTTAGCTCTTCTTATACGATCAGCTACGTTTAAGTAACCAGGTTGATCTGCAGCTGCTAAAGCTATATCTCTAGTTCCAGGTTCCATACGTTGATCCCATTGAATTTCTACACCACCTTGCGACTTTCTAGTTTGACTTAATTGAGCATTAATTAATTCAGGTATAGGAATTTTATGTGTAATAGAATATTCTTTTACTATTTCAGGTATTCTTATAGGTTCTCCATTATTAAGTTGTATGGCAAGCCTATTTAATGCATTAGTAGATAATAATTCTTCTTTACCCCAAGGATCTGGAGAACTTTTTAACAATTCTTCAGCTTGAGGTGTAGTCCATCCGGCTGGATCTATACGATGCTCAGCCATTGGGAAGTTTATTTGGTTTGATTCAGAGTCTGCTGCAAGTTCTATCTGTGCCCAACCTTGTCCTCTTTGATCAGCATCTTTAAATTCAATCATTGCCTTGGTATCTTTCCAAGCCAATTCAAGTGATGCAGTATAACCAGCAGCGTCTTTTGTTTGGTTTTTAGAATGAAGTTTAAATTGATTTACAAGATAGACTCTTCCATTAATGACTGTTTGTGGAAGACTAGCTGGAGTTAATCTTTGTGGACCTTGATATTCCTTACCTAAAGAAACTCTAAGTCTGGTTTCTATTTCTTCATCTATTTTTTTAACACTTGAGCCACCTAATGCTAATTGTCTTAATTCAGGGAACTTAGCTTTAGCTTTTCTACGATCTTCGTTAGTCCAGCCAGGTACATTTTCAATAAACTCATAGGCTTCATCCCAATCTCCAGCTGCATGTAAGTCATCAGCATATTCAACTTGTAAACCTTTTGTATATACTGATTCATCATATGGAGCATATGCTTCGATTAGTGCAGCTGTTTTAGTTAAACCATTAGTTTTAGCCCATGTATATCTTTCCTTTCTAGTTTCGGTATTACCGTCCCATCCTTGACCAGCTAACTCACCACCTTCAGCATATTTACCAGTATTAGCAAACCAATGTTGAATATGTTGACTTTCTTTTAAATCTCTATATTTTCTATTGGTTTCTGTAGCTTGTGTTGCTTTCTTCTTAGCTTCTGTTCTCCATGCTTTATATTTCTCCCATATATCAGCTCTACGGCTTAAATAAGTTTCATCTGGTTTCTGCCTACCTTGTTCTGGTGTTTGTGAGTTAAGTATTTGTTTAGCTACTTCCTCTGGGATTTCTAAATCTTCTGCTAAAAACTGAACACTTGCATCTATAGAAGCACCCATACCAACTGGTAATCCAGTTGTATCGTCAGAAGTCATAGAGAATAACTTAACTAAGCGAGTGAAGTTTTCTGGTGTTTGCTGAGCTTTTAATAGCTGCTGTGCATTACCTGTTAATTCTTTAAACTTAGTTTTTCTAGCTTCATCTCTATAATGTTTTTTAAGAGCTACTTTCTTTGCAGTAAAAGCTTCATTCCACTGCCCAACCTCTACATTTTTACTATTAGTCCAACCATTAGCACCTAATACAAATCCTCTATACCTTTCTAAATGATTCTCAATAGTTAAAGCATTAACTGTACCACCATTTTCAGTAACATTTTTTAAGTAATCAGCTATATCTAAATCAATGGTTTTTAATCTTCTAACAGCCCAAATTGTTTGAGATCCAGCTGTAGCTTTAGGTGATGTTTCTGCAAAATATTGAGCTTCTTCTACATTTCCACTTTTAAACGCTTCTAATGCATCGTAGTACGCATCTAAATCACCATCATCTAATAACTTTTGAAATAATTGTTCAGTTACTACAGCTGCTCTATCACGAGTTTGCTGTGCAGCTGAGGCTTGTTTAGCCTCAATCATTTGATTTACATTATTAGCTGCTCCCATTAAGTCTTTGCTTAATGTTTGAGATAGACCAGACCAAAACTTTGACTGCTGCTCATACGCTTTCGCCTTAGCCATGTCCCGATTATATTCGGTACGTTGACGCTCTTGTATAGCTCGTCGGCGTGTTTCAAACTTCTGATTTTCAAAGCTTTTTATATCAGCTTTGTTTTCTTCTTCTAAGTTGTTTACTCTTTCGAGTCCTGCAATGTTATCTCCATGGACTTTGGAATAGGCATTACGTTGTTCTTTCATACCAGACACAACTTGTCGTGTCTTTAAACGTTCCTGCTCTAAACCACTATCCCCTGCAGATCTATTGCGAAAAGATCCCCCGCGTGCGGAAGATCTGAATCCTGATGCCATTGTTTTTTATTTAAAGAATCCGTTATCTATCACACCTGTAAGATTAGTAGCGAATCCTGATTGAGCCATACTACCCCAGAATGCTTGACCACCTGCAGCACTTACAGAAGCCTTAGCTCCCATAACTGGTTCAGGTCCAAAGTCGAATTCTTCTAAATCTCTAGGTAGTTGCCATTCAGGTACTGGTGCTGGTAGTGGAGCTGGAGGTATTGGTAGTACTCCTGGCTTGAGCATACGTGACGAACTAGCTGATAGGTTTGCAGATGATTTATCTAAAGCTATTTCCCGTAAAGCAGAGTGCATATTCTTTGTACCACTCATTACAGTTTCAGCTAATCTAGCTCTTGACCTACCTTTCTGAGCATGTATACTTATTTTTTGTCTAATTAAAGATCTACCACTTTGACCTTGAGCCATTAACTCACCTTGAGTTTCCATAGCTTGTATAGCTAAATCTTCAGCTTCAAATGCTACTGATTGTCTTAACTCAAATAGTTTTTGACCTTCTTGTTCTGCAGCAATTTGTGCAGATTGTTCGTTCAAACTGATTTGACTATGATAAGTTTGTTCAGACTTTGCATATTGCTTTTCAAGTGAATCTTGTTGATAGTTTCTAATTGCCAGGTTGTAGCCATATTCTTGTTGCGCTACTTTCGCTCTGTATTCACCAAGTGCAGCTTCATTACGCTGCTTCATTTTTATTGATTCAATTAGATAAGCATGATCGGCTGTAAGCTTATCTTTATTCATAGCCCAGAGATCAAGATCATAGCCATATTGTCTAGCTACTGCTTCATTCTGTGCTTTAGCTGCTTTCTTAGCATTTTGACTTGATTTATAACTACTAAATAAACCAACCCCTAATCCTACAGCAGCTGCAGTTACAGTCATCTATCAATCTCCGTATTCTTTTTTAAAAGCATGTCTAATTTCCTCAGATACTTTTTTCATTTGTTCATGACCTTGTGTTAATAAAGCTACAATTGGAAACACTTCATGAATAGTGTCTCTCCAGACATGAGCGTAAGCTTGCTCTAATGCATCGCCATGTTCCCATTTATTTGCAGCCATCCATGCATTCCACATAGAAAGATGTTGAGATATCAAAACATCTTGGTTAGATATATAGAAGCTATTAGTTGGTAATTTTATAAATAAATATTCTAATACTTCTAAAAGTTCTTCTCTTGATACAGTTTGATCATTATCATATAGATCATCAATTACCCGTGTTATACGGCATAGCATATAGAGATAATCCTCAGCTGCTTTTTCAACACCAGCTGCATGTTTGATTATCTCTAAGCTACGTGATGTATCTCTCAATCTTTCATCTGGGGTGGTCATTAGGTTCTTCTATAGAATCGGGGTGAATAATTACCTTCCCACATCATCGAGTTCAAAGATACGGGGAATGGTGAGTCATTAAAGACTCGTAAACTAAAGTTTTTACTACGTTGGTGTATAGGTATTGTTACAACTCTGGACTCATCTAGTGGTACGTCATCAGCTAAGTATTCGTTAGCCATCTGTGATGGTGCTAGTTCATACCATTCGTCTAGGTAGATAGTAACAGGGTCAACATTGTAGATATGGATATTGTTTGAAGCATTAGGAGGTGCAGTGTTAAAAGTTATATACTTACCACCACTGAATATAAAATCAGTTGTTTCGACACCACCTATTTTTACTTTAATTAAATCTGTACTATCTACATCGAAAGTATAGCTAAATACTTTAGTAGATCCATCACCACTTCTAGTGGTTTGTTTCAATAACGAATTATCCAATCTAATTGTTCTATCACTTTGGAATGTTCTAAGTGAGTTAGCTACTTCTTTATTATTTATTTTAACTTTAACTTGGTTTTGATCAATATAACTTAAATCTGATTCAAGCCAACTATAGTCAGTATATACAGGGTTATTGTTTGTATCAAAACTATTAGTTTCAAACATAGTATGGTTCTTTGTACCAGCAAATCTACCTACAGAGTTTAATTTAAAACTTAGTAGACCCGATAAACCTGTATCAAACTTTAATCTAGCTACTGTTAAACTTGCAGAATAATCCTTGAGTTGACCTTGATCATCTAAATGGTAATAGATTTGTGGAAGAGTTATATCAAAGTCATAAGCATAACCAACATAGACGTTAGCTGCGTTACCTGATAAATCTAAACCTTCAACAATAAAGAACGTACCATCAGAGTCTGTACCTACCTCAGCTGTAACTGTATAACCAGAATTATTAAATGTACCAGCTGCAGTTGTACCAGCAACGAGAACTATATTCTTTCTATCAGTTAAGTTAGCAAAAGGTATATAACATTTAGATCTAAGGTTAGCTGAATCATATACAACAGTCTTTAAATTGTTACCTGTTAAGCCATTACTAGCTGGTGTATAGAAGTCAATACATGGGTTAATCTTTTGACCATCAGCGTTAGTGATGATAGCTGCCTCTGGACTCTGAGTCAAGTTTGCATCAGATAGAACATATTGATTACCTTGCTTAGTAACCATGTACATATCATCTTGATCAACTACCATATGTTGTATAGTACCAGGTAATTTCCACTTAAACCAAGACTCCATTGCTAAACTATTATTTTCTTTATGCGTCTTGTAGAAAAAGACCTCATCACTAGCTTGACTAGCCATACATATAAACTCATTCTGGATACTTGCTACAAGTGTATCCACATCAATGGTTATCCATTCGTTAACAGTTCTGCCTATATCTACTATATCTGGATTCTCTTCTAAACCTCTAGTTGTCATACCAAACACCCTAACAAAGTTAGGAGTTTTACTGATGAAGTTCATATGAGTACCAACATCTATAGGAGATACATCATCACTCATTTCCATGTTTGATATTGGCCTGACTTTTGTAGATACTATTGTTAATGGTCCATCATCTGAATAAGCTAAGAATTGTTGAGTCTTACTGAACAATGCTAAACCTTGTCTAGCAGGTAAAACTGCAAACAATTCAGTAGGTCTAACAGAAGCGCAGTTAACATCTATTGGATCAGATTTTGTTATTGTCCTAGCTGATACAGCATAAAAATTATATGGTTCTTTAGCTTTACTAAGAATCATATTATCTTCAGATAAAAACCCAAGCCTATTATCATGGTAAAAAGCTTTCTGTATAGTTTTACCTACAAAAGTGGGGTGTGCATTCGTAATATCATCACCAACTATACGATCATCCCAAGGTACAGTCTCGAAAACAAACTGATTAACACCACTGTTTCTTAACCTATAAGGCATGGTAGTGTCTGTTAAACCTGGAGACACATCAGGTGATAATCCTTCTTTCCAATAGCCACTACCTGCGGCTTGGTTGTCTGCTATGAATTTTGCATAGTAATTATCAGCATCAGTACCTACTGAATTAACAATAGTAACTATATGACCATGGAATGAGTTAGGTGGTAGCCATGAAGAATTAGAAGCCCAGTCTTGGAATGTTACTAATCGTTCATTATCAGCACCACCTTTAGCTTCTAAAGTAAAGGCTGTTCTAGTTTGTGTACCACCTACATTAGTTACATAATCTAGTTGTAACGATGTACCGTATTGTGTACACGTAAAACCAGTAATGTTTTTAGCATCAATTGCAGCTTTTATACCAGTCAATACTTCGTCGTACTCGTCAGTTGCAGCAGATGTATAAGTACATGTCTGAGTACTACCAATAGAAGTACCACCAAGTTTAACTTCCCAAGTCTGACTTGCCATATCTTCTTTAGTACCACTAAGCAGTAAGGTTCCTCTACTCTGAGCTACAAAGGTAGGTGTAGGTTGAGCAGTTACTTCAATTAAGTTATTAGTTACAAGTGTAGTAGCTTTAACTGATAATACATCGTAGTTAGATTTTGTTCCTGTTAAATAACTATGTGCTCCTATAGCTGCATTTGTTGCTGCGTCTGTAACTGTACATGTTACACCTGTATCAGCATTCCATACATGAATAGTACCATTAGTATTACCTACTTTAGGGGTTACACATCCTATATATTTATTAGCATCTCTATGAATATAGAACCACTTAGCAGCATCTAATTGAGTACCAGTGAAATTTGTACCACTTGTGTTCTTTAATTTTGAAATAAACTTAAATCCAGGTCTCTTTGTCATACCTAATGTTACATCAGCTAGACCATTGATACACTCTCTTACTTGACCTGGAAGTTTCTTACTATCTGGTTGTTTAGATACACCACTAAGATAGTTTTTTATGCGTTGAGTTACTGCTGCCATTATCTTTTAAGTGCATGATAAGGTTGATAACCGACATAAGGGTGTGATCCGTCAGGTTTACCAAAGAATGAATAATCACCTTGGTTTGTTTCATATTCAAGAGCCATAGCTCTCATGTATGCTTCCTTTTGTTGAAGCATTTGGTATTGATTACCATCACCAACTATACGACTTGATGTAATACTAGCTGCTCTAGCTGTTATATAGTCTTGTATTGGACGTGGTAGATCTACCCAATCAAAGAACCATAAGATATCGCAATCTACATTTCCATCTGTCCATTTATCAGTGTGGTTATACTTGTCATATAATTTTCCATTTTTCTGTACTGCATCTTTATCTCCAGCATCAGCTTCGCTAAGATCTATTTGTAAATAATTACTTAGTATTGGAATTTCATTAGCATCGTTTGGTGTTATTGCTACATGGTATTCCTTGTTAAAGGACCAGCCTTCACTCTGAACCTCTCTAGATACCTCTAGAAGGGTCTGGTATGCAATCGCAACGTCTGGGTTGGTTTCATCCAAAGTGGTTACTGGAGCCTGACCACAAGCCATTAGGATTTGATTTATTGCAGGTAGTTCTGTAGCAGCATTAGTGGTAGGGAAAGCCATAGGTATAAATATTTGTGAATAAAAAAAAGGGAGCCATAAAGACTCCCATAATTGTGCATTTTAGAATGCAGCGTTACCTGATGAACCTGTTGCAGCACCTGCAATAAGCTCAACACATGCGGCTGGATTCACGTAATCTGCTCCGCAAGCTAAGCGACCCAAAATCACGTCACCCTGGTAAATCACGGAGACATCACCTTTGGTTACTTGGACTTGGGGACCAATTGCTTCGACAACACCAGCAGATTCTCTCTGTCCGATGATGCCACATGAGTTAGCGAATTCTGTTGCTAAACCGTATTCATTGTTGATACCAGCTTCAGCATTATCAGCTTTTTCTACTGATTCACTAACGAATGTACCTGTGTTACCTGGATCGGCAATACCTGGGTTTGTCGCTGAAGCTGAACCATACTTAGTTCCGTAAGAACCGAAGAATGGAATGTTCATTGACTTGTAGATCTTGATACCAGCTATCTCTACAACGCCATTTCCTTTTTGACGGGATGTACCTTGTGAGTCTCTGTTAACTAGACCAGATTCGCCAACATCTTGAATCAATTCATAGTATTGACGTGGGTTTAATATCCCAAATCTTCCGTCAGTACTTACTCCTTTTTCATCCATAGCAGCAGCCGCATCATAGAATGCGTTTACCAAAGATGCAGGAACATAAGCA
>Ga0115012_10001584_pt1 | contig 13183 bp, 18 predicted proteins | sample TroAtlMetagenome_FD_88706 | JGI IMG/M metagenome (GOLD analysis project Ga0115012, IMG submission 88706) | Marine eukaryotic phytoplankton communities from Atlantic Ocean - Tropical Atlantic ANT10 Metagenome | ecosystem: Environmental > Aquatic > Marine > Oceanic | place: Tropical Atlantic...
ATATTTTATATCTTAACAAAGTTTATTATAATGTTAATATCTAATTACAAATAAAATTGAACTCTTATTTAGATTGTCATGCAGGTTTTAAAAAACATTATTCGTTATCCGATAAAAGGTCTTTCCGGAGAAATTTTAAAAGAAACAAGAGTAAATCCAGGAAGTTCAATTTCATATGATCGTAAGTATGCTTTAGCTAGATTTGATACTAATATAAATGAACTTTCTCCAGAATATTTAAAAAAAACAAATTTTCTTGCATTGGTAAAAGATGAAAAACTTGCGCTTTTAAAAACATGTTTGGATCATCAAGATGAAAAGCTTAAATTATATTACAATCAAGAACTATGTTATGAAGGTTTTTTGAATAATCTGAATGATTTGGAAAAACTATCAATTTTCTTTTGTAAGTTTTTAAATATTGATCTAGAAAAAAAACCAAGATTGGTAAGAGATAAATCCAAAAATAAAGAGGATTTAAAACACTCATTTTCTGATATACCGGATAAAGCAATTTCATTAATAAGCCAAGAGACGATAAAAGACTTTGAAAGTAAAATAAAAAAAAATATTAATTTTCTGAGGTTTCGTGGAAACTTTAATTATGTTGGAGGAAAGCCTTGGGAAGAATTTAGTTGGGTTGGGAAAAAAATAAAAATTGGATTTGCTGAGTTTGAGGTTTTTAAAAGGACTCAAAGGTGCAGGGCAACAACTGTCAATCCAGATACTGGAGAACGTGATATAAACATCCCCTTTGAGTTAAATAAAAATTATGGTCATTTTGATTTAGGTGTGTACCTCAGAGTTATCAAAGGCGGAGTGGTTAAACAAGGAGATAAAATTGAAGTTAAAATTTAATTTGTGGAGGTCAAAATGTATGCAGTTCATGTAACAGTAAAAGTACAAAATAGGTTAGCAAAGAATTCAATTATTCTTAGCTTAAAAGAATGGAGTAGTTATTTATTTACTTCTGGGAATGGTTTAATTTTAAGATGTTTTTTAGATAAATCGGAAAATCAAATAGAAATATTTCATGTTTTTGAAAGTAAAAAGTTGGTTGAGAAAATTAGAAAAGAAAACGCTAACAAATTCTGGAATGAAATAAAAGACATGGGTGGACAGGTAACACGTATGGAAGGTGTTTGCGAAGTTGAAATGACTTCAGACTTCAAAAACTTTGGAATTAATTTTAAATAAAAATGAGGATTGTTTTATTCTTAGTTATTTTATCAATAAATTTCAGTTCATTTGCTAAAGAATCTTTAAACATTGCAGTTGCTTCGAATTTTCATGACCCTATAAAGCTAATTCAAAAACAATTTGAAAGAAAAAATAAAGTTAATCTTATTATTATAAAAGGTTCAACTGCACAATTATATACTCAAATAATTAATAGAGCACCTGTGGATATCTTTCTTTCAGCTGATCAAATTACACCAAAAAAAATTAATAGCAGTTTGGTTGTTCAAAATTCACAATTTACCTACGCTACAGGTAAATTAGTTTTATGGACATCTTTAATATGGAATAAAAAAAACAATTCTAAATTATTTTTAGAAAGTGAAAAAACAAAAATTTTATCTATTGCTAACCCAAATGTTTCACCTTATGGCAAAGCCTCAAAAGAATATCTAAAAAATATAGGAGTTTGGAAGAAATATAAAAATAAAGTTGCTTTGGCAAATAATATTAATCAAGTTGTGTCATTTCTTTATTCGGGAAGTGCAGACAGTGGTTTAATTGCATATTCAGACAAAATAAAATTAAATAAAATTTATAATGGCACATTTTTAGATGTTCCCAAAAATTTATATAAACCATTAAAACAGGATGCTATTTTATTAAAGAGGAGTATGAGTAATGCTTTCGCTAAAAAATTTATATTCTTTTTAAAATCTAAAGAAATTAAAATGATTATTAGGTCTTTTGGATATATAGTTGATTAGTAATTTAATAATGTAATAACTTTTTTAATTTTAATTTTACTGAACTTTCATTTTCTCCCCATGCAATAGTTCCAGCAAAGTCACCATTATTGTCTAACATGAATACTGTTGCGGTATGATTAATGTTATAATTATCTTTTTCAGACTCAATTTTTTCCCAATATACGTTCCAATTTTTGGCAAGTTTACTAATCTCGTCAATTTCGCCAGTTAGCCCTATAACATTTTTTCCAAATCCATCTAGATAATGTTTTAAATTTTCCCTGGTATCCCTTTCAGGATCTAAAGTAACAAAAATGATTTTTATTTTATGATTATTTTTATCAACTTTTTCAAGAATGTTTTGAAGGTTTCCCAAGGTGGTAGGACAAACTTCAGGGCAGTGAGTAAATCCAAAAAAAAGTAAATTTGGGTGCCCTTGTAGGCTTAATTCAGATAATTTTTGTTTGTTATGTGTAATTAAATTTATATTTTTAAAAGTCTGGGCAAGGTTTAGTTTTGAATTTTGTTCAACGTATTTGTAAGATATTACAAAAGCACATATTAAAGTTAAAATTGTTATACTTATTATAAATATCTGTAATTTCGTTAATTTAATCATAAATCTTTAAATAATTTTTGCTTAAGAAAATCACAATATATTGAAAACATATTATTATTATAAACTAAATCTTAACACTAAAAAAAAAATTAACTATACTAAAGTTTATGTAATTTTAGGATATGAATTTGAGTGAAGTAAAAAGAAAATTAGCAACAATTCTAGCTACTGATTGTGTTGGCTTTAGTAAACATATGCAAGAAAATGAAGAAAAAACTTTGCAGAGTTTGAATTTATGTCGTGAAATTATTGATCCTATTATAACTAAACATTCTGGAAGAATATTTCATACTGCTGGAGATTCAGTTATTGCAGAATTTGAAAGCCCTGTTAAATGTGCGAATGCAGCAATTGAATTTCAAAAACAAATTGAAAAAAAAAATATAGAATCTGATATTACTCCAAAACTTTCATGGAGGGTGGGAATACACCTAGATGACATAATCATTGAAGGTAAAAACATTTATGGCAACGGCGTTAATATTGCTGCTCGTCTTGAAAGTCAATGTCCTGTGGGAGAGATATTAATTTCTGATGTTGTTAGACAACAGGTTAATAAAAGAATAGATGAAGAAATTCATCAATTAGGAAAAGTAGAATTAAAAAATATTTCGAATGATTTTGAGGTTTTTTCTATCTTAGGAGATGGAACCAAAAAGCTTGGTGAAAATAAAAAAGGAGAAGTTAATAAAAAACTGAAGTTTGCCATTCTTCCTTTTGCTAATACTAGCAATGATGAAGATAGTGGATTTTTAGTTGATGGAATTTTTGAAGACCTAATAACAGAATTTTCAATGATGCGAGAGTTTGAAATTCTATCTAGACAAACATCGATGAACTTTAAAGATGAGAAAAAAGATATCAAAGATTTTGCAAGTGAGTTTAATTTAGATTTTATTGTAACAGGAGGAATCAGAGCCTCTGGAAAAAGAGTTAGAATTAATATTGAACTTAGCGATGCTAAAGACGACAGCATAATTTGGAGCAATAAATATGATAGGGTTATTGAAGATATATTTGATTTACAAGACGAAATAGTAAGGAAAATTTCTATAACATTGCTTGGCGAAATAGAAGTTAGTTCTTTACAAAGATCCAAAAGAAAACCTACTGAGAACATAAGTTCATATGAGTATCTTTTAAGAGGGAAGGAAAACCATCATAAATTTACAAAAGAATCTAATAATGTGGCTTTAGAAAACTTTGACAAGGCTATTAATGCAGATGAAAATAATGCACAAGCATACGCATGGAAGGTCTGTACATTAGGTCAAGCTATGTTTAGGGGCTTTAGTGACAAAAGTTCGGATGAATTAATGACAGAAGCTAAACGTAATATTGAAAAAGCATTGGAACTTAATGAAAATGATTTTGAATGCCACAGAATGTTGTCTGCTGTTTATTTAAGTAATCATGATTATATGTTAGCAGAAGATCATGGTTTGAAAGCTTTTAATATGGTTCCAAATGATCCAAGAGTTTTATCGGGTTACGGTGAAGTCTTAGTTAGAGTAGGTAAAGTTGATAAGGGCTTGGAATTACTTAATAAGGCGTATGAACTTGACCCAATTCCACAAGGTCAATCGACTTCAGATAATAGAATCAGGGATTTAATTCTTGGATATTTTTTTGCAGAAGACTTTACTAAAGTTATTGAACTTAGCTTTGATATAAGATCGATGGATATACGGTCTCTTGTTCTAATTCTTTATTCCAGATCAAAATTAGGTCAAGATTTGAAAGTAAGTAATGAATATAAAACATTTAAGGAAGAATTTAAAGGGAATGATTGGGCGCAAACGGTCGATAGATTCCATATACAGGATTCTAATATTGAAGAAGATTTAAATAAGTTTGTTAATTCGATTTAAAACCCACAGAAAGATAATATTTTTTGAATCAATTGATTATTACTAGCAACAAATGGAAGAGATAAAAATATTAAAATGAAAAAGAGGATCCATATAGCAATTAATAATTTTGTATTTTTATTCATATTGACTTAGTATATTAAAAATATTTTTTAATAAAATGATAAAAAGCATAGCTATAGGAATAATTGTTGCATTAGTTTTATTTTTTGTTATCAAAAATTTTAAAAAAATAAAACTCTTTGCTGGATATATATTAAGATTTTTAATATATAACATTGGTATTAGAAATATTTTAAGAATACTCTTAAGGGTCTTATTAAGAAAATAAAGATTAGGAAAGATTTTGGAACATAAGTCTCAAATATTGACTGAAGATCAATTTAAAGGAAACTATCATGGCTCAGGTAGTATGGTATTAACTGGAACATTTGATGGCAGTCTTACAATTGACAATCTATTTATCACTAAATCTGGTAAATTTTTAGGAACATTAATTGCAAAAAATATTGTTGTTGAAGGTACATTGAAAGCTGACATAGAGGTTGAAAAAATTCATGTGAAGGCCCAAGGAACCGTAGATGGAGAGCTTGTTTATAGACAATTGATAATAGATGAAGGTGCTTTTTTAAATTCATCTAAAGTAGTTAAAATGTCAGATAGCAAAGCTGTTAAGAAATTTAATTCAGCATAAATTACATGTGATTTAAATGGAGATTAATTTTGAAAATTTTTCTAAATTTAAAATCTTAGTAGGAACAGTAATATCAGTCTCCAAAAATGAAAAAGCGAAAAAACCTGCATATATTTTAGAAATTGACTTTGGACAAGAAGTTGGTATCAAAAAAACCTCAGCTCAAATTACAAATTATAGTTTTGAAGATTTGTTAAATACAAAAGTTGTAGCCGTAACAAATTTTCCAAGCAAAAATATTGCAGGGGTTATTTCCGAGGTTCTTGTTTTGGGAGCGGTCACTAGGAATGGAGTTAATTTGCTTAGAACTGATATAAATGTTGAGAATGGAACATTAGTAGGTTAATGAGTGACAAAAAATTAAATACCGAATTAAATGGAATCGCCCCAAGTCTTCACACACCATTTAATAATGACAAAACAATAGATTATCTGAGTTTAAAAAGATTATTAGATCATACTATTGAAACAAAATGCTCTGGTATGCTCGTAGGAGCTGTTGCTGGTGAGACACAAAGTCTAAGTTTTGATGAAAAAATTGAATTAATGGATTTTGTTTTGTCATATGTAGAAAATAGAATCCCTGTGATAATTGGTTGTAGTGCATCTAATCAAAAAGAAAGAATAAGGTTTGCCAAAGCAGCTAAATCTAAAGGTGCGGAATGGTTTTTAGTTCAGTCGCCTGAGGGAATTAATGGAAAACAATTAGTAGAATCTTTTAATGAGATTTCTTCTTTTGGACCTAAAAATTTGATGATCCAAGATTTGTCATGGCATGATAATGGATTATCTGACAATGATATATTAAGTTTATATTCCAAAGTTGATAAATTTAATGCACTTAAAATAGAAGTTGTAAATTCAGGACCAAAGTATTCAAGAATAAAAAAAATAACAAATAATACACTGCACTTAAGTGGTGGTTGGGCGGTTTCAGGTTTAATTGAAGCTATTCATAGAGGTGTTCATTCTTTCATTCCATCTACTATGGAAATTATTTTTAATGATGTTTACAATCTAGCAATTAATCAAAAAATTGATAAGGCAAGAGCATTATTCAATTTGATAATTCCTATAATATCATTTACTCATCAACACATAGATATTTCAATTAAGTTTGCAAAGATGCTAAGAGTAAAAGAGGGTATTTTTGACACAAATGTTTGTCGAGGAGAAATATCTGACTTTGATGAATACCAATTAAAAGAGGTAAATATTCTTTTAGAAAAAATAATTTCTATTCAGGACAAATATAAAGATTAAACTTTTTTTTAACAAGTCGTTTAGATTTATAAGTAATTTAATATCCTCCTCTAAATATAAAATATATAGGGACTAAAACAGTCTCTATATATTTTCAATCTCATAAACTTGACTTATAATAATAAAACTGAAAAGGTTTAGAAATTGTGAATGATTTAATCAAAACATCTAATAAGTTTCCAATTCCTAAAAGCATGAAGGCTTGGGTTTTAGGAAATGCAAATGAACTTAAAATGATTGACAAAGAAATTCCTCTACCTCAAAAGTCAGAAGTATTGATTAGGATTGATGCTGTTGCAATTTGTGCAACAGACCTAGATGTAATAAGTCATGGGCCGCCAGCAATGATTGAGGGAGGGCTACCGTTCAATAAAAATTTTACCCCAGGGCATGAATATATGGGCACGATAGTAGCTCTAGGGCCATCTGTAGATGAATTTGAAATTGGTACTAGAGTTACTGTTGAAATACATTCTGGTTGTGGACAATGTAAAAGATGTAGAATGGGAATGTATACATCTTGTCACAATTATGGGTTGAATTATGGAGATAATGATAAAGGTCACCGGGCTAATGGCTTTACTTCAGATGGTGGTTTTAAACAATATGCAATTAACCATATAAACACTATTATCAAAGTTCCTGATGAGATGACTGATGAAGAAGCTACTTTGGTGGTTACGGCAGGTACAACAATGTATGGTTTAACTGAACTTGGGGGTCTTGTCTCCGGTGAGAGTTTAGTTGTCATTGGACCTGGTCCAATTGGATTACTGGGTGTTGCAATAGCTAAGTCTTTGGGCGCTTATCCCGTAAGTCTTGTTGGAACAAGAAATGATAGACTTGAAATTGGGAAAAAACTTGGGGCTGATTATGTATTTAATGTTAAAGAAGAAAAAAATATAGTTCAAGCCGTTAAACAAAAGGTTTCCAATTTAGGAGTTGATTATGTGATTGAATGTGCTGGCACTGAACAAGCTCTTAATGATGCTATTTTAATGACTAATAGAGGTGGAAAAATTTGTTTAGCAGCGTTTCCTCACGAACAAGTTAAAATAAATATTCCTCATATGGTGATCAACAATATATATATGTATGGAATTAGAGGTGAAGGGAAAAGTGCTACTCACAGGGCTATGGCTTTTATGAAAGAAAAGAGGTTTGATGCAAAATTAATACACACCCATACCTTCAAATTGGAAGACTTACCATTAGCACTTAAATACGCTAGAGAAAGAGTTGATGGTGCAATCAAAGTAGTTCTTAAACCATGGGAGTAGTATTTCGATGACTCCTAACAATCCTTGCCTAGTTTATATAACGGTTGCAAATGAATTGGATGGAAAAAATTTAGCAAAATTGGCACTGCAAAAAAAATTAATAGCTTGTGCAAATTTGTATCCAGAAATTAAATCCATTTTTGAATGGAATAATGAATTAAAAATAGAAAAAGAAACAGTATTGATTTTTAAAACAACTGAAGAAAAATATAATAAATTAGAAAACTTAATTTTAAAAAATCATAATTATGAAACGCCATGTGTTTTGAAATTACCAATAACCGAAGGGCATAAAAAATTTTTGGATTGGATAAAGAATACTGTAAATTAAACTTGTATTACTTTACCTATGTAAGGTAAATTTCTATTATTTTGGGCATAATCTATCCCATAACCAACAACAAATTCGTCTGGTATGTCAAAACCACTCCATTTTATATTTATGTCAGTTTCTCTTCTTGATGATTTGTTTAATAAGCAACAAACTTCTAAAGATTTTGGCTTTCTGCCTTTTAAGAGTTTTATAACCTGATATAACGTGTGACCAGTATCAATAATATCTTCTACTAGGAGAACGTCTATGTTTTTTATATCAGTGTTCAGGTCACTTAATATTCTAACATTTTGGGATGATGACATTGAGTTTCCATAACTCGACACAGTCATAAAATCTATTTCAACAGGGATATTTATTCCTCTTGCCAAATCTGCAATAAAAACAAAAGATCCTCGCAATAATCCAACAACTAATAATTTTTTTGAATGTTTATAAAATTGATTAATTTCTTTATTTAAGGATGCTACTCGTTCCTGAATTTCATTTTCTTTTATTAAAACTTCAATATCATATTTCAAAGACATAATATTTAAAATATACAATATATATTTACTACTTTTAAAGTTAAATTTAATATATTTTTGGAGGGTTTCCTTTTGGTCATTTTTATTTTAGGCGCAATCATTAGTTTTATGTTTTTTTTTCCATTTATTGTTGCACCAACAATATTTAAAAACTTAAATGAAAAACAAATTAAATTATTTTTAAGATCTTTTTTTCCAAAATATTATCTTTATGGCATGGTTTTAAGTGTATTTGGCACAATTTTTTGTTTATATGAAAAGGATTTGATTTTAATTTTTTCGTTTGGCCTTTTGTTAATTAGTTTTACTTTTTTAAGGCAATATTTAACACCACTTATTAATAATGCTAAAGATAAAGTTGCTGATGATAAAAAAAATGAGGTTAGATTTCAAAGATTACATTTATTGTCAGTGGTGATAAATTTTTTGCAAATAATTTTATGTATATTTTTATTACTGCATATGCTTATTTTTAACTTCAAGATTTAGGGAAAGTTATGAGAACACAAGTTTTAATTATAGGGGGTGGTCCATCAGGATTATTACTATCCCAACTTTTGTCACTTGAAGAAATTGATTGTGTAATCATAGAAAAACATACAAAAGAACATGTCTTATCTAGAGTGAGAGCAGGTGTTCTAGAACAAGGGACAGTTGATTTACTCAAAAAAGCTGGTGTTCACAAACGAATTAAGAAAGAGGGATTTCGTCACAATGGGATATTTTTATCAGCAAAAAATAATAGTTTTAGAATTGATTTTAAAAAACTAGTTAACAAACCAGTAACTGTTTACGGTCAAACTGAAGTAACAACTGATTTATATTCAGCTAGAGAAAAATCCAACGGAATTATATTTAATTCTGCAAACAACGTTATGCCATACGATTTCAATACTAACAAACCATATGTTACATTTAATCATCAAGGTATAGAAAAAAAAATTTTTTGTGATTTTATAGCTGGATGTGATGGTTTTCACGGCGTAAGTCGCCAAGCAATTCCTAAAGAAAAAATTAGAACATCAGAAAGGGTGTATCCATTTGGTTGGTTAGGTGTTTTGTCTCAAACACCTCCAGTAAATGATGAGTTGATTTATGCAAATCATGAAACGGGTTTTGCCTTAGCTTCCATGAGAAATAAAAACTTAAGTAGATATTATATTCAAACATCTATCAAAGATAAAATTCAAAAATGGGATGATAAAAAATTTTGGATAGAATTAAAAAAGAGATTGCCTGTTGAAGCATCAGAAAATTTAATCACTGGTCCATCTATTGAAAAATCAATTGCGCCATTAAGGTCATTTGTTGCTGAGCCAATGAAATTTGGTTCTTTGTTTTTAGTTGGTGATGCGGCACATATTGTTCCACCTACAGGTGCGAAAGGTTTGAATTTAGCATTTTCTGACGTACATTATTTGTATGAATCATTAAAGAATTATTATAAAAATAATAATAAAAATGCTATCAATTATTATTCGGATAGAGCTTTAGCTAGAGTTTGGAAAACGATTAGATTTAGTTGGTGGATGACAAAAACATTGCATAAATTTCCTGGTCAATCGTCATTTGACCAAAAAATTCAAGAGGCAGAGCTTGAGTATTTAGAAAGTTCTATTTCTAGTCAAAGGGCATTAGCAGAAAATTATGTAGGGTTACCTTTTTAGAAAGAATAAAAATATGAAACGAATTTCTGTACTAAAAAAATCAAGTAAAAATCAACCAGAAAGATTTTATCCAGATTATCAATCAAGTATATTAAGATCACCAAAGCTGGATTTAATTGATTTCATTCCTACAAATACAGAAATGACAGGTCCATTATTTAATCATGACATTATAGGTAAACTTGATAGTGATTTGACCATTAATTTTTCAAAAGATGGTTCTAAGGCAATAGGACAAGAAATTTTTGTTCATGGCTATGTTAAGGATCAATATGGAACACCACAAAAAAATGTTATGATTGAAATCTGGCAGGCAAATGCTGGTGGAAAATATAGACACCCAAATGATAAAAGCAATGTCAAGCTTGACGAAAATTTTTCTGGATGCGGAAGATTTATTACATCATCAGATGGTTATTATCTTTTTAAAACGATTCAGCCTGGAGCATACCCTTTTCCAAATCATGGAATTAAATGGAGACCAATGCATATTCATTTTTCTTTGTTTGGAAGTTCTTTTGCCCAAAGGCTAATAACTCAAATGTATTTTGAGGGCGATCCACTAATTTCATTGTGTTCGATGGTTAATGCTATACCTAATAAAAAATCAAGAAACTATTTAATTGCAAAGTTAGATTTGTCAAAATCGGAGAGTGAAAAAATATTAGGCTATAAGTTTGACATAGTTTTAAGAGGAAAAGACCAAACTTTTTTTGAAAATAGATTGGAAGGTCTATAAATTGAAAAAGAAAGCTAACACACTTTTAGAAACTCCTTTTCAAACTGCTGGTCCGTTTGTACATATTGGGTGCACTCCTAACTTAATAGGTATAAATAACGTTTTTAAAAGTGATTTTGGTTTACGACCTTTTAAAAATGTTCCTAAGAACAAGTTAATAAATATTTCGGGGACTGTTTTTGATGGATCCGGTGTTCCTGTATATGATGTAATGATTGAAACTTGGCAATGCAATTCTGAAGGCATTTATATTAAAGGTGAAGGTTTTGGCAGGGTTATACCTGATTTTGAAAGTGGAGAATTTATTTTTAATACTGTTAAACCTGGTTTTACCAAAAATGAAAATGGAAAACCCCAAAGCCCGCACATTTTATTTTGGATTGTAGCTAGAGGAATTAATCAACCATTAGTTACAAGAATGTATTTTGATGAAAATGAAACAAAAAATGATTATTTATTTAAAAAAATTAAGGACAAAGAAAGACAAAAAACTTTATTAGCAAAAAAAATTGATGAAAATAATTATTTGTTTAATATAAATTTGCAGGGTGAAGAAGAAACAGTTTTTTTTGATTTTTAAGTTTGATAAGGATTTTTATGCCTAGATCTCAACACATGATAAGATTTTATAAGGATTACAATGATCAAGTACAAAAAGACATAAAAAAAACTGTAAACGCAAAACCAAAAGGGCCTTTAGCATTTTTTTTATTTTACTGTTATGTAATGTTTTGGGCGTATGTATTTTGGACACCTCCAATAAATTCATTATACTAGTTTCAAATGCAGAGAAATGAAAAATCAATAATATGGAATGCTGGAGAATTGATTTATTCCTCAGGCAGTGTATCTAGCGAGGCTTATTTGATTATGGAAGGATATGTTAATTTAGAAACGAATGATGGTTTTAGATTAAGTAGACTTGGTATGGGAGAAATATTTGGTGAAACTTCTTTATTGTTAGGCACAAAAAGAACGGTAACCGCTAAAGCATGTGATCAAAAGGTAGTAGCAAACATTATACCTAGAGATTATTTTAAAAAACTCACTCAAACAGATGTTGTGTTAAATGCAATTATTAGGAAAACACAAGTTAGATTAATTGAAGCAAACAAAAAAACAAACCAACTTGCCATGGAAGTGTCTGATCTTTTATCTTCAATTAAGGGTCAAGGGGATGGACAAAATGAACTTGCTCAAAGAATATCTAATTTGAGAACAAAAATTACAGAAATTAACAGGGCAAATAATGATTAATTGTTAAATCTAACTTAGAATAAAACCTTCGTAGTTACTTTCTTTAACCTTATTACATATTTCTTTGTATACTGGAAGACCACCTGCGTATGGCATAAAGACTTGAGGCTTTCCTGGTATGTTTGCTCCCAAATACCATGAATGTTTTACAGTAGGTAGCAAGGTTTTATTAGCTGCCTCATTTACCTCTTTGCCCCATTCATCTGATTTTTGATTTGTTGTAGTAATTTTTTCATAATTGTTGTCAATCATGTATTTTATACAATCAGTTACCCATTCAACATGTTGCTCAATAGCAGTAGGCATATTTGTAAGAACTGAAGGACTTCCTGGACCAGTAATTGTAAACATATTTGGGAAACCAGGAATTTGTAATCCAAGATAAGTTTTAGGTCCTTCTTTCCAGTATTCTTCTAGCTTTAAACCATTTTCACCAGTAATATTTAATTTTATCAGAGTTCCTGTCATTGCATCATATCCTGTGGCAAAGACTATCATATCTAAATCATAGTAATTTTTTTCTGTAGCTATTCCATTCTCATCTATGTATTTTATAGGATCTGATCTTATATCTACTAAATGAACATTATCCCGGTTATATGTCTCAAAGTAATTTGTGTCTATAGGTGGTCTTTTGCCTGCGTACGGATGATCAAAATTTGTTAAGATTTTTGCGTAATCTTCATTCTTGACTATCTCTTTTATCTTTTTCTTTATAAATTCTGATGCAGTATTGTTAGCATCTTTATCACTGATAATGTCTTTAAAAGTGCCTCGAAATTGTAACCCACCTTTTTCCCATGCTTCTTCATATCTTCTTAATCGTTCGCTGTCATCAACCTCATGAACAAGTGTTTCACTAATTATAAACGCATGTCCATTAGGAGTTTTTTTAACAGTGTTTCTTAATTCATTATAATTATCTTTTACGTATTTTTTAAATTCTGCTGAAAGAGGTTTGTTTCTAGCTGGCACACTATAATTTGGTGTTCTTTGGAATACAG
>Ga0115012_10001585_pt1 | contig 13171 bp, 11 predicted proteins | sample TroAtlMetagenome_FD_88706 | JGI IMG/M metagenome (GOLD analysis project Ga0115012, IMG submission 88706) | Marine eukaryotic phytoplankton communities from Atlantic Ocean - Tropical Atlantic ANT10 Metagenome | ecosystem: Environmental > Aquatic > Marine > Oceanic | place: Tropical Atlantic...
CCGGCGATCTTCACCTTCCGTTTTGCGCTTGGCCTGTTGGTGGCGGTGTTGTGGGCGGTCGCCGTGTTGTTGAGCGACCTTGGTGGCGGGGAAAAATGGGCGTGGCTGGTCGGCGCGCTGTTCCTGCTCGTCTGTTGCATGGACTACAGTTGGCTGTTTCAGGCGACGGAACAAATGCCGCGGGCCTCACGTTTTCAACTGGTTTCCTCCGTGATGGCCAGCCTGTGGTTCATCCTGTTTTTCAAAAGCGGACAGGCCGTCGGCAGTGACCTTTACGTGCTGCTGGTGGCCAACGCCTTGGTGGTCGGCACGGTTTGGTGGCGGGTGTCCCGTGAGCTTGGCTTCCGCTGTCTCAGCCCGGCATGCTTGGCCGGCGCGGGGAAGCTGTTGCGAGAGGCATGGCTCATCTGGCTGTTCAACCTCGGCTACTACCTGTTGGCCAACATGGCACAGGTGATGACGTTTTTCATTATCGGCAAAGAGTCCGGCGGACTATTTGGCTCGGCGCAATACCTCGTGCTAGCACTCCAAATGTTTCTGCACTATTTCGGGATACTCATGGCGCCTCGCCTAATGGTTTGGCACAAGGCAAACTTGGCGATGTTTCGGCGCCGTGTTTTGTTGATCGCCGGCGGGGCGAGCACGGTGGGATTGGTTGCCTTCGGTGTGCTGTGGGCGATCACGGATTGGTTGTACCCTGTGCTTTTTGGCGAGGCGTTTGCGAGTGCCGCGGGGCTGTTGCCTTGGCTGGTGCTGGGTAAGTTTTTTGCGGTTGGCACGGCGATGTTCACGTGGGGCCTCTGGGCGGAGCATCGCGACAAACTGCCGGTGCTCTGCTGCCTGCCGTGCTGCGTGATCTCCGGCGCACTTTATTTTGTGTTGCTACCCAAATACGGCAACGCCGCCTCCGCTTGGCTGACGCTTGGTGCCGAGACCGCACTGCTAATCGCCTCCGCAACCGCCTTCACCCTCGCCTTCCGGCGCCCCTGAAAAACCAAGCGCTTGGCCAAGCGCGTGAGCGGTGAAGAATATTTATGGAGTGCGCCGGCAGAGCGAAGCGGCGCCGGCGCTTTCGAAAATAAGAACCGACGAACTGTAAAAAGCGGTGTCGCGCTACGCTTGCCACCGCAGTCCAAAAGTGCGCTTGGCCAAGCGGGCGATTACTTTTGTCCGTAAACAACCTTTCGCAGCCCAACGCCAATCTGCCAGTTGAACTCGCGGGCTCGGCTCATGAAGAGGCCAAACTGCCGGTTCTTCGTGTCGATCCAAAAGTGGGTGTTGTGGTAACCCACCCAGCCGTAAATACCCTTGGGTACGGTTGGTTCGTGATGCGATGAATCGTCCAGCACGAACAGCGAAAAGCCGTTGATGTATCCGGGGATGGGTGGGAAGGATTCCGGCTCCTCGGGGAATCCTTCCGACCATTTGGCGGTCATGGTGTCGATGCTCTTTTGTGAAATAATGCGCTTGCCACGGAACACGCCGCTGTCCGTGAGCATCTCACAAAAACGGGCGTAATCCTCCATCGTGCAAACGAGTCCACCATCGCCAAAGTGTGCACGGCTTTTCGGGCTGTAGGACAACTCGTCGAGCAGATGGGTGTAGCCCTTTAGATGTCCTGCGTTGAACCAGAGCGGCTGGAATTGTGATCGCTGCTCGGCGGTCATGCTGAAACCGGTGTCCTTCATGCCAAGTGGCTCGAAGATCACCTTGCGAAGATATGCCTCGAAAGGCATCCCCGTGATGATCTCAATGAGCCGACCTTGGATGGCTTGGTTAATGCCGTAGAGATACCGGGTGCCGGGTTCGAATGCGAGGGGTTGTTTCGCGCACGCTTCGACGTACGACTGAAGGTCGTCGTATCGAGACTGGCTAGGGTAAATCGAGTCGAACGCGATGTTCGGCGAGTACACCGTCTCGTAGCCGGGCTGCACGTCGTACGCCCAGCCGGAACGATGCGTCATCAGATGGATGATGCGCAGCGGCTTGGTGCACGGCTTGATTTCGTCGCCGTCGCGCCACGTAAGCTTGGCCATGCAGGGGATGTACTTTGAAACCTCGTCATTCCAATCGAACTTGCCCTGTTCGTGCAAAATCATCATTGCGACGGTAGTGATCGGTTTTGTCATCGACCAGATGGGGAATAAAGTCTTGGTGTCGATATCGCGGTCACCTTTTTTTTTCGACTGCACGGCTTCGTGATAAACCCGTTTTCCATCACGATGAATCATGACCACGTTGCTGCCGGTAATCTCGTCGTCGATCAGTGATTGTTGAAATTGCCGGATGGCATTGGCCTTGTCCGCCGCGTGACCAATTGTTGGTAACGCGGTGAAGAGCGATACACAGATGAAAATGGCCGCAAGCTGATTGAATCGTGATGGGTAACGCATGGAGCTGGGGGATGCTTCGTATCGTTGCATTCGCAGTCAATCACAAACCGTAATCGTTTGGAGTGCGCCGGCTGAGCGAAGCGGCGCCGGCGCTTTCAAAATCAAGAACCGACGAACCGTAAAAAGCGGTGTCGCGCTGCGCTTGCCACCGCAGTCCATATTTGCGCTTGGCCAAGCGCTTGACTGCAAATTACTCCACCACCTTCGCCCGGTAGTAGCAGCGGGGGAGCAGGATGCGGCGGCGGTCGAAAAAGCGGACTTTTCCATCCTTCAGTTTTATCCGCCCAACGACGTGCCATTTTTTCAGGTCGGTCGATGCTTCGATTTCGCACTCGGTGTCGGCCACCCCCAGTACATCAAAACTCATTTGGCCGGTGTATCGGAGGTTCACGATGCCGGGTAACGACTGCCACCGTTTCAAAATGTTCGCCGCGTCGATATGTTGATTGACCAACGCAGCGACCATCGGAGTCCAGCCGGAATAATCGATCGCCCGGACGTCGGCTCCGGCCAAAATTAGGTGGCGAATCACGGCTTCATCGCCCCCGGCGGCGGCGTAGTGGAGCGGCGTCCAGTTGCGCGGCGGCAGTTGCCAATCGTCCCGCTGTGCGAGGTCGGCCCCGGCGGAGACCAAACGCTTCACTGCGGCTAAATCACCGGTGAACGCCGCGTGGTGCAGCGTCGGCTTCGGGCCCGGTTTGCCTCCCTTGGACTTAAGCAGTTCCGGGGTGGTTTTCCACAAATTGCCGGTGGCGTGATCGAGCGGCGTCCGGCCACCGGCGTCCTCGGCGTTGATGTCCAGCCCGGCCTCGAGCAGTTCCACGATTAACTCGTCCATGCCGCTCGACGCAGCGGCGTGCAGCAGGGTGTTTTTTGCTTTGGTCACCACGTGAATGTCCGCGCCGTTGCCCCGGAGAAACTTGGTGGGTGCTTTGAATTTGCCGACGACGGAGGCGAACAACGGAGTCCAGCCGGCATCCGTCACCGGGTCGACGGTCGCATCCCGGACAAGCAGCGCCGCCACGGTGGAGGTTCGTCCGCGTGCGGTTGCCGCGCTGAGTGGCGTGGCGCCCCAGTCGGTCTTGGCCTCGATGTCACCGCCTTTCTCCAACAGGTTGATGACGATCGTGGTGTAGCCGTCCAGCGCCGCAAGGTGAATCGGCGTCTGTCCATTGATGTCCTTTGCATTCGGGTTGGCCTTGGCCTCGAGCAGTCGACTGACGGTTTTTTCGAATTTGTTCTTGGCGGCGAGGTGCAGCGCGGTTTGCCCGAGGTGCCCAACGGCATTCACCTCTGCGTCATGTTTCAACAGCAGGTCAACGGAGGGCAGACGGCCGTTGCGGGTGGCCCAGTGGAGAGGCGTCCATTGTTGATCGCTCTTAAGGTCGATTTCGGCTCCCTTGTCGATGAGCCATTGCATCGCCTCGAGCGCGCCGGTCCAAGCGGCGTGATGGAGCGGCGTGTTACCGAAATTGTCACCGGCGTTGATCACCTCGCTGTCCTCCTCGACCAGTGCCTGCAGTAGTACGATGTCATCCGAGGCGGCGGCCTGCCAAATCGTGGGCGATTCCTCCTGCGCCCTGGCATCGACAGCGGCCGCGACGACGAGCGTGGCCAAGGCGGCGATGTATCGGATTAATTCCCTCACAACGCAGAAAACCTTGGCCAAGCGGAGGAAGGGAAGCGAGCTTGGATTCGCAGCCGGTTCCGAGAATGGCTGAAAAACAGGGTTGACTCGCGCTTGGCCAAGCGCAAGGCTTCCTCCCAAGCCTTTCCGAGTGGAGAGGTAACAGGGTTGGGCTAACTCCGTATGCAGCCTTTCCCTGTTTTTTTTTGACCCCCGTTTTTTTTGACTGCGAAACATTTGAACACGCATGTCAGTGGCATGTCGAATAATCCGCCTTGAATGCATGATTAAAATGAAAATCAAACTGACAGCATCGCTGTTGGGCTTGGTCGCTTGCGTTGGCCAAGCGGAGGAAACCGAGGCGCCAGACAAGGCAGAGGTAAAAATCGTCGTCGAGAGCAAGGACTCGAAGGGCAATACGGAGACGGTCTCGGAGGTCGTTGAACTGGGCAGACCGGGCGGAGCCAAGGTGGAGGTGCTCCGTATCGAGGTGCACGATCCTTCCGGGGATGACAAGAATTCAGCCAAGCGCACCACACGGGTGTATCGCTTGGCCAAGCCGAAGGCGCAGGTGGTCGAGGAAGCCACGCGTAGTTCGGAGCAAACGACGTATCTCGGGATTCACGCAACACCAGTCGAGCCGGGCCTTGCCTGGCACCTCGGCTTGCCGGATGGGTTTTACCAATCGGTGCAGTATATCGCCCCTGATAGCCCGGCCGCGGCCGCAGGGCTAAAGGAACACGACATCCTGCAAAAAGTGAACGACCAGTTGATCATCAACTTCGAGCAGCTCCATGTTTTGATCCGATCCAAAAAAGCGGGCGAGAAGGTCAAGTTGACCGTTCTGCGGCAGGGCAGCGAGAAGCAGCTTGACGCCAAGCTGAGCTCAAGGGACGTGGCTTCCGCTTCACCAGAGGGGGCGCATGGGAGTGCAATCTACGGATACATCCCGACTCCGGACGGAAAAAAACTGGAACTGAGCTTTCACCCCGATCATCCGCACGACCTGCCGAAAGAGGTGCGCGAGCATATCGAGGAGGAGTTAAAAAAACACCATCCGATCCCTCACGGGAAAGGGGACAAAAACTATATCCGGAAACTGCCGGGCAACATCCCCGATGATGTGCGCAAACTCATCGAGGAGCAGATAAAAAAAAGCAAGAAAGGGGGTATCGATTTTTATTGGCATGGGGACAAAAAAGACCAAATCCCCCAGAAGCACGAGGGCGAATCAAAAAAAAGTGAAGGCAAAAAACACTCTTCGAGCAACAGCACCGTGACCCGCACCGTCAAGGCCAGTGGTAAGGGAGAATTGCACTACGAAAAGACCAACGGTCTGGAGACACTGAAAGCGGTCGGCCCGGATGGGGCGGTATTATTCGATGGCCCCATCAACACGCCCGAGGAAAAGGCCAAAGTCCCCGCAGAGATGTTGAAGTGGCTCGAGGAATCGCTGAAAAACAAACCGCGCCGTCCGGATTTCCGTCGGCACCGCGACCCGTTTTCGCCAGGCTCGTTGACGCCGGAAAAACTCCGCCGGGATCGTCCTCCCGGCACCACGAATGCCTAATCACTGTCCGCAAATAATCTCATGAACTCCAAAGCCCCCATCTACATTTTTGTCGCCTCGGTCGTCGTGGCCATTGGCATGCTGGTTTTTGCCGTCAACCGGGCCGGTTTACAAGAGAGCGCGCCGTCTGAAGAGCAAACTCAGGAGATTGCCGCGTTGAAGCAGAGCATTTCGGAACTGCAACAAACGGTCAAAAAACAGTCCCGCGTCATCGAGCAACTCAGCAACGGAACTGTCACGGTCGATGAAGGTGGCACGACCGAACCGCTGGACTCCTCCTTTGCCGGGGGCGAAGAGCTTTGGGCGGTGATGGAACCATTTGTCGAGCAGCACATGGAGGATCGTGAGGTGCGCAAGCGCGAGGAGGCACAGCAGAAGATTGAGGAGGCCATGGCCAAGTCCCGCGAGCGTCGCAACGAGCAACTTGCCGAACAGCTTGGCCTCAACCCGTTTCAAGCCGAGCAGTTGGCCAAGGTGCGCGCCGACTTCAAGCAGCGAAGAGATGACATGTTCAAGGTGGGAGTCGGCATCACCAATCCACAGGAACTGCCGGAGAAACTCAACGTGATCAAGGAAGAGAAACAGCAGGCCTTAGCCGGTTTTTTGACAGCGGATCAACTTGAAAAATACAACAAACATCACGGCTCAACTCGGGTCCTTAGCTTCGCCGGTGATGGGCAGGATGGCATCGCCGGAGCGGTGGGACGGGCACTGAATTTTTCCATCAACATACCCGACGGCGAGGCGGGACCAGTCCCGGAGATTCAGGCGATCACGATTGACGCCAGTGCGGAAGGTGCTCCGGTCTTCCTAAACGGAGGAGACGGGGCCGCCGTCATCCAATCCGAAACCCGGATTATCTCCCCCGCCGGCGGCGAAGCCATCATCATCCGATCTGACGAACCACCCACCCCGGAGGAATAATCTTCCCTTTCACAATCCCGTTCTGTGGCGAGAATTCTTAACGCTATCTACGTGGGAGTAAGTACATAATTTTTTCTTAAATATTCTTTAATAAGTCGGTGGAAAACCGGAGAATCGGGTATATGCGCTACGATGTGTCGTTTTCTTTTTTTACTATTTTTTTCTGCCGCTTGGCCAAGCGCTTGGTTTTAGGATGGCCGAGACTGCCGTCCTTACCTCCCGCTTGGCCAAGCGGGAGCATGCTGTGTTTTAGGGTGTCATTTCCATGAATTATTCAAACGGCTTGTGATGGGGTGGGGGTGGTGTAACGCTTCCCGGCGGTGATCTTGTTTTCGAAAAACAACCTCGGGTTTATAGCTGGCTGCCTGTTGGTTTCGCTTGGCTTGGCGGGGTGTGATTTTCCATCTGTGCCGAGAAGTGGATCGCCCGAGCCTGAGCGGGAGGATGCGTATCGCCTTAACCGGTTTTGGTTCGAATACAAGTGGAATCAGGAGCCGGGGTTTCGTTTGTGGGAACGCGATGGTGATGGCATTTGGACTGAGATTTATCCTTCCGGTTTTCGATCCACGTTCGGTGGCAAAAAGCGAATGAGGGTGAGGAGTGTTGCCGGGGATTTTGTCGTGAAGTACAAGGGGGGAGGGCGTGACCGGCACTGAGAATGGCGATTTTGGGGTGTTCATCCCGGACTTTGATGGCGAACGGAGGCCGATCTATTTTGTGCACAAACAAAACGTTAAATGGGTTCCGGAGAAGTCTGACTGTTCATGAACGTGCTGGAGTTGCGCGATGGCACCGAGTTGATGACGTTTCCACACGAAGTGCCAAAGAAGCCTGAAAACTCTGTAGTGAAAAATGATTTTTAACATGAGAAAATTGATCGTATTGGCTGCCGTGTTTTCGATTGCGGTGGGTGTTTTTGGTGCGGAATCGGTGTCTCCTGTTCGCAAGGCGATGCAAGGGTTTGTCGATCGCAAAGTAATCTCGGGCGGGGTGACACTGGTTGCCAACAAGAACAGGTTGTTGCAATTGGAGACGGTGGGCTACGCCGACCTGGCCATGCGCGAGGCGATGAGGGAGAATCATTTGTTTTGGATTGCCAGCATGACCAAGCCGTTGGCTGGCGTGTGCATCCTGATGCTGCAGGAGGAGGGGAAACTGTCGGTTGAAGATGCCGTGGAAAAACACCTGCCGGAGTTTAAGGGGAAGTGGATGGTCAGTGAGCGGGCGAAGGATCGTCTAGTTTTGGAAAGGCCTCCTCGCCCGATTACGATTCGCGACCTGCTGACGCACACCTCCGGCCAGCCGAATGTATCTTCACCGCGGAGCAACAGCACTCTTGCCGAGTTGGTGATGTCGTACTCGAAGGTGCCGCTGAACTTCGAGCCCGGTACACGTTGGCAGTACAGCAACTCGGGGATCAACACGCTTGGCCGAATTGTGGAGGTCGTGAGTGGGAAGCGGTTTGAGGTGTTTTTGCAGGAACGAATTCTGGATCCGTGCGGTATGGCGGACACGACATTTTGGCCGGATGAAAAACAGGCCAAGCGCTTGGCCAAGACGTATCGTACGGTTGACGGTGAACTGGAGGAGGCCGGGAATTATTTTGTCAAGGGAGGCTTGAGCGACCGCAGTCGTACACCATATCCGGCTGGCGGCCTGTTTTCCACGGCGCGGGACATGATGCGTTTTTACCAGATGATGCTCCACGGCGGCGTGGTCGATGGCAATCGTTTGCTGAAGAAAAAGTCAGTGAAGGAACTGACGCGTACACAGACAGGTGACATAAAGACCGGGTTTGTCACCGGGATGAGTTGGGGGCTTGGTTTTCAGGTTGTTAAGGAGCCTCAAGGCGTGACCGAGATGGTGTCGCCCGGGACGTACGGCCACGGGGGAGCGTATGCCACGAATAGCTGGGCTGACCCGAAAACCGGGCTGATCTACATTCTGATGATCCAGCGCGCTGGCTTCCCAAATGCCGACAACTCCCCTGTGCGAAAGGCATTCCAACAGGCTGCCGCGGATCAGTTCGCCCGTTGAAGATTTTTGGTGTGTCGAATTCGTTGTGAACCCGGATGCGGACCGGTTTGGCGGGATTGGGCGGCTTTATGGCTCGGCGGGATTGGCTGCGCTTGGCCAAGCGCGTGTGTGTGTCGTCGGCGTGGGTGGCGTGGGGTCTTGGGTGGTGGAGGCTCTTGCCCGCTCGGGTGTGGGTGCGCTGACGCTTGTGGACTTGGACGAGGTTTGCATCACCAACGTGAACCGGCAGTTGCCGGCGCTGGATGGTGGGTTTGGCAACTTCAAGGTTGAGGAAATGGCCAAGCGCGTGAAGCTGATTTCCCCCGGTTTCAGGGTGGACGCTCGGACGGAGTTTTTTAACGAGAAGACCTGTGAGTCGATTTTGTCGGGTGGCTTTGAGTTTGTGGTGGATGCCATCGACAATGTCCGCAACAAAGTGCTGCTGATCGCGGAATGTTGCCGTCGGGGCATTCCGGTTATTACCAGCGGCGCGGCGGGCGGGCGACTGGACGGGACGCGTGTGCAGGTGGCCGACTTGGCCAAGTCGGTGCAGGATCCGTTGCTGTCCAAGGTGAGGGCGGCGTTGCGGAAGGAACACGGATTTCCCCGGGCCGGAAAAAAGATGGGTATCCCGTGCGTATTTTCCCCCGAGCCGCCGGTTTTTCCAAAAGCGGACGGCACGGTCTGTGCCAGCCGGTCGGAGGCGGGGGAGCAGGCGGGTTCGATGAAATTGAACTGCGAGTGGGGATTTGGTGCGGCGACGCATGTGACCGGGGCGTTCGGTTTTGCGGCTGCCGGCGAGGTGGTGCGGCGATTGGCGGCCGTAAACTGACCGGCTTTATGGGTTGAGTTCAGGGTGGACGGTGTTACCGTGAGCGCTGATGAGTAATGACGTGGTTGCCGTTGAAGTGCGCGGGATTCTTCCCGCCAACAGTGGCTGCGCTGTGTTCATCGGTAACGAGGAAAAGGTCTTCGTCATTCAGGTGGAGCACAACATGGGGGCGGTCATCGGGATGTTCCTCAACTGCACCCCAAAGGAGCGGCCGCTGACGCACGATCTCTTTGGGCATGTGTTTGATGGCTTCGGAATCCAATTGCTCCGAGTGGTGATCACGGAGCTGAAGAATTCCACCTACTACGCCCGCCTGATCCTTGAGCAGGACAACGAACTGGGCAGGAAAATTGTCGAGGTCGACGCCCGGCCCAGCGACTGCCTCGCGATGGCCGCGCAGCACAAGTCGCCGATCTACGTGGCGGCCAACCTGTTTGCCGATGTGGAGGACATGAGTGAAGTGCTGTCGCGCATTCAGGATTCCGGCGATCAGGACGAGGAATAGATTCAACTGTGTCGCCGGATGCCTTCCGAACCACAACTTCCCGCTGAACCTCTCTGCCTTGTTTTTGGTGATGAGGATTTTCTCGTTCGCGACAGGGCCAAGCAGATCTACGAGGGCTGGTGTGCGGCCGCAGGTGGGATGGATCATGAGGTGGTGGACGGCACGGTTCGCAATGCAGACGAGGCACTGCAGGCGTTGGCCAAGCTAAACGAAGCACTGCAGACGCTGCCGTTTTTTGGCGGTAACAAGGTGGTGTGGCTGCGGGGTGCGAATTTTCTCGGAGACGACCGCACTGCGTCGAGTGCGGCGGTGACGGATCGACTGACTGAGTTGTCTAAGAGCTGGGAGTCATTCGACTGGCAGGGTGTCCAGTTGTTGATCAGCGCGGGGAAGGTCGACAAACGGAAGAGCTTTTTAAAGACGGTCAAGAAATTCGCGGCCTTGGAGGATAAGACCGTCAGCGAAAAGGAGCGCGGCGGCCGGGCGGCGATGGTCGTGCGCCAGCGATTGGATGAGTTGGGTAAAAAGATTTCGCCGCATGTGGCGGACGAATTGATCCTGCTGGCCGGTGCGAACCTCCAGCAGTTGCACACGGAGGCTGACAAGCTGGCCGCCTACGTTGGTGAACGCGATGAAGTCACGAGGCAGGACGTGCACGAGATCGCCACGCGAACCAAGCAGGCAGCGGCGTTTGCGCTGGGCGACGCACTGGGTGAGCGCAATTTGCCAAAGCTGCTTCGCGTGCTTGACGAGGAGCTGTGGGAGGTCAAGCTCGACACTAAAAAATCGCCCATAGCGCTGCTGTATGGCCTAATTTCAAAAGTGCGGACGATGCTCTTCCTGCGTGAGATGGTGCGTTTGAAATGGATCAATCCCAAGGGGGGATATCAGCAATTCAAATCTCAGCTTGAAGCCATCCCGGAGGATCGCGTGCCGGAGGATCGTAAGTTCAATCCCAAGTCGATGCACCCATACATGCTGTTTAACGCGCTTGGCCATGCGCGAAAATATTCCTCGGCAGAATTGGTTCAGGCGATGGACGTTCTGTTGCGCTGCAACCGCCAGTTGGTCTCCTCCAGCACGGACGACACGCTGATCCTTCAGCAGGCGTTGGTTCAGATTGTCAGCAAGGCGGCGTAGTCCAGCGCTTAGCCAAGCGCTTGGTTACTTGGCCAAGCGGATGCACTGCAGGTTTTTCTGGTCGCGCACGAACAGTTGGCCGTCCGAGTAGGCGGGAAAACTCCATGACTTGCCGCAGACCTGCATCCGGCCAAGCTCCTCGTATTCATCTGGGTTGGGATTGAGCAACACCAGTTCGCCGAGTTGGCCGAGGACAAGCAGCCGTTTGCCGTCGGTCAGCGTCGAGGCATAAAAACTGCCGAAGCCGCGTTCCTCCCAGTTGAGTTTTCCGGTTTCGGCGTTGACGCTGATGAAACGATCCTTCTCCGCGAAGCCATACAGGTTGCCACCCACGACGACCGGGGTGGCCAGGTTTATCTTCAGCTTGGCGTCCTTCCATTTGCGGACGGCGTTGCCGGCGGAGCCTTTGCCCGCCATGGCGATCATTCCCTCGGAGTGCGATGCGGCGACGACGCTGTTGCCCACGGCGACTGGGGTGACCACGTTGCGGAAGGCCCGGGTGGGAACGGATTCGCTCCAGAGTAGTTTGCCGTTCGTCGGGTCGATGCCGAGCAGGCGTTCGGTGGCAAGTGTGACGAACTGTTTCCTGCCGCCGAGCTTTGTGAGGATCGGGCTGGCGTAGCTGGCAAGGTCGTTTTGGGATTTCCAAATGACTTTCCCAGTTCGTTTTTCGAAGCACACCACGCCGGCTCCGAACGCGCTGCCGACCTGGCAGATGAGCTGATCACCGTCGACGATCGGAGTTCCGCTGTAGCCGCGGCGGGAGGCGGCTCCCTCGTTTTGTGCCTTGTTGACGATCCATTTGACTTTGAAGTTTTTCTGGTAATCCGTGCCCCAGACCTTGGAGCCGTCCTTGACGCGGAGGCAGCTCAACTCACCCCGGCAGGTCTGGACGTAAATGAGATCGCCGTCGAACAGCGGGGCGCAGCGTGGCCCGGCGCCAAACCCATCGTCAGGATAGGTCTGCCCGTAGGCGGTTTTCCACAACTCCTTACCGGTGCGCTTGTCCAGCATACGCAGTACCTCGGTGTCGCCCTGTTCCTCTGAGATGGCAAGCAAATTGCCCTGAATGACCACGGCGGAATGGCCGGGGCCGGTCTTGGTTTTCCAAACCACATCCGGCGTGTCGCCCAGCGAGGAGGGCAGGGAATCACCCTTGGCCAGGTAGGCATCGGCGCTTGGGCCGCGCCATTTCGGCCAGTCGCCCGCATTAACCCAATAACGAGCATCGGCCAAACAACTAATGATAATGAATATTATGATGAATTGTTTGAACAAAACTACCGGAACGGATCGCGATGAGGTCATGCGCGAAGGAAACAGGACTTGGCAGGAAAAAACCAGCGAAATCATGGCGCACATTGGCTACATCCAAGGCACGCTGAAAATTCGCATCGGCAACGTCGATGATGAAGCGCACAAACAAACAATCGCACAAATGCTTGAGCATTTGGAGATGATCGCGGAGGTGGCTCGATGAACTTGGTTAAGCAAGCAAGCCAAGCAATTGTTGCCAAGCGGGGAAGGGGAGAAGATTCAGAACTTTTGGCGGAGTTTGTTTTGAATCGGTATCCAAACAAACATACCCAGCGTGCAGTAATTACAGATTTAAAACAGTTGCAGGATTATTTGAGCCAAAAATTTGGAATTGATTTGTTCCAAGTAAAAGCTTTTGAAATTGGATTATTCAGAAAAAATTTGGAGGATTTGAATTATTCAATTCCTTCGATCAATCGTAAACTTGCTTCCATCAAAAGTTTTTACCGATTTTTGTTTGAAGTTGGTAAACTAGATTTTAATCCTGCTGAATATTTGAAACTGATAAAATTTAATCGTCGCGTTGGGAAAACAAATCATTTTGAAGATTCAGAATTAAAAAGCATTTTGAATTCATTTGATGAAGATAAAATTATTGGACTTCGTAACAAAGTATTTTTGATGATTATGTTTTTTACTGCTGCTCGGGTTACAGCAATTTGCAATTTAAAATTTGAGGATGTTTTGCAAGATGTTACTGGCGTCAGAATTAGGCTTACTGAGAAAAGAGGTGAAGAAAGAATATTACATTTAAATTCATCAGTTGTTCCGAAGTTTATGTATTTTTTAGCGTCATTGCCTTATTCAGATGGGTACATATTTAGAACAATGCGACACAAGTTTTTTA
>Ga0115012_10001586_pt1 | contig 13169 bp, 18 predicted proteins | sample TroAtlMetagenome_FD_88706 | JGI IMG/M metagenome (GOLD analysis project Ga0115012, IMG submission 88706) | Marine eukaryotic phytoplankton communities from Atlantic Ocean - Tropical Atlantic ANT10 Metagenome | ecosystem: Environmental > Aquatic > Marine > Oceanic | place: Tropical Atlantic...
ATATAAAGCAGGCATGGAATGCTCGGAACATCTACACGAGTTTAAATGGAATGGGTTTTATGTAGAGAGTGGCAAGATGATGATAAGAGTCTGGCAAAACGATTACGACCTAGTAGATGAAACCATATTAAATCCAGGCGACTTTACACAAGTTAAGCCAGGCGTAATGCACCAGTTTATAGGACTAGAGGAAGGAGTTGCTTTTGAACTATATTGGGCAGAATTTAATCATAACGATATAAAAAGGAGAAGCGTTGGTGGCAAAATCAAATAAGTATCATGGACATCGCAAGATTACATTTATGGACTACACATTCGATTTATTACCGAATGGAGATATAGTTTTTGATGAAAAACTTAATATGGAACAGTTACGATTTTATGAAGATAAAACATTTAAAGTAAAGTGGGAAGACGATAAAATCAGGTTAAAATTTGTCGAAGATTGGGATATGTTGCCTGATCCAGATGACATAAATTGGAAAAAATATCATGAAAACTAAGAATAGAAATCCTGTAGCCAAGCATAGTAGGAATATGAGCGGTGCAGGTGCACATAAGTCTAAAAAAGACTATAACAGGAAACAAATAAAAGCAATGGATAAAGCAGATAGAGTAATAACAGGGATAGAACTCCCAGAAGAATCAATAGCAAGTAAATTAGATAGACTCGTACTGCTTGAAAATATGCAAGAAGTTTGTAATAGTCCTAGTTTGTGGTTTTCATATGAAGAAGAAATCATACAAATCAAGGAGGATTTACAAGATGTTGATTTTTGATAAAAAAACTTTAAGACAGCGTTCAAAAGAATGGACAGGCACACTAGAAGAGCTAGAAGTGTTAGTTGATAAAATGGGCGCGACGATGGAAGAAAATAAAGGAGTAGGTATTGCGGCTGTTCAAGTAGGAGAGCCTGTAAGAGTATTTCTAGTTGGGGAAGAAGATAGATGTGAACTATTTATAAACCCACGAAACGTACAACTAAGTCCTTATACGAAGAAACATTGGGAAGCTTGTTTAAGTTGTAAAAACACTAATGTTAGAACTAAAAGGGCACATAGTATCACTCTGACATATGACACGATAAAAGAGGGATTACCAGTAGTTGTAAAACGAACTTTTAAAGGCTTTGAAGCAGTTAAAGTTCAACATGAATTAGACCACATAAATGGATTCTTAATAGTAGATAGAGGTAAAGCATACTATGGCTAATGATAGAATAAGTAGAGGAACTGCTGAAATAATTCCTATGCCTCCACATACTTGGTATGTAAGGAAACTTCGTTGGTTACTAGACCAACCTAAAGTAAAGGAAAATATTAAAAATGTTCCTTTAAACCAACCTCTTTATGAATCTGTTTTTGAACACGGAATTAAAGCTCCTATACTTGTTATGCCTAATTGGTATCCAATCGCAGGCAGTCAAAGATTGAGAGCAGTTGCAGAAATGGCAGGAGAGTCCAGAACTGATAGAATGGACATGATTCTAGAACAAGAAGTAAGAGTCTGTCGCATAAATGAAGAGTATTGGTTATTATGGTATTTATGGGGAGATAAAGAATTTAGAGATAAAGCAGTCGCAGTTTATTTTCAAATGCTAGAGTTGGTATGGAAGTCCAGATATTACGAAGATGAGGTAGACCCGGACGGTGTTCCAATGACAGATTTTGAAAAGTTAGGAGACGAACTAGACTGGAAACATAAATCTACACTTGGAATTGAAAGAATTAAATCAATGGAAGGAAAAAATAATACTTGACATAAGGTTAAAATTCCTGTATAATATAAATATATAAAGATGATAGCAATAGATTTATTAACAGAACGCGAGATACCCTTTACTGTTAAAGGACAGGACGCACTCATAGCATGCCTAAATCCTGAGCATGACGATAGTAACCCAAGTCTTAGGGTAGACAAGGTAACAGGCATTATGCATTGCTTCGCCTGTGGGTTTAAAGGCAATCTATTTACACACTTCGGTGCACCTGAGAGTCCACTAGAAGTAAAGATACACAGAATTAAAGACAAAATTGCAAAGGCCAGATCAGAAACCGTAGGTATTCAACTCCCAGAAGACCGTATCGAATGGAAAGGTGGTCCGTACAGAAATATCAGCGAGGAAACCCTCAAGATATGGCAGGCTTTCACTTGGAATGTTCCAAAGTTTGAAGGTAGGATTATCTTTCCAATTCGAGATTTGACTGGAAGAACTATTGCACTTTTAGGGAGAAGTATTGCTGGTGGTATAGGACAAGACAAGTATTACATATATCCACAAGGCGTAAAAATGCCATTTACACCAGCTAAAGTAAAACCAATACAAAATAGAGTGATATTGGTAGAAGGAATTTTTGATTGTCTCAATCTTTGGGACAATGGCTTGAAAAATACAGTTTGCTGTTTCGGAACACAACAAATGGACTGGTTCAAGCTATCCCTGCTCAAATTACAAGGAGTGCAGGGAATTGATATTATGTTTGATGGCGACGAAGCAGGTCAGAAAGCAACAGAACAAATTAAAACAATAGCTGAGAAAATGGAACTCTCAGTACAGAAAATAACATTAAGAGATGGACAAGACCCAGGCGGGTTGACTCCAGCTCAAATACATAAAGTAAAAGAACGATTATATGGATAGCAATCAACTTCAACAAGCAATCTTCGGATTACATACTCGTAGATTCGGCACAGTTGCCGAGATTATGATTAAAAAGATAATAGGAGCAACTGATAGTGAACAGTTGTCATTCGATTTATTTGAAAATTCCACTTCATCTAGGATAGAGTGTAAATTTTCTCGAGTTCAGAAGAAAGCAGAATTGAAGATAACGGATAGTAACTTGTTCAAGGCTTTGGAATGCGAAGCCAACCGTGATATAATGTATCATGAATGGAGAGATTACGATTGGGATTGTAATATTCAACAAGTGAAAAAAGAAGAATTTGATATTCTTATGTATGGAGTGTTCTTTAAAGATATGGTACTAATATTTAAAGTTAAATCTGAAGATATTGGTAAAGAGATGAAATACTCTAACAAACAACACAGAGGGAATACAGGTGAAGGTCAGTTTCATTTAAATAAACAGACTTTTAAATATCACTTGGATTCTCATTTATTTAAAACATTAACTTATGGAGAATTATTAGAATGGCTAAAGTAGCACTTATAGAAACTAAGCCGTCAAGTACAAATTTCGATAAATATTTCGAGTTTGAATTTGACCGATTTGCCCTATGTTCTGATAGTTCAGTACAAAAAGTATTAAAGAAAGATGTAGATTTAGAGTTGGATACTGATGATTATGATTGGTTAATCTTAGTAGGTGCAGACGCATTTAAAAACTTTACTAGAAAGACATCTGTTACTGAATATAATGGAAAAATTATTGATGAGAAGTTTTTAGCTCTTATCAATCCTGCCATTATTAAGTTTAAACCTGAAGCTAAAAAATCCTTTGAAGATGCTATTGAAAGTATCTCAGGTTATGTTAGTGGAGATTTGAAACTAGAAAAACTATCAGAGGATAAATGTTATGGAATACAGGACAAAGAACAGGCAATGGATTTTTTACAACAGGCTTTGGACGCCCCTAGACCTTACATCGCGCTTGACTCAGAAACGAGTGCGTTATATTGTAGGGACGGCTATATGCTTGGATTTTCTATGTCTTATGAGCCTGATCACGGTATATATTGTGACGCAGACATAATTGATGAAGACGTCGAAGCAAAAATGCAGGAACTCTTTGACAAGAAAACTGTAGTATTTCACAATGCGAAATTTGATTTACAATGGTTTAAGTATCATTTTAACTTTAAATTTCCTAAATTCGAAGATACAATGCTTATGCATTATATGTTTGATGAAAACCCAGGTACTCACGGTCTTAAACAACTAGCGATGAATCATACTCCTTATGGAGATTATGAGAAACCACTAGAGGACTGGGGTATAGAGTACCGAAGAAAACATGGCATACTAAAAGAAGCTTTTAGTTATGACTTGATTCCTTTTGATGTAATGAAAGATTACGCTGCTATGGACGCAGTAGTAACTTTTCTATTATATGAAAAGATGAGGACAGCTATCGAGAAGAATAGTAAACTCTTATGGGTTTATGAGAATATTCTACTTGAAGGTTGTAACTTTTTAATGCAAGTTGAAAACAATGGAGTACCTTTCGACCGTGAGCGACTTGAGTTTGCTCAGGGTGTAATGCAGGAAGATATAACGAAAGCAGTTGCAGAGTTATACGAATTTCCTGAAGTGAGACTTTTCGAGAAAGGACAGGGTAAAGATTTTAACCCTAACTCTACAGTTCAACTTCGTTCCCTTTTGTTTGACTATATAAATCTAACCCCAACGGGTAAGAAAACAGGTACAGGAGCACACTCTACAGATGCGGAAGTCTTAGGACAACTTTCTGAAGAACACGCAGTACCTAAACATATTCTAGAAATACGACAAAAGAATAAAATAAAGACAACTTATCTTGATAAGATTATTCCTAATCTTGATAGAGATAGTAGACTCCGTACAGGTTTTAATCTGCATGGTACTACTTCAGGGCGTCTTTCTTCTAGTGGTAAATTGAATATGCAACAGCTACCGAGGGATAACCCAACGGTCAAAGGCTGTATTAGAGCAAGAGAAGGACACAAAATCGTCTCTATGGACTTAACAACTGCAGAAGTGTATGTGGCAGCTGTTTTGGCGAAAGACGTGGGCTTGATGGACGTATTTAAAGGTGGAGGCAACTTCCACTCAAATATTGCAAAACAAGTCTTTAAACTACCATGCGAGGCTGACCAAGTCGATGAATTATACGGAGACAAACGTCAACAGGCGAAAGCAGTTACATTTGGAATAATGTATGGCGCCGGGCCTGCTAAGATTTCATGGCAAGTTACGAAGGACTCTGGAACAGAGTTCTCAATGCAAGACGCACAAAGAGTTATACGAGAATATTTCCAATCATTCCCCAATCTGAAAAAATGGTTAGATGACTGCGGAGCGTTTATTCGTTCTAATGCTTTCATCTACTCAGAGTTCGGAAGGAAGCGTAGGCTTCCCAATGCCAAGAGTAAGGATAAAGGTATTGCGTCTCACGAAGTAAGGTCTGGTATTAACTTTTTAGTGCAATCTGTCGCATCGGACATAAACCTATTGGGTGCGATCGATATGCAACACTACATCAATAGAAACGGAATGAACTCCAAAATTTTCGGACTAGTGCATGACTCCATTCTTGCCGAAGTACCTGAAGATGAAATGGAGGTCTATTGTAACAACCTGAAATCCTTCGTTCAGAAAGATCGAGGTATTTCGATTCCCGGCTGCCCTGTTGGTTGCGACTTTGAAATAGGGGACGACTACAGTTTTGGTAAGTGGGATAAATTTTATAAATAAAAATGGATAAAATAAAACAAACAGCTGACTGTTTGTATAGAACCATAAGGGTTAATAAGAATAACTTTAAAGTCTACTCAGTAGATGAATGGGCAACGCTTATACTAGCTCTTTTTGTATTCGGTACAATGTATGTCAGTATAGCTAATATAGGAATATAAAGAGATGGAAATGTTAAGAGGTAAAAAAGTAGCTGTAACAGGCCATACGAGTGGTATTGGTAAAGAAATTTACGATTACTGTGTGTTTCACAAGGCAGAAGTGCGGGGGTATAGTAGAAGCAACGGCTTCAATATGGCGGACAGACAAGGAGACTTCATTATAAATGATATTCTTGATTGGGACGCTGATGTATTCTTTAATCATGCGTGGGTACCTCGAGTACAGAACAAATTATTAAAAATCCTACATACACAATGGAAAGACAAGGATAATAAAGTGATTATCAATACAGGCTCAGCCACTTGTTATTTTAGTATAGGTGCAGACATATACGAAACTGACAAAGCTGAACTCAGAGATTATTGTATCGCTTCGGCCCATGACTATCCACACAAAAACAAATGCCGTATTCACAATGTGAGTATGGGCTGGACTAATTCTGCAATACTAGATGGGGTTGAAGATTCTCAAGATTTTATTGACCCATACGAAGCTGCGTTAATTTTAATTAACCTAGTGCAGCCTCAGAACTATGTAATGTCTGAAATAGTAGCCAACGCTAAATTTAAGCCACTCAAAGAGATGGTTCAAGTTAGAGACAAGGCAACAGCGAACGTTCTTATGTCCTTGCAGGGCAAAAGAACAGGAGGGCAAGGGGCGTAAGCCCCCTGCTTCTTTTATGAAAGAGAAAACAACAGTAAAAGCAAAAAAGGATTATATAAATCCTATTATAAAGACATCATCAGAGATGTCAGAAGCAATAAAAAAGTCTGACCCTAGAACAAATACCTATATGCCATTAAGTGCTGGGATTGAGTCTACGGCAGCTTTATTATATGCCGTTAGAGACCCAGATTTATACCCTTTCTGTGTGCATTGGTATGAACAACGATATGGAATGTTTGCCGACGCAATGGCTTTTTACACACAGAAACAGGCAGAACTCTTTAATCTTCCGTATGGAAACGATATGAGTTTACTGTCTATGACACCGAACACTAAAGAAGTACCAATTATAGTAAGTGGATTGAGTGCTTTTATGTCCGTAGTAATAGGACAACCAGGAGGCCATAAACTTAAGTATTTTATGATGGGAGCCAACTCCGAAGACGATATGCGTATGCGCTTACAGTTTAGAGAATATAGGAAAATATGCGCAACTTTTATGAGTGATTCACTCGATGGCTCTGGGGTAAAATTAGAGGCAGTACAAAATGTACCTCAAATTATTAACCCATTAGATTTTTTAACAAAAGCAGAATTATATGCTTTAATTATAAGAGAAGCTCCAGAATTATTAGATTATATCTGGACTTGCTTTAACCCGAAAGGCACAATAAAAGACGGGGGTAAAGTAACAGGATATGTTCCATGTAAGGAATGTTATAAGTGCCACGAATTAGAACAGGCTAAAAGAACAGCCGCGGACGCAGTATTTAGATATCAGGAAGGTATGAATTACTTTTCTCGTATTTTAAAGGATATGGAATGAAACCTTTTATACAACGAAGTTTTATATCTCCTCAAGAGTGTGAAACTCTGATGAAATATGACCAACACCTTTACAAAACAATTAAAAGGTCTTATTCAAGTCATGATAACAAGAATGGAAAATTCTACACCTTAGTAGGAGACCCTTTAACAGATGCAGTAGGTTTAGTATATAAAGATAGACTAGAAAGTATTTTAAAGAAAAAACTTAGTTTAAGTTATAGTTATTTGAAAAGGTCTACAAGAGGGTGTTATATGCCGTGGCATAAAAATAGATGGGAATGTGAATATGTAGTAGCAATTCAATGTAGTTGGAACGAATGGCCGATTTACTTCCTAAAAGATCAAGATAATCCCTTAATAGAAGGGGAACAAGATAATGCACTAGAACTAATTGCTCATCAAGGCGATGCAGTAATTTTCTGTGGTGCAGACAGTTTACACGCTAGACGTCCTTTAAAGAGTTTGTCTAGCACGACACTCTCATTAAACTATGTAGAAAAAGATGGATATTTAGATAATATGGATAATAGAGAAAAATATGGAGATAACTATTCAACCTGGAGTAAACCAACACTTCACGGAGGAGAGTGGAAAGTCGATGGCTTATAGAAATAATATAGGATTACACACATACGATAGTGGCTATACAAAAATAGCCTGTCATTACAATGATATGACGAAAGAGGAATATGCTACAATGTTACGACATAGAGTAAACAATTTTGTAGTATTAAATAAACGAATTATGAATCCAGTAGATGAACTGGACAAACACTCATACTTCCTATGGATTACCAATCCTAAGGGAGAAATGGTAGCTTGTGTTAGGATTATACCTAACCACCATGCTTATAAAATAGACCCCATAAGAAAATACGTTATATGGGATAGGGCATGGATTATAGACCCAACAGTATCTTTATTTCCTATTCCTGAGTTTAATAATGCTAACGCATATATTTGGACTCCAGAATGGATTAAAAGAGTAAATGGTTGCTCTAATGCTTTAATGGATATGTATGAAGATACACATGGTATTCTTCAGTTTTTTCAAAAACATATGCCAGGATTAAAGTATTTAAAAAGTGAGCCAGATGAGTGGGGTTACGATGGATATAAGTGGGTATATGAAGAAATGAATTTGCATGATGCAGAGCCAATTATAAGGAAGTTTATTGAACAGGAGATTGCGAAAGAGCATACAGGACAGACAACGGGCTAGAAGACGAATCTGGTCTTTACAAAAGAGAAAAATGGAACAAGAATATCTAATTACAGATAAAGCAGATTTGCGTTTTCCTTGCTTTGTAATACATAGTGATAATGTAGAAATGTCTGATGGTATTTTATGGTTAGACGACCAGGTACTTGATGATAAAAATATGCAGGGAACTACACTAGGCTCTAGAAGGATTCAGAGTCCGATGACTAGTATCTACCCTTTAAGGTATATGATAGAAGATATTACAGGTCTAATGAGACATAAAGGTAAATTTTTCATTGATAGTAATGGAAAAGTTTTTAACTACGAAAAGACAGAAACAGTAAAAGTACATTACCATAAAATTCGTAAAAAAGAAAGTCGCGAAGAATGGAAAGGAAAAGCAACAGTAATATGGTTAAAAGATTGTCCCTTTCCTTTTGCCGAAAAAAGACCCCCTAGTGTAGAAATGACATGGGCAGGTGTTTTATACAAAGATGGAGTACCTATGGCAATCTATGAATTTGCAGAAGAAAAGAAAAAGTCTACATGGAGAAAGATTTGAGCAAAGGGAGTAATAGAAGACCAGAAAATTATAACAGGCTATCTCAAGAGTGGGATAGAATATTTGGAGATAAGAAAAGAATGAATATAGAAATATTTGGAAAAACCCAATGTCCCTTTTGTGACAAAGCAAAATTTGCTGCACAGTCATTTATTCAGGAGACACAGCATACTTATGAATATAAACAGTTAGGAACTGATTTTGATATGCAATTTATTGCAGAAAACTTTCCTACCGCTAGAACTTTTCCACAAATTAGGATTGATGGAGAAAATATCGGTGGATATACCGAATTTGAGGAGTACTTAAATGGACTTAGATAAAATAGTAGAAAAAATGCAGAAAGGAATTGTATTATTAGAATATACAAGTCTTATTTCTGGTGAGAAAAAACAAAGAGAAATGACTCTATGCGCAGACTATGTTCCCGAAGATAAACAGATAAAAAATTCTAATAAATGGTCACAGACACATAACGATAAACTAATCTGTTATGATATAGAATTTCAAAAATGGGACGATATTGATAAAGAGACTATTCTTAGTTGGAAACAAATTTCTTATGCTCCACATCGAATGACTCATCAAGTACCTGATGAAATAGGTGAACAGATAGAAAAAGATTACAAGCAAAAACAGAAAGAATTAACTGAACTTAATCCAGATGGTGATTAAGATAAATGACTTTATTACTGATGATGAAGTTAAATTTTTTAGAGATTATTGTAGATTTGCAATAAGTAACCCTTCTAAACAAGTATCCCTCAAAGTAAAGCAGGAATTCCAAAAAGTAGATAGATTATACTATTCAATAAATAGTCCTTTTTCTATCTTTGATAGAGTAAGAAAAATTGCAGAAAAGAACTGTAAAGTACCTATAACTTTTAGGGAAGATGCTTATGCCCATATTATGAGGTATAAAGAGGGCAGTAAAGGATTACAAATGCACGCTGACCAAAATCTTGGTTGGGTTTCCGCTAGTATAAATCTGACACACCCTAGTGAATGTATAGGCGGAGACTTTTATGTGAAAAATTCCCCTATAACCAGTACCTATAAAAGCTTAGTAATGTATGACTATACTGTTATGCACCAAGTAACTCCTGTAACTAAAGGAGAAAAGTGGAGTTTAGTACTATGGTTACCGAAAAAAGGACAGAAAGTAAGTGGCGGGAAGCCATGGAGATTTAAATGACAATAGAACAAATATTAGTTTTAGTAGTAATACTAGTAACCTGGTGGGCATTACCATAATGTGTGGATTTGTAGGCACAACTAATAAAGCTATGTGCAAAACAATGCTTCAAAAACAGGAAACAAGAGGTCCTGATGGCATGTCATTTATGGAAGACGGTGACCTAGCTTTTGGTCATGCTCTTTTAGATATAACAGGAGCTAAACAGCGACAACCTATTAAAACAGCAAAAGGTAATATTTTAATGTTTAATGGCGAGATGTATGATAGTAGAGAACAGAATGATACTGTATGGCTAGGAAAGATGCTTGATAAATATGGTATTTCAGTACTAGAATGGACAGATTGGCACGGTTCTATAGCGTATCTTGATAAAACAAAAAAGAATTTAGTACTTATACGAGATCAATTTGGAACAAAACCACTATGGTGGGGATATGATGGAAAAACTTTCGAGTTTAGTACAAGTTGTAAATCTTTTTTACATAAAGAGTTAGAAACTAATGAAAGAAAATTTGGCTCTATGGGAGATGAATGTATTTGGAAAGGATATCATAAAGTAGAACCTGGCGGGTTACTATTTTTTGATTATGAGAATGGTTTTAAACTGAAAAGAATGAATTTATGGAATTGGCTAGTTTATCGTAAAGAGCCATTTAGAGAAGATGAATTTATACAAAAAACAAAAGAATCAATATTAAAAGTTGCAAACTATGGAAACTCAGATAATAAACACGCAATATTTCTGAGTGGCGGGTTCGATAGCACACTAGTAGCTAGTATATGCCGTGAAAGTACTAAGGATATCACGCTTTTCACTTGCGGTTATACTAACGAGAAAGGAAGTCTCCATGAACATATGGGATTTCAAGGTGAAAGTATAATGGCGAAGAAAACTGCAGAATTGTTTGGAAGAGAATTAGTCCATGTAGACTTAGGTAGAGATGAAAGAATAGCATTGGGTAAGACTTGGCTTGCAGGCACACATTATGCGTGGTCAGACCATAATAGACAAGCACCTAGATATAAGCTGGCAAGAGCAGCAGCAGAACATGGTTGTAAAGTAGTATTAACAGGAGATAGTGGAGACGAGCTATACTCAGGGTATATGCACCACGATAAAAGATTTAATGAAAATTATTGTAAAGAAATGGTAAAACAAGCAAAGAAATGGAGATGGTTTCCTGATTGTATTTTTGACTACTCTGATACTATGGCACATACTCTTTTTATAGACTTACTTACTACTTCTGAGCAGAATATTCTTGCAACCGATCAAACCTGTGGATTATTTGGTATGGAGTCTAGAATTCCATTACTTACACAGAGGTATGTGCATTATAATATGACTATACCTACAACAACAAGATTTAAACAACTAGATGGATACGCGTTAGGTACAACAAAATACTTAATGAGAGAAGTAATGAAAGATTACTTGCCTGATCATGTAGTTAATAGAAAACAAAAGCTTGGGTGGAGTAGCCCGTGGGATAATAACCACCCAAAACAAAGTAGACGTTGGAGAGATGAAGATTTAGAATTATTGAAAAGGTTAGGTGCATGAAGGCGGTAATAAGTAACAGAATACAGTTGCAAGGTGATGCTACTTTCCTTGAAAATCTCGAAAGAGAGCTAACTTATACTTTGCCTCCTCGTATGCCGCAAGACCCACCTATGATAATAAAAACAATACGCCCATTGCGAGATAGTTTAGTTTCCATACCAGTAGGAAGATTGGATTTGGTACCAGAGGAGTATGAAATTATCGACAAACGCGTACAAGCGCCGATGGTCTTTCCTGAATTTAAGTTCGAATTACGTGCGTCCCAGCAAGAGGTTTATGACGCAGTAGAAGACAACAGTATAATTAACGCTTGGGTAAGTTGGGGAAAGACTTTTACAGGTTTAGCCATAGCTGCTAAGCTTGGACAGAAAACATTAGTAGTAACACATACAACCAATTTGAGGAATCAATGGGAAAAGGAAGTAAAGAAGTGCTTTGGAATCAATCCAGGCAGAATAGGGAGCGGGGACTTCAACACTTCGTCCCCGATAGTCGTTGGGAACATTCAGAGTTTATACCGCAAGATAGACGAGATAAAACATTTATTCGGGACAGTCGTTTTGGACGAAATGCATCACGTTTCGAGCCCTACGTTTACCCGAATAATAGACGAAATGCCGAGCCGATACAAGATAGGACTGACAGGGACACTAGAGAGGAAAGACGGGAGACATGTAGTATTCAGGGATTACTTTGGAGCGAACGTACTTAAACCGCCTAAAGAGAATTACATGACCCCTGAGATAGATGTCATCAAATCAGAAGTACGATTTCTAGATGGATCGTTTACTCCATGGGCAGAAAGGATAAATCATCTAGCTACGAATGAAGAATATATACATAGTGTGGCAATGATTGCAGCAAAGTATGCAGCCGATGGTCATAAAGTATTAGTAGTATCAGATAGAGTTGCATTTCTAAAAGTATGTCAACGATTAGTTGGAGAAAATTCAGTTTGTATAACTGGAGACATGGATTTTGCAGAAAGAGAAGATACTATGAAAAGAATAGGCGGAGATAAGAATATTTTATTTGGTACACAGTCCATCTTCTCAGAAGGAATTAGTTTAGATGCTCTGAGTTGTTTAGTACTTGGTACACCAGTAAATAATGAACCTCTGCTTACACAGTTAATTGGTAGGGTTATAAGGAAAAAAGAGGGAAAAATCCAACCAAAAATAGTAGATATCCATTTAAAAGGTAAGACGGCGGCTAGACAAGCAAACGCACGAATGGGATATTATGTTAAACAAGATTATAAGATAAACATTAAGTAACAGAAACTTTATTTGAATTAAATACATGAAAAAAATAGTTCTTGACAACCCCTCAAAAAATTGGTATAATATATGATATATTTTGACTGGAAAAAGATTTTAGAAGCGACTAATGGCAATGTTGGTGACATCATAACCATTATGAGAATAATAACTTTTAGAATCACTCCTAAAAATTATTACGATAAGACTTTTAAGTTTTACGAAAAGAACTTTCACGGTAGTTCGTTCTTAGTTAACGCTAAGGATTTACTAGAGAAAGGGCGTGCCTTTAGTGATAAAGAGGTTGCG
>Ga0115012_10001587_pt1 | contig 13169 bp, 9 predicted proteins | sample TroAtlMetagenome_FD_88706 | JGI IMG/M metagenome (GOLD analysis project Ga0115012, IMG submission 88706) | Marine eukaryotic phytoplankton communities from Atlantic Ocean - Tropical Atlantic ANT10 Metagenome | ecosystem: Environmental > Aquatic > Marine > Oceanic | place: Tropical Atlantic Ocean...
CGATCTCGAGCAGCTGTTCCCGACGCTCATCGAGATGCAGGCGCTGGCGCTTGGTGGACATGACAGGGTGCGTAGCGCGGTCGGCGCGTCGGGGCCGCTGAGCAGTCCGCACCGACACCACCACCCTCAGGCGCGCTGACAGACGCTTTTTACAGAGGGCAAGCGGTCCATAGGCGACCAGCTCTCAGGGATCCGCTACGTTGTAGACAGCCACGGAGACCCATGAACGCCCCAATGGTCCACAACGCAGTCATCGGCCGTGTGCACCCGCGCGAGCTGTCCTGGAACTTCGTCATTCCGTTCGTGATCGTTCACCTGGGCTGCTTCGCCGCCATCTGGACCGGCGTCAGCATCGAGACCCTCTCGGCGGCCGCCGTGCTCTATGCGCTGCGTATGTTTGGCATCACAGCCGGCTACCATCGGCTCTACAGCCACCGCAGCTACTACATTCCGAACAAGGCCCTCCGCGTGGTGATGTGGTTCCTGGCGACCTCTTCCGCCCAGCGTCACGTGCGCTGGTGGGCGAGTCACCACCGCCACCACCACCGCCACAGCGACACCGAGCACGATCTGCACGCACCCGTCCAGGTCGGCACGCTGTGGGCCCACATGGGCTGGCAGTACCACCAGACCGCAGCGGACTGGGACGATGAGAGCCTGTTCGACTTCGACACGGCCTTCCCCGAGCTGCGCACGATCGATCGCTTTGCATGGGTCAGTCCACTCGCCGTGCTCGCCGTCTGTTCCTTCCTCTGGGGCGCGGAAGGCGCGGCCGTCGCATTCTGCTGGAGTACCGTGGCGAACTGGCACGTCACGTTCACCATCAACTCGCTCAACCACGTGTGGGGCACCCGAAAGTTCGACACGACCGACACCAGCAAGAACAACTTCCTGCTGGCCCTTCTGAGCTTTGGGGAGGGCTGGCACAACAACCACCACGCCTATCAGACCTCCTGTCGCCAGGGCCACACATGGTGGCAGATCGACATCACCTGGATGATCCTCAAGGTCGGTGAGCGACTCGGTCTGGTGACCCGCATGCGGTCTCCGCCCAAGCGGGCCCTCGCCGCCTGGGGCAAGTCCTAGACGCAGGCCACGAGACGGTACAGACGATACGGTCCCGCATGCGCTTCTTGCTGCCACCACACCTGCCACCCGCCGCAGCCATCGCCTTCGCGGTGCTGGCCGGCGCGTGCATCACCTTTGAAGAGCCGCCGCCAGAGCGCGCTGCCAACTGGCCGGCCGCACCGCCTCAGTCACCGAAAGAACCCGCTTCATCGAACGATCCTCCGCCCACAGCCGCCGCTCCCTCCGCCGCTCCGACCGCACCGCCGCCGACTCCCAGTCAGACCGCGTCCGGCCGTCCACCACCGCCCTCGGGCCAGGATCCGAACGCCCCACCGCAGCTCAACCGCCATGACCCTGAGCCCGGTATCGATCGCGCCATTCCCACCCGACGGAGCGACGGCATTCCGCCGTCCAACGCGCTCCACCAGAACAGCCTGCAAGACCCGCCCGCTCCCCAGCCCGACCCGGGCCCCGCCCCCGGCCGACCCACGCCCGTGACCGCCGGCTGCGACCCGGGCATGGTCCGCGTCGAGGTCGCCGATGGACCCCTGTGCGTCCACCAGTACGAGGTGTCCGTACAGCTTCGAGAGGAGCGACTCGGGCTGATTCGCCAATTCCTCAACCAGCCCAGCCTGCTCAAGCTGGTGTCCGCGCCGGGCCAGTACCCGTCGATCATGAGCTGGAACGAGGCCACGCGCCTGTGTGCCCACTTCGGCTACCGCCTCTGCACAAGCGACGAGTGGGCCGACATCTGTGACGGCATCCCCGGTGAGGGCGGCCATCCCTACTCGGTGATCTCCGACCCCGACAGCTATCGCCCGGGCGCATGCGTCTACACCCACACCCAACACGGCGGCATGGTGCCCCTCCAGAAGTCGGGATCAAAGCCATGGTGTGTGACCCCCACCGGTGTCTATGACCTGCTCGGCAACGTCTGGGAGTGGACCGACCCGGGGCGGCCCAGCGAAGGGGGTGCGCCCGTCACCGACAAGCGCGGGGGGGCTCACTACAGCCGCGATCTGGCCACCTGCAGCCACCACTCCGTGGGCACGCACGGACCCGACTGGCTCGGCTCGGTCGGGTTCCGGTGCTGCGCCGAGCCCGACTAGTCCGACCTACTCGGCCCCACTTGCCCGCTTCGCCGCCACGATGGGACGCAGGGCATCGGCGAGGGCATCGGCCACCAAGCTCGTGCCGCCCGGTGAAAAGTGGCAGCAGGTGTCGATGCGCGCCGCATCGACCTCCGCTCCACGAGACGCCAGCACGGCAGCGACATCCACCATGGGAAGGGCTTCCCCAAAGTGCGCTCGCACCACTGCGTACGGGCCGGTCTCGTCTCCGGTCGACTGATCAAAAGACCGATCCAGCCGAGGCATATACGCCAGCACAACCTCGGTCTCATGGCGGTTCAAGAGAGCGACAGAGGTCGCCAGGCGCTCCTCCACAAACCGATCCCACACCACCTTCCACGAGGGACCCTCGCTCGACATCTGCGAGATCACGAGGTGTCGGTAGGCAGCTAGCTGGGTGAACAGCACCCGGTTGACCGACGACGGGAGCCCGAGCGGCGACGGCAGCTCGCCCGGCTCAATGGTGTGGACACCGAAGTTGTAGGCCGTGTCTCCCACCACAGACCACCGGTTGGGCATGTTGAGCCACACCTCCCACACAACCACGGCCGGCCGGGTGGTCTGGAGGTACCGCGACAGATCCAGGTGCTGGTTGTCGAAGGTGTAGCCCGGCTCGGCCACGAGCCGCACGCACGCTTCGGGCAGCCGTGCAGCCAGCTGTGACCGCAGGCTCTCCTCCGCCTCGATCCCGCTCCCATAGAAGATGGAGCTGCCCACCAGCACCACCTCGGGCCGCGACCCGCACGGTGTCCCCATCCGCTCCGCGACCGATCCGCTGGACCGCCACGTCGGCACGCCGTCTTTCACCTCCGAGGCCACGGCAGTCAGGTCGACGGCCTGCACCCGGTCCAGAGGTCGACTCCGAGCAGAGACCTCAAGCACACCGCCCGCGAAGAGCGCCCCGAGCACGCCCGCCAGGAGCGGACCGCGCCACCCGAGTGCATCTTCAGCGTCTGCGACCATGGTTGCTCCAAGGGGCGGTCTTCTTACCCGAGGCATGTGCCCCGCGCATCAAGCCGCCCCTTGGCGCTACTGCGGCCCTACCCCCGGCGCCGCCGTGCAGCGGTGACCAGGAGCAGCCCCAGCATCGAGACCAGTCCACCGGCCGGGGACGGGGTCGCGGCACACCCACACTCGGTCTTGGGACCGTTGTTGTTCGGCTCAACCTGGGCGACGTCATCGTTCGGGTTGAGGGGATCTGTGCCCGCCTCGACCTCCGCACCATCGTCGATCGAGCCGCCGTCGGTGTCTGCCTCCAGCGGATTCGTGCCCAACCCATCGACTTCTTCTCCGTCGAAGAGGCCATCGCCATCGGTGTCGGGGTCGAGCGGGTCGGTGCCCACCTCAGCGACCTCCTCTCCGTCGGTCAAGCCATCATCATCGGTGTCGGCATCGAGCGGATCCGTACCGTCTGCGACCTCCGTACCGTCGTCGAGACCGTCATCATCGGTGTCGGCATCGAGCGGATCCGTACCGTCTGCGACCTCCGTACCGTCGTCGAGGCCGTCCTCGTCCGAGTCCGAGCTGAGCGGGTCGGTCTCGAGACCAAGCTCTTCGCCATCGGACAGCCCGTCATCGTCGGTGTCGGCGTCTTCGGGATCGGTCCCGGAGACGTTCTCCTCCGTCCAGTCTGAGAGGCCGTCTTCGTCGGTGTCGAGCAGGTCATCAGATGGGTCGAGCGGGTCGGTGTCGTCATTGTTGACCTCTGCGCCATCCATCACGCCGCCACCGTCGGTGTCGGGATCGAGCGGGTCGGTACCCCAGGTGTCGATCTCCTCTGCGTCGGTCAGCATGTCGTCGTCGGAGTCTTCGTCCAGGGGGTCCGTGCCGAGCTCGGCTTCCTCGGAGTCTGACAGTCCATCGTCATCCGAGTCGTCATCGAGCGGATCGGTTCCGTCTTCGACTTCCTCCGCATCGGAGATGCCGTCGTCGTCGGAGTCTCCGTCCAGGGGGTCCGTCCCTGAAGTCGACTCATCGCCGTCGGAGAGACCATCGCCATCGGAGTCTTCGGCGAGCGGGTCGGTACCCGCAGCCGCCTCTTCCCCGTCCGACATGCCGTCGCCGTCGGAGTCTTCCGCCAGCGGGTCCGTACCGGCAGTGACCTCACCGCCGTCAGAAACCCCGTCGTCATCCGAGTCGTCGTCCAGGGGATCCGTGCCCACAGTCGACTCGTCACCGTCGGAGATTCCATCGTCGTCCGAGTCGTCGTCCAGGGGATCCGTACCTGCGGTCGACTCGTCGCCGTCGGTGATGCCGTCGTCGTCCGAGTCGTCGTCCAGGGGATCCGTACCTGCGGTCGACTCGTCACCATCGGTGATGCCGTCGTCGTCCGAGTCGTCGTCCAGCGGGTCCGTGCCTGCCGTCGACTCATCGCCATCGAGGAGCCCATCATCGTCGGAGTCATCGTCCAGCGGGTCGGTACCCGCGGTGACCTCGTCGCCGTCCGTCATCCCGTCATCGTCCGAGTCATCATCCAGCGGATCGGTGCCGGCGGTGAGCTCGTCGGAGTCCGTGATGCCGTCGCCGTCGGAGTCATCGGTGAGCGGGTCCGTACCGGCGAGGATCTCGTCGTAGTCCGTGATGCCGTCGCCGTCGGTGTCGTCGTTGTCCGGATCCGTTCCCCAGATCACAACTTCGTCATAGTCGGAGATTCCGTCATCATCGAGGTCGTCGTCGCCTCCGCTCGGGTCGGTTCCCAAGGCGACCTCATCGCCATCCGAGAGACCGTCTCCGTCCGAGTCGTCATCGTTGGGATCGGTGCCGTAGTCAACCACCTCTTCATAGTCGGAGAGGCCGTCTCCGTCGGAGTCGTCATCCGTCGGATCGGTGTCGTACACGAGCACTTCGTCGCCGTCCGTCAGGCCGTCATCATCGGTGTCGTCGTCGTCTGGGTCCGACCCGTAGGTGTCTGTCTCCTCGTCATTGAGCAGGCCGTCACTGTCGCGGTCGTATTCCTGCAGCACCACGTCCGTGGCGTCGACCCACACGAGGAAGACATAGTCGTACTGGTGCCCGGCCGAGGTCAGCTCCAGATCGAAGGAGGTGTCGCCGCTGCTCACGTAGCTGGTGACGTCGTAGCGCTCGCTCGCTGCCGAGTCTCCGTCTCCGCCGACCGTCACCAGGCCGCCGTTGCCGTAGGTGCCGTCGTCGTAGCCGCCCGCGGTCGTGGTGATCGTGGTGCCGTTGAAGGCAAAGTTTGCGATCTGGGTGCTGTCGCCGGTGCTGTAGCTGAGGCCCAGACCGAGGTCGACCTGGAAGTCGCTGCTCGACGTGTCCATCTCTGTGGTGGTGAGCGACTGGGCGTAGCCGGTGTAGATGCTGTCGACGCCGAGCGCCAGCGTGATGGTGTTGTTGGTCGTCAGGCTGGGGTCTTCCCAGATGACCACGATGCCCGAGCCGTCGACCGCCCCGGTCGAGCCCGACTCTTCCACCGTGATGGTGTTCGCACCCACCGAGAAGGCGTTGAAGGCCGTCTCCAGCTGGGTGGTGACGTCGTCGTACCGGGAGTACACCGCATAGGTCGCCTCGTAGCCCGTGGAGCCCAGGGAGAGGGTCGTGCCATCGACGGTGAGCACGCTCGCGCCAGGGTCCGACTCCCACGGAACGGTGACGGCCGTGGCGTAGATCTTGTGGATCGTCGCGGTCGAGGACGGCTTGTTGATGGTCATCGAGTAGCTGCTGGATGTGTGGCTTCCGCCACCGTCCACGGACAGCACATAGCGCCCACTGACACTGAACTCTTGTGTCATGGCGGCACGAGCCGTTCCGGGAATCAGTGCTGCCGCAGCAAACAGTGAGGGGAGCAATGGACCATGGCGCATCAGAGTACCTCCACCAAGTGGGACGTCGTTGCGCTGTGCAGTCTCCAGCGCGTACGCCGCACACTACCGCACGCGACCGACAAACGAAAGCACCCCGATATAGGGCTCTCTGGTCTACGGACACTCACGCCAGTCGATCTACGTACACCACAAGATATGAAGACCGCCACCAAGCCCCTTCTACGGAACGGCCCGCCTCTGAAGCGAGACATATGCGACATCCGCAACGCACCGGATGATCGACTGCATCGGACGGTCGGTGGTCCACTCTGGCGCATCGGGAAGGATGGACACCACGCCCGTGCCGTCTTCGCTGCGGGCCTGGATCCGTCCTGTGGCATGGCTCTGCTGCCCGTTGACGTCGATGACGTACCGACCGCCGAACGCATCGGAGAAGGGTCGCCGGAAGTCGGGCAAGGCAGGCTCGAACCGCATCTCACAGACCGGGACCCCCCGCGCGAACTGTTCGACGCGGGCATGTACAAGCTCCAGGGCATCTCCATGTCGAAGAAACCGATAGCTCAGCGTCCGCATGGCATGGCGCTGCTGCACCACAACGTGGGTGCCCTCGTCGAGGATGGTCCAGGCCTGGCGCGTCTTTCCATGGTGGACGGTCTCCAGTCCACCGGGGCTGGCGTGCTGCGTCCACTCTCCGACCGCCACGCCCGCCTGGGTCTGGACCAGCGCGAAGCGCATGGGCACGAGGCCGAGCAGGCGCTGGATCCGACGCTTCTGACCGTTGATGGTGATCGCCGCATGACGTGCGGCCGCCTTGTGGGACAGGTCCAGCACCACCAGGAAGGCGTCGCGGCTGTGGCCCATGGTGGAGGTGTTGCGGAGGCGCTCCAGGCGAGTGGGATGGGGACCGCGCCAGCTCACCTCGGTTGGCTCTCCGTCGATGTTTTCATATGAGAGAGACAGGTCGAGCTGCTGCGGAGTGGAGCGGTCGTCCACGGTGACGCGGGACCACTTCCGACGCACCGTGACCTCCGGGAGCCAGTCATCCAGGTCGTCCCGCTCCGCGACGATGGACTGCTCGAGGGTCTCCTCCCGTGCATCCTTGGCCAGCCAGACCGGACCGTCCGGCGTCGTGATCATGGCGTACTCGTGCATATTCCAGGTCGGATGATCCGAGACCAGCATGAGGTCCACGTCGTAGCCGACCCCAAACAGCTGCAGGGGCATGACCGGGGGCGCGACACGTGCGGCCCCCGTGTACGTCACGCCCGACGGCGTCTCCCGGCCAAAGGCAGCCACCCGCTGCCTCGGGGTGAGAACCGGTCCGTGCGGCAGGAAGTCATGGATGCCCAGCGCGCGGGTCAAGCTGTCGAGCATGGAGCCCGTCTTCGGGGACAGGGAGACATCAGACATGCTGCGAAGGTAGCCGCCCCGTCCTGAGCGAGTCAACCCGCCCGCAGGTCATCAGAGCATCCCAGACAGCACCACCGACTCCCCGATGGCCGGCGGCGCCCAGGGCACCACACCATCGAGCGTCAGCGTCACGAATTGCCGATGGGTCTCGTCTTCGAGCGGATCTGCAAAGTGGAAGGCGACCACAGCCGGGCGCCCGTCTTCCGTGACCGACCGCACATGAACCGCCATCCCGTAGTGCTCGATGCGCTCATCCTCCACGAAGGGTCGCGCGACCGGATCCCGGAACAGCTGGGCCAGAGGTCGGGCCAGGAACCCCCTCGCAGGCGTCAGCACCAGCGTGCTCGCGTCTTCCCGGGTCACGATCACGTCGTCCCACCCCGACGCCAGCAAGGCGATTCCACCCGGCCGACCGTGATCGTGGGGGGGCACAGAGCGCTTCACGTAGGTGTAGACAGAGGCAAAGACATTGGCGTGCACGAAGACCATGGTCCGGTCGCCCACCGCTGCGTCACGGGGAGCGGTGTCCGCGCCCACCTCGAAGACCTTCGCCGCCAGCGGCAGGGCCGCACAGCGCAGCGGCCGAGCCGCACCCGACACGAGGCTGCCCATCAACAACAGCGCCGCCACGAGCCAGGTCCGCGGCGACCAGGACGCTGGCTCCTGGTCGACCAGGGGCGCATCCAGGAGTCGCTCATGTGCAACCAGCTCCGCCAGCAGCAGAGCGCCCGCCAGGCTCGCAAAGGCAAACAAGCGGTCCATCGGTGCAGTGGCCACGAGCGGGACGAGGATGAGCGCCAGCGCCAGCGCAGCCGTCCGCGCTGCAGGCCGTGCGCGCAGTGTTGGCCAGGCCAGCACCCCGAATCCCGCCACACCCACCGTGCCCATGAGCGCCATGATCATCCGCTCCGCGGTGGGCAGGACGATCCACACATCGATCGGCGCCGAAAAGAGCACGCCGCCCGCCAGGATCGGCCAGCGCTCCATCAGCAGTCCCAGAAACCGCAGCGGACTCGCGCCGGGATCGACGTAGACCCCCGAGCCGAAGGCGCCATATCCCCAGACATCGTAGAGCAGTCTCCACACGACCACGATCACCACAGGCCCCGCCAGCGACGCCCACGCCCGCGGTCGCTCCTGCGTGAGCACCCGCGCAGCCATCCACGCGCAGGCACCGAGCGCAGCCTCCCCCGTACCCAGGCCCACCACCAGCACGCCCATGCTGACCGCCCACATCCTCCACGCGCCGGTCTTTCGCCACCGCACGAAGGCATGGACAGAGAGGATGGCGCAGGTCGTCGTGATGAGGGCGTTGCGATTGGCGAGCCAGGTGAGGGCCGTGGTGTGGCTGTCCTCCAGAGCAAAGCAGAGCGCAGCCAGACCCGCAGCCAGCGGCGTCGACGCTTCCTCTCGCATCAGCCGAAGCCCGCACCACACCATCAGCGCCCCCCACACGAGCGAGTGGAGGTGCTGCAAGACCGCGCTGTGCGGCCAGAGTGCCTGGTCGAGCATGTGGGTCAGGGACGACAGGGGTCGAAAGAAGGTCGACCGCACCTCTGGATCTGCCCACCAGGGAATGAGTCCCACCGACGACAGGCTGTCGTTGTGCTGCCCCGGCGACATGAATTGAAACAGGTCGCGCACCGGGTCGACATCCCCAAAAGGCTCGTGGGAGCCCAGCACGGCCCGATGGATCCAGTCGTCTCCAATCCATCCCGCCGCAAGCGCAGGAAGCACCGTAACCACCGACACAATGACCAGACCGATGTGCAGCCGGGGATGCAACAGGACGCGTCGAATCAGGCTGCGCATGGCTCCTCCGGGGCCCGCCATGATCCATCTCTCGTCCCACGGTGTCCACTGCGGTCCATCCACGCCCTATGCTACGCATGCATCGACCGACCGCAGCCGCGGTCCAACGGAGGGCTGATGCTTCTCTTGACCACCCTGCTGGGCGCCCCCGCACTCGCCGGGGCACCAGAGGCCAACGTCACCTATGCGCTGGAGATGATGGCCCTCGACCTCGGCCGACTCGACGACGCGCTCGAAGACTACGCCTTCACGCCGGTCGGCCGACGGCCGCTCTTCTCCCACGCGGTTCGCGGCACCCTGGTCTTCGACGACACCATCTGGGCGGGCCTCAACGCGCGCACAGCGGCATCGATCCGCGGTCGGGATGCCGCGGTACCGACCGTGGTCCAAGCGACCTGGATGGGGGTGTACGGAGCCTACACGGTCATGGACACCATGCCAGGTGGCGGCACCCTGCGGGTCGGCGGCGACCTCGGTGTGGCCACGCTCACCGAAGCCGTGGGCAGCGCGGTTCAAGCAGGAAGACTCGCCTACGCCGGACCCTACCTCCAGCCCCGGGCCACCTGGCGCGTGCTGACCGGGCCCGCTGTTGTCGACGTCACAGCGGGCTGGATGTTCCACACACCCACGGGAAGCGCACACGACAACCCGCTGTGGGAGGAACCCTTCGATCGGGGACTGATCCAAGGTCCCACCCTGTCGATCCACTCCGGCATGACCACGGGAGGCTGGCAATGAACACCCGCATCGCATGGCTCCTGGTGGGCATGACCTCCGGATGTGCGGAAGACGCCTGCCCCTATGGCAACACCCCCCTGGGGACGCTGACCCAGTGGGAACAGACCTGGCTCGATGCAGGCGGTGCGCCGGAGTCCCCCGAGGCCGAGACCCTCCTCGGCGAAGATGGGCTGCAGCTGGCCTACCGGGACTGGGTTCCCGCCGACTGGACGGGCGAAGGCGCCGTGGCCGTAGTGGTTCCCGGCGCAGGCAGCCACAGTGAGCCCTATGGACAGCTGGGCGCGACGATGTCCGAGCTGGGCGTCTATACCCGCATCATCGACGTGCGGGGACACGGGCGCTCCGTGTGCGAGTCCGTCCTGAGCTGTGTGGATCCGGCGCACACACCGCGCCAGCCCGACGACAACGGTCAGTACTATCCCGGCCGTGTCGGCGACTCGGCCGATCCTGGCCAGCTCGCCCGAGACCTCGGCGACCACCTCTCCGAGCTGCGCGACCTCTGGCCAGCGGCCTCCCAGCACCTCGTGGGCCACAGCAGCGGCGGCGGTCTGGTCTCCCGCTACGTCGAGATGGCCGGCGCGCGCGGACTTGCGAGTGTGGCGCTGCTGGCGCCGTACAACCACCCGGATCAGCCCCAGGTGCGTCCAGCCGCGAAGGTGGACTGCTCGGACACCAGCGGGACCGACTTCGCGCGCACGGACACGGGTGCGCTCGGAGACGCCTTGCGGGGCAACCCGCACCGCTATGTGCTCACCCTCCACAAGGGCCCGGCCCTCACCGAGCCCCTCGACACTCTGGCCTACAGCTGGACCGCCTCTCAGGCCATGTCCACGACCGATCCAGAGGGCTTCTGGCGTGCCCACACGGCTCCGTTGCTGGTCGTCGCAGCCCAGGAAGACGCCCTCTTCGATCCGATGGAGACGGCCCGCCAGGCCGGGCTGGCCGCGGGTCCGTCCGAGTACGTCGAAGTGACCGACACCAGCCACATGGGTCTCGCCTGGAGTGCTGAAGTGGCCACGGTGGTGGCCAGTCACATTCGCATCCATCCGACGGCCCGCTGAGGTCCGGGTAGCGCCCGCCTCCCCGTGGAGAGCCGATGACTGGCAAGTACACCATGGACTACTGGGAGACCGTCGCGGGCCCGAAGTGGGTGCACTCCCAGGCCCCGCTGGACGCTCTGCTCGCTCCCTTTGCCGAGCCGCTTCAACCCGTCATCTCCAACCATGGCACCGGCCACATCATCGACGTCGGATGTGGGTGCGGTGCCACCACACTGCTGGCTCGAGAGACCGCACCCGACGCCCGCATCACCGCGCTGGATGTCTCCCGCCCGATGCTGGACCTGGCCAAGTCTCGGGTCCGCACCAGCGGCGACACCCAGACCCGCTTCATCCACGGCGACGCCAGCGCCCACCCCATCGAGCCCGGCTCGGTCGACCTCCTCATCTCCCGCTTCGGGCTGATGTTCTTCTCCGATCCCGTGGCCGCCTTCGCCCACATGGGCCGCTGGCTGAGCCCTGGCGGTACCATGTCCTTCATGGTCTGGGGCGCACCGGCAGACAACCACTGGCTGGCCGATCCCCTCGCAGCTCTGGCACACCACCTGCCTGACCCCACTGCTCCAGGAACCGGTCCCGGCCCCTTCGCCTTTGCGTCCGCAGATCACCGGGCCGAGGTCTTCGGCGCAGCAGGGCTCAAGGTGCTGGCAGCCGAGTCCGTCATCCGTCCCGTCATCATCGACGGCACCATCGAGCAGCGCATGGGCTTCTACGCCGAGCGGGGGCCGATCCTGGCGGCTCTGGAAGCGAGCACTCCCGAGCAGGCAGAGGCCATCCACGCCGACCTGCGAGCCTGGGTGGAGTCTGTGTCCGTAGCCGAGCGCATCACGCTCCAGGCCGCAGCCGTTCACATCACGCTGCGCACCGCAGCCACGACATCGGCTGCCGAGACGGACCCATCAGCGAGCCGATGAGTTCTCCGTCCCCGGCGTCCCGATGACCTCGTCGGCCAGGTCGGGATTGGTCGCGCCCGCACCTTCGCTGAGCGTACACGCGTACCAGCTCTCCGGATCCGATCCGTCGACACTGCCCGCCTTGCGCTCCATGCTTCGCACCACGCCCGTTCCCGAGTCCGGCCCTCCAGCGAAGGCCGCACCACCATCTCCCGCCACGTCCATCACCACCCCGCTCGGGTCCCGCAGGATGAGCTCCAGGGAGCCGTCCTTGAGGTAGAGCCGATGCTGGCGGTTGTCGTTGAAGGAGTTCACCACCAGGTCGCCGTAGAGGTAGGCCGACCACTCATCCTGCGGCCGACCGTCGACGTAGGGCTCGTTGACATGGTCGAGGATGAGGAAGGTGCCCCCCGGGCCGATGACCGATCCAGGCGGGAGCCCGACCACCACATCGGTCTCGTTTGAGATCTGCCACATCGACAGGTCGATGGTGCGGTCCGTGGTGTTCTTCAGCTCGATGAACTCATCGAAGCCGTCCTCGTCCTGACTGTGCACGCCGTACCACATGACCTCGTTGACGATGACGTCCCCTGGGACCACTGCCCCGTTGGCCACGGTGTCGTTGCCCATGGAACGGCCGCCCAGGTAGAGGCGCTCGAAGTACTGGTCGTAGAGCTCGGCCACCCGCGCACCGCGCATGACCAGCAGGAATTCGTCGTTGGCACTGGTCGCGGAGGCCGACCAGTTGAAGGATCCAGTGATGACCGTCGGCTCGGCACCGTAGGCGTCGATGACCATGGTCTTGCTGTGCAGACGCCCGCCACCGGCCTGGTAGTCGCCGGGCTGACGGCTGTTGTCGTTGCCGTCGAGCTGCATGGGGATGCCCGCAGCCAGCAGGCGGTAGACCTCGTGGTACTGCCCGTTGCTGTGGAGCTGGGACTGGTCGACAGCGCCGGCCACCGTGCGGCGCTCGCGGGGCTCCAGGAGAGACCACTCGTCCTCAGAAGACACCAGCCCCTCGGCCAGATCCTTCTCGAGGAAGGACTGCTGCAAGCGGATGAAGTCCGAGCCCACCTCGTTCTTCGTGAAGGCAAAGATGGTGAAGCGCACACTGTCCTGCGCCTCTCCCAGCACCTCGCGAATCCGCCCCATCGCATCTTCGTTGGGGGAGAACCAGACCTCGACCTCGGTGTCCCCGACCTGGTAGCGGCGCCCGTTGGTCAGGTTGAGCTTGTTGTTGCCGAACAGCCCGTTGTACATCTGGTCGAACTCGGTCTC
>Ga0115012_10001588_pt1 | contig 13165 bp, 12 predicted proteins | sample TroAtlMetagenome_FD_88706 | JGI IMG/M metagenome (GOLD analysis project Ga0115012, IMG submission 88706) | Marine eukaryotic phytoplankton communities from Atlantic Ocean - Tropical Atlantic ANT10 Metagenome | ecosystem: Environmental > Aquatic > Marine > Oceanic | place: Tropical Atlantic...
CTGACCGCCCTCACCACTGGTCGTCAGAATGGCCCCTTACCGTCAATGCCGTCGATTGGATTCTCGCTCCGATCGACCACGACGTCCACCGGTTCCTCGAAGGATGGACACTGGTCGACAAGACTGAGACTCACGCCCTCTGGTCGCCGCATCTCTAAGGACAGGTGTGCAGACCGGCAGCAGGAGGAATCGCCCGACGCGGTGGGCCGGAGACGCGCACATCAGCGACAAAGGTGGCCCAGGCAGCGGCAGCCTTCGGGTCTTCAGCGCCTGGGTCCGCACAAATTACCGGCTGGTCATCCCATCCATGGAACCCACAGCTGTCTTGGGTCGGCTCGCCGTGATCGTGCCAGGTATGGGGCGTATGCGGAGCTTGCCGGGTCTGTGCCCGGTCCGTGCCGCCCGCAACAATGTACATGCCCTCAGTGAGGGGGCGATTTCCGGCACCACGGCAGGGCGGCGACGGACACGCACTCTGGATGAATGTCTTGTCAGCACGTGTCCAGTGGCTGTGAACGGCCCCATACTCCCAGACACCCGTCTCGGCGTTCATGCAGCGCTTGTCTGAACCAATCGTCTCACCCGAGCACACTCCAGGGACATATCGATCGCCGAACACAAATCGCTGATTCGCCTGAAGGCCAGCGACTGCCACTTCAAATTCTGTCGTTGTGCACAGCCTTCGTGATCCGAATATGCCCGACGCCAAGACCAAGTCGAGTTGGTGTACATCCCACACCGAGAGGCCATCAGCTGGATAGGGATACCCCTTACCTGGGATTGGGTAGGCCTCGATACAGAAGGGCTGAACCTCAACCTCATGGAGGGGAATGACCGGATCTACAAGATCAGTCTGAACCCAGCACGCTGTGGCCCCAGGAGTGCGGGCAACCGCAGCGGGGCAGTCACGCTCAGGCGCGTCGACCTTCTCCAGGTGAGCAGTGGCCACAATTCCGTATGGCTGCCCACGCATCCCGACCACCCCTGCCCCCGCAACGGCGACCATGCCCTTCGGACAAGTCACCTCTGCTGCCGAGGCTGAGGTCAGTGCGAGTATCCAGCTGAGGGGCAACCCCACTCAGCGACGCCCACCCCGCTTCTTGCGGCGGTTGCGGCGCTTCTTGTTGTTGCCCTTCCGTGGCGGCTTGAAGTCGCCAAAGTAGGCAGTGAACTCAAGACCAAGCTGCGGGTAGATGACAAAGGCAGCCTCGGTTTCTCTTCCGTCCGCGCGCTCGATGGTAGAGCCCGCCGGGAAGTACATGTTCAAGAACACTGCGAGCTCGAACATGTTCGTGTGTGTTCGGAAGTTCACGCTCCCTTGTCCACGCGCAATGAACGTGTTCATGCTCAGCTTGTCGCCAGCGTCGTTCTCCCAGCTCTGCGAGCCGAAGCCGCCGCCCAGGCCACCGAGGAAGGCCACGTTGTTGGCTGAAGAGCCAACAAAATCATACTCGAGGGTCAGGTTCGGGCTGCTGTAGCCATTGGCGCCCGTGTGGTACCACATGTGGGTTCCAAAGCGCTGCGTGTGACGCATGTACATGACTGCGTGCACACCAAATCCGACATCACCGCCTGTGCCCTTGAAATTGAGTGCGTCGGCCTCGTCCGGGAAGTTGAATGGCATCTGCGCAGGCAAAGCGACGGTACTGATGGTCGGTCCAACACCCCACATAAAGGGGCCTTGGTTGGCAGACGCAAACGGCGTCATGATGAGGGTCCACAGCAGTAGAAGCATCAGTCTTTCTCCTGACCGACAGCAGTCGGCAATTCTCGGTAAACGATGGATGGGGCTTCAAGGCCCTGTCGACGGGCCTTGGGTGAAATTTCTACACGAACCGAAATGCCAGGCTCAACCCGGAATGTCTGTCCGCTAAAGGCGTAATCTCCACGAGGGAGTAACCCCTCGAACTCACCGCTGCTCTGGCAGACCTGCACCGCTGCAGTCACAGCCTGCCTCCGGTTCGGATCAAGGGGCATCTGTGCAGCGGTCAGTTCAGCACTGCCCTTACGACCAGCGTTCAACTGAACTCGCCCATAGTTGTGATCCAGGTCCCACAGCCAATTCACCACCTCTTTCGATGGAGAGTCGGTCGCAGCGCGACTCAAGCGTTCATACACATCGAGTAAGTCACCGCGCTCTCTGGCGGCGTAGGCAGCAATCAGATGGATATCGCCGAGAAGCGGAGCACCAAGCTTCAACGCCTGACCATACTTTCGATCGACACCCGTCCAGACCTGACGGGCTGAGAGGGTTCGAATGTCACCCGACAATCGGTCAGCCTCAGCCCGACTCTCCTTGGACACCTCCGGACGAGACTCGCCACGCTCTTGCGCATAACCAGAGGGGCTAAGCAAAATGAGTGAGCAAAGAAAAGTCAGCATAGACCATCATCGTACATGAGGGGTGAAAGTCTCCGGTACTTAATCGCGCGAGCGGAACCAGGCATCATTCGTTACGCTCCCCTCGTGAATGCTTTCTCTACCGCGTTTACCCGGGGGCTTCCCCACGGGATTCTGGCGGCCATACATCTTCCACCCACCACAGACGAACTGCCCACCAACATTCTTCACCGACTCCACTCAGACGAACGTGAATTCGTGGAGACGCTGTCGGACAGGCGTAGGATCGAGTGGGTCGGTGGGCGACTGGCCGCCAGGGTAGCTGCGTCTGCCCTCGGTACAGATCTCGGTGCGCTGCTCTCAGACGAACGCGGTGCACCCAAAGCACCCAAGGGTCTGTCCGTCTCGATATCGCACAAGTCCAACCTGGCGCTTGCGTTGGTGGCACGAAAGAAGAATGGGGCACTCGGTCTAGACTTTGAGCACACTGACCGTGATCGTGCGCACATCGCACCGAAAATTTTACGGCCTGACGAGCTGATCGCTGTGGATGCCCTCCACGAAGACCGACGCTGGAACGGTGTTCTGCTGAGGTTCGCGATGAAAGAAGCGATCTACAAGGCACTCGCCCCAAGACACCGACGCTACATCGGCTTTGATGAGGCAGAAGTGTCGAACTTCAAGGATGGTGAGGCGAAAATCCAACTGTTCTTGACCTCGGGGCCCTCGCCAACATCCATTGAAGGCCGTTACGACTGGATGCCGGAGGGACTTGTGACCTCCGTGCGGGTTCACTGGGACTAGCTTGATTGTATGAGGCAGAGATGAGTGACAACCAACCCACCGTGATTCAACTCTTCCGTAAGTGGCGAGGAGGAGACGAGAGCGCAGGCCAGGAGATGGCCCAAAAATTCTCGGATTGGTACTACGCCATCTCGACGATTCGTGTCCCTGGACAAGATGGGCGACCTCCAATGGAGGCCGCCTGTCAGTCCTTTGCTCAGGGGATCATCACCGTTACCCGTCCCAGAGCACTCGTTGACTGGGCCCATGACTTGCTGGAGCGAGAGCTGGCGCAGACCGGCTACGGGCTGAACGACAGCAAACCCACGGGATCGGACAACCCAAACGCCATGACACGGGACCGGTCTCCGGTCGAGCTACTTCAAAATGTGGCGGACCAAATCGACCCAGATCAACGACGAGTCCTGGCTCTGGCGTATGACCCAAGCGTGGACTTATCGGTGGTCGACAAGGCGGCCGATCATCTCGGGGGGACACCCTTCGCCATGCTTGAGGCACGCTACGCACTCAAGAGCGCACTCAAGGCCACCCAGGACGTTCCCTTCGCCGTCGTGCCTGAACAAGCCGACATGGATCGGGCCCCCATCTCGCTGTACGAAGCCCATCGCCTTGCATCAGGGAAGGAAGTCAGCGAGCTTGAGAAGTGGCTACTGAGCGACATCGATCTCTGTAAAGACATCGCTGAATTTTCAGCCTTCGTGCACGCACTTCGAGGCGGGGCACTCAGTGCGTACGCGGAGCTCGACGCCGTCGCAGAGACTGCGGCCGAGCCAACCCCAACTCCGGCTCCTGAGCCAGCGCCAGCCCCGGCACCCACTCCTGAGCCAGCACCTGAGCCGACACCTGCGCCGACACCTGCGCCCGAGCCAGCACCCGAGCCAGCGCCTGCACCTACGCCTACGCCGGCTCCAGCTCCGGCTCCTGAGTCTCCGGTGGCTGAGTCGGCTCCAGCGCCTGCACAAGCATCAGCGCCCCCGGCCAAAAAGAACAACGTCAGGTCAGTCTTGATCATTGGAGCGACCTTTGTGTCGGCCATCATCCTGATCATTCTGATGATCGTCTTCGCGCTGCAAGCAGGGTAAATCTTGAGCGGAACCTGGACAGTCGATCCCGGAACCATCCAGGCCCTTCGGCTTGGCGAAGCCCAAAAAGCACTCGCATGTGGAGAACTGGACAAGGCACTCATCGAGGCCGAGGAGCTACTCGATGAGGATCCGTCTCACCCCAAGGCGCTAGAGTTCGTCAGTCAAGCAGCCCTCGGAATGGGCGATGTCGTGATGGCGCTGGAAGCGCTGAACCGTTTCGTCGAGCTGCACACACCGGACTCACGAATCCTCCATGCCTTGGCCGTCGCGCGGTTCCAGTCAGTGGATTACCCAGGCGCGCTCGCTGCCGCAGAGCAGGCGACGGCGCTGGACAAGCAGCTGACGGCTGCATGGCACTACCAAGGTCTCGCGCTGGAACGCATGGGTCGGTCAGAGGCGGCGGACCGCTTCAAAGTCGCGGCAGAGCAAGACCCCGACAACTTCCCTCAACATCGGGGGTGGTCCGACATTGACTGGGACTCCATCCTCTGTGGCGCACTCGACCGACTCCCCCAACCCATCCAGGTCTTCTACGACGGCATAAAAATTAGGTTCGACGACTTTCCCGCAGTCGAAGACCTACTCGAAAACTACCCGCCGCTAAGCCCGTTCACGGACGCCCTGTACCGTGGGCAGCCGCCAAAAAAGGGTGATCCATGGGTCGAAAAACCAGATCTCGTGTCGCTCTTCCGTGGAAACCTATCGAGACCATCCACGCAGACTGACGACATCACGAAGAGAACCGCCGAGGCACTGATGCATGAAGCCATGCATTGGCTCGGCGTATCTGAGATGCCCGGCTAGAGCGGCCCCCTACTCCCACTCGATGGTGGCCGGCGGCTTGCTGCTGATGTCATAGCAGACGCGGTTGATGCCCCTGACCTCGTTGATGATTCGGCTCGACATCCGCTCGAGGACCTCCCATGGAAGACGGGTAATGCTGGCCGTCATGCCATCTGTTGAGTGAACAGCTCTGACGACAGCAGTCTGCTCATAGGTCCGAGCATCACCCATCACACCCACGCTCTTGATCGGGAGCAAGGCGGCAAAGCTCTGCCAGATCTCTCGATACAGGCCTGCTGACCGTATCTCCTCGTCAACAATCGCGTCCGCTTCCTGAAGGAGCGCAACGCGTTCAGGTGAGACCTCACCAAGGATTCGTACGGCCAAGCCAGGCCCCGGAAATGGTTGCCTGAATACGCGGGTCTCGGACATCCCGAGCTCGAGTCCGAGCGCACGAACCTCATCCTTGAAGAGTTCACGCATCGGCTCGATGAGCTTCATCCGCATCCGCTCCGGAAGGCCACCCACGTTGTGGTGACTCTTGATTGTTGCCGATGGGCCCTTGAAGGACACGCTCTCGATCACATCTGGGTAGAGCGTACCTTGGGCCAACCAGCGGATCTCACCGACCGACTCCACAAGTTTGTTCGCCTCGTCTTCAAATACTTCAATGAAGAGATTTCCGATGACTTTCCGCTTCTTCTCAGGGTCAATGACTCCAGCCAACGCATCGAGGAATCGGTCGGCTGCATCAACCACAATGAGGTTGAGATCATCAAACTCTGCCGCGACGGAATCCCGCTCACCCTTTCGCAGCACACCATTATCCACAAAGATGCAGTGGAGCTGGTCGCCGATGGCCGCGTGAAGCAGCTGCGCTGTGACCGCAGAGTCCACACCGCCGGACATACCGCAGATCACGTGGTCAGAGCCAACCGTCTCCCGAATGTGGCGGATTTGTTCCTCGATGAATGACCCCATGGTCCAGTCAGCGCTCGCACCGCATACATCGAAGATGAAGTTCCGGATGATCGCAGTGCCCTGCCGAGAGTGAGTCACCTCCGGATGGAACTGTAGTCCAGACCGATCTCCACAACTCATCGCAGCCACCGGGCAGTTGTCAGAGCTCGCGATGACGGTCCAGCCCTCCGGAGCTTCAGCGACATGATCTCCATGGCTCATCCACACGTCCGTCGTAGAGTCGACATCCTTGAACAGCGGATGAGCGGTGGTCTTCAGCTCAGCAAAGCCGTACTCCCGACGCTCGGCCCGCTCGACTCCCCCACCCGCATTGCGCGCAAGAAGCTGCATTCCGTAGCAGATACCCAATACGGGAACACCCACCTCAAGCCAGCGGTCGTCGAATGGTGGCGCATCGTCGTCATAGACTGAGGACGGCCCGCCAGAGAGGATGAGCCCCTTGAAGCGTTCACCGTACTCGGTGCCAGGCGCCTCAGTACACGGCTTTATCTCGCAGTAGACGCCCTGTTCACGGATGCGCCTGGCAATCAGCTGAGTGTACTGAGAGCCGAAGTCGAGAATGAGAATGGTGTCGTGTCCTGGCTGCACAAGGCCCTCCTACTGGTGGGGCCAACTAACCGTCCACGCCGTGAATTACCCCCCCAATTGAGCGGAGAAAGCACCACCAGTCAGCGCATCGATACTTGCAGTCAACTCTTGAAGCCGAAGTTCATGCTTGATCTGATCTCGCAGTGAGGAGGACGGATTGAGCAACTGGTCGACCTGCAGGCGTCGGCGGTCGAAGTAGACCCTGGTCACCTCGTCGAGGACTTTGTCGCGAAGCTTCACGATGTCCTGGGCTTCGTTGATGACTCGAATCCGCTCAGAGCTCATCACGAGCTTGTCCAAGCGCCACGCCAGTCGAACCCCGATACCCTGGTCATCGTCAGCGCGCGCCGTATTGAACTGGTGCTCACCGCTCCCGACGTTCCCGTCTTCATTGAGGTCGAGGTAGTCCCAAGTGGTGTACTCATCGATGTCTTTATCGTATGTCAGGGTGACAGCCGGAAGGGCATATGCAGCCTTCGACGCCTTCAGCCATCCCTCGACAAGCGATGGGTTGGTTTTCGTGTAGTCCATCGCCATCGCCTGGACCTTCAAGACGTCTGGCTCGTGAGCAAACTGGCCCAGCACTTCATCGACGTTGGTGTAGCTCCCGGACGAGACCTTCTTGATGCTGAGCTCCTGTGACAGGTTCCCGCGAAGCGCGTTCATCGTCTGGTTTCCGAGGCCCAGGATGCGAAGCTCCTCAACCGAACCGAGTCGTGTGCGCTTCTCTCGAAGCTCAATGATCTTCTGTGCCTGCTGAGCATCCACACCCTCAATCTGAGCGAGCTGGCTCGCAGTGGCTTGGTTCAGCAACAGCGTGCCAGACGATGCATGCACGGATGTAGACAAGAGAAATGCGGCAATGATGGTGAGGCGCATTTGGCCCTCCGGGGTCAGGATCCTTCTAGGACCCGGCTAAAGTAACCGTTTGTGTAGACGTCGAGACGTGCCGTGGACTCCGCCACGTCCAATTCATGAGAGACCTGTTCGCGAAGCGTGAGTGTTCGAACGACGGGACGAGCCTCCATGAGGCGGTGCCGAGCGAGCACCAATTCCGTCACTCGATTCGCAACGTCAGTGCGGTATCGAGTGACTCGCTCAGCGACGTTCGCAGCCATCGGAGCGAGGCTGCCCTCGCCACTGGTGTTGTACACCTCATCACCGACAACCGCCACGCTCCCAGAGCTCTGCGCGGCCTCGATCCCCACATCTTCGATGTAGCTGCTGTAGCCAGAAGACGAATTACAGCCGCCAAAGCACGCCGTCAGTCCGACACTCCAGCTCGTCCGATAGTGCCCATCATTCGACCGGGCGCCGTAGTCAGCGCTGAGCATCCGATCCTGGTTCCAGCGCCCCCTCACGGTGAGCTTTGGAAGCAAGAGTGAGCGGGCGATGGCGCCCCGAGTCATAATCTCGCTCATGGCCATACCGGGGCGATTCAGGGCGATGACGGTGAGGCTGCCCATGTCTGCTCCCTCAGGTGTCTGACGAACATCTTCAGGCTCATCGATCGAGATCGCTGCTGCCTTTGTCAGGTGAAACACACCGTCGATACCACCCAGAACCGGTCCATTTTGATCCTGGCCAAGCCAGTGATTGGACGGGCTGGGTAGACCGTTCACAATGGGCCTCCAGCGCATACCACCGTCCCGACTTTCCCAGACCCCGTCCACACCAGCCGCCAGCAGGTGCCCAGGCGATGACAATGGGAGTAAGCTGCGGGTTCCAGCCAGCATGTTCCGCCCTGCAGCACGAAGCTGCTCGCCACCATCATCGCTTCGCAAGATGCCAACCGGACCTGTCACCCAGAGTCCCCCATCCCAGTGCCTATCAATGGCCACATTCCAGATCGGTACGTCAGAATCGTAGCGAGAGAGGAGCTTGGCCCAGCTCAAGCCGTCCTTACTGAGAAACAGGCCCTCGGCCGTTCCTGCGTAGATCCGATCCCCGTCCACAGCGAAGTCAAAGGTCTCGATGCGACTGATGGGGTCGAGATTACTGTGCCAAGTCAGGCCTTCATCTTTGGAGAAGCGTCGGCCATTTGGCGTACCAGCAATGATCACGCCTCTGGGCGCGTCAGAGAATGCATGAACCTCACCGAGCGCATCAGTCGGCGCCCACGTCTCGCCGCCGTCAGCAGAACGCCAGAGGCCATCAGCGCGCGATACGAGGGCCAGATTTGCCACCATCGAGGACATCCAGACGACCCCACCAGCACGGGGGCCTGCATCGGAGCCGTCACCTTGCTCATCCAGCGTGTAGAGCTCCGTGAGGTCATCAGTCATGTCGTCCACGCCATCAATCTCAGACGCATCTTCAGCTTCTGGATCATCTTCAGCGAGATCGTCTTCATCCACCTCGCCGAATGCAGGCTCAAACTCGATGGTCATGTCCTCGAACTCATCGAGGAAGCCCTCAGCGTCCAACAAGATGGCTTCCTCGTCGAGACCTTCACCGTCGCCGAGCCTGACGCCGGTGGGGCCCAGGACCTCACGCCATGCCCCACCCGGGGGTCGTTGGAACACTGCACCATCCGTACTGAGCGCGATCAAGGTTCCCGCGGCATCCGAGTCAATCGCGACGACAGATGCACCCAAACCAGAGCCCATCCAGACATGTCCAGCCGCATAGTTGATACGCTCTGGTGCCGGCGACTCAGGTGCTTGTTCCTGGGCGCCAGCCGTCACAGAGAACAAGAACAGCACCGCACTGAGAGCAACCCCTGACACAAGCAAGTGCGGGGGTTGTTGGCGCATACGGACTCCGGGGATGTGCCAAAGTAATGCAGGGAACAGTCTGTGAGCAATGGTCACCCGAGCTATGCTTGTCCGATGAGTCAGATTCTACGAGGCGGCCACGTCGTCACCCGGACAGGGAAGACGGGGCCATATTCAGGCTTTGACGCCGATATTCACGTCAAAGATGGACATATCAAAGGGATCCTAAAACCGGGTACTCCAGTACCCAATGCGACCACTATTGATGTGTCAGGACTCTGGCTGACACCGGGGTACGTTCAGGCGCATACGCACCTCGTGCAAGCACTCTTTCGCGGCATGGCTGATGATCTGGCGCTGCTGGACTGGTTGCGAACCCGTATTTGGCCTCTAGAATCCGCTCACGACGACGAATCAGCCTACTGGTCCGCGCGGCTTGGTTTGACAGAGATGCTTCTGGGTGGAACAACGGCCATCCTCGACATGGCATCCGTGAAGCATACCGATGCCATCTTCAGAGCCGCGAGTGAGTGCGGGATTCACGCCCACATCGGAAAGGCGATGATGGACCGTGAGAACGAGGCAGGTCTATCAGAAGCAACCGAAGCATCCGTTGCATCCAGCTGCGCCCTGAGGGACGACTGGCATGGACGGGGGCGGCTTCGGTATGCCTTCGCACCGAGATTCGTTCCGTCCTGTACAGAGGAACTACTCTCCCAAACCATCACTGAAGCCCGGAAGTCCGGCTGTTTGATTCATACCCATGCATCAGAAAACCGGGATGAGGTCGAGCTTGTTCGTGAACTCACGGGCAAAGACAACGTGGTCTACCTGAATGACATCGGACTCACTGGTCCCGATGTGGTGCTTGCACACTGCATTCACCTCACGGACGTCGAGCGTCAGATTCTCTGCGACACCAAGACTGCCATCGCGCACTGTCCAGGTTCGAACTTCATGCTCGGTAGCGGCATCGCCCCTACCCCTGAGTTGCTGACAGGTGGCGCCAAGATTGTGATCGGATCCGATGGAGCCCCCTGCAACAACCGAATGGATGTGTTCGCCGAGATGCGACTGGCCGCGCTTATGCAGAAGCCCAGACTGGGCGCAGACGCCATCCACGCCGACCAGGTCTTGGACATGGCGACAGTCACTGGTGCCGAGGTGCTTGGAACGGGCGGCGGAGATCTTGTGGTCGGATCGACCGCAGATGTCGTAGCCATCGATCCCAATAAGATTCACAGTCTCGGTGGTGGCCAGCCCGCAGGCTGCCTGGTCTACGCCGCAACTCCCGCCAATGTTCGTCACGTCTGGGTCGAGGGCGAGCATGTCGTACAAGATGGTCGCCTCCATTGCTGGTCGCTCGAGGAGACTGTCAGCGAATGCCGTTCGGCCCTTGCTCGAGTCCGGCAACGGGTCAACCTGTGAAGGTCCTCAAAGCGGCCCTCGCAGCGCGCAAAGAGGGTAAGCCAGCAGCCCTCGTGACCGTCATCGGAATCGCAGGCTCTGCGCCGCGCACAGCGGGCAGCAAGATGCTTGTCTACGGGGACGGCAAGATCGTCGGCACCGTCGGCGGTGGCACGTTTGAGCTCAAGGTCATCGAGGCCGCGCTGACCGCCCTCAAAGCCGGTGTTCCGGCAAGATTTTCTGCCAACCTCTCACGCGATCTCGGCATGTGCTGCGGTGGAGAGATGGAGGCCTACATTGAACCCCTGGAGACTGTCGTGGACTTGGTGATTTATGGAGCTGGACATGTCGGTACGGCGACCGCCAAGCTTGCGGATGCTGCCGGCTTTCGGGTGACACTGGTTGATGAGCGACCTGAATTTACGGAACCAGAGGATCACAGACCGACGGCTCGAATCATCTGTGGCGATCCCATCCGTCAGCTCGACACCTTGCCCTGGGGCATGTCTGCATACCATCTCATCGTGACCCACAGCCACCAACTCGACCAAGACCTGGTCGAGGCCATACTTCCACGCGAGATCGGCTGGCTCGGCATGATCGGTAGCCGAACAAAAGTGACCAAGTTCTTCATGCGCTTTCGGGCTGCTGGAATCGACGAAGCCCTCTTTTCGAAGCTCTCAGCTCCTGTCGGGCTGGACATCGGGGCGGAGACACCAGACGAGATTGCGATCAGCATCATCGCCGAGCTCGTGAGGGTGAAGCGACGGTCAACCCAACCATCGCTTCCACTCTCCGACAGACAGATTGATGCACGCGGTGGCGACGGCATCGCACACCCTCCAGCACTCACCGACCCTGAATAATCTTTAGGAGATGGTCGAGTTTGACCGGCTTCTCAACGATTTGAGCCGACTCAATGCTGGACTCGAGCGCCAGGACATCAGAGGACGGTAGGCTCGTCATGAGCAGGAGTCGCCCAGAATCAGCAAGCCCCATCAGCACATGAATGTCGATCTCGGTAAAGTCGACGTCGTACAGCACAACCTCGGGCTGCAGGGTCCCTACATGGAAGCCAGCCATCATCGCGTTTGTGGCATGAGCCACCCGAAATGTTCCCTTGTACTGAAGAAACTCCGCGACCATCTCAGCAAAATCCTGCTCGCGGTCGATGATCAGTACCCGTGTCAGACCATCATCCGATCGTGGGGAAACCACAGTGCCCTCGACAGCACCGTACCCACATCGTGCCGCGAAATCCGCAAGATCTGAGTCCAAGATGCGGCGGTGGCCGCCAGGCGTACGATGCGCAGACAGCGCCCCCTCATCCACCCACTTGATGACCGTAGGAGGGGTCACGCCAAGGCGCTTCGCAACCTCAGACGTTGTGTAGAACCGACGGCTGCCGCTTCCCACAGCGTGACTTACATCACGCGGAAGCGGAAGAACGTCTCACCAATGACCAACTCCTCACCACCGAAGAGACGCCGCTCCGAGATGAGTTCACCGTTGACCATCGTTCCGTTCGATGACTTGTTGTCTTCCAGGTAAAAGTTCGCGGCGCGACGGTAGAGCTTGCAGTGGAAGCGCGAAACCTTGGAGTCGTTCTTGATCTGCAGGTCGTTGTCACGTCCCCGACCAATCGTGAACACATCCCCAGTCAGCGCATAGATTTGCTCGTCCGGCGTACCCTCATTCGACAACAAGATGGCACGACGCGAGGCATCATCCTCAACATCCCCACCAGCCTCTTCGCTGGCATCTACGCCGATCTCGTCGACGGCTGAGTCATCGATCTGCACCTGAACTGCTGCTGGAGCGCCCTCATCTGCTGGAACCACGTCCACAGAGGCCTCAATCTCTTCCTCGTCGATGGCAAACGCGACATCCTCGTTGTCGTCTGAGTCACTCTCGACTTCCACACTCTCATCGCCCACGTCGGCGTCCTCAAATCCTGGGAGGATAGAGTCCACGATGGGGTCCGAATCGTCCGATGCTTCAAACGCCTCTGCTGCAGCGACCTCAGCGGGCTCGTCTTCGATGGGATCAATCTCTGCGGGAGCATCCTCAGCAGGAGCAACCTCAGCAGGAGCAACCTCAACAGATGCGCCGGACAGCTCAACCCACTTGTCCATGGCCGCCTGAAGCTCCGCAAGCTGGGCGTCCAGGTTCTCAAGTTCTTGGTTCGCGGCTTCAACCGTACCGCGACCTTCCGAAGAGAGTGCGTCGAACTCGTCGTCCGAGATCTCCCCGATCAGCTTCCGAAGCTCAAGCTCCTCAATTCGCACCCCAAGGTCACCCTTGGAGTTCTCCGTGTTGGCCTTGGCCGATTCGATCTCAGCAATCTCAGCACTCAACAGGGGCAGGAGTGGTGTGATGTCATCGGCGACCAAGCTCGCCTTGATTTGATGGTCAGCGATGACTTTTTCAATCACGGACGAGGAGAAACTCGATGCTTGC
>Ga0115012_10001590_pt1 | contig 13163 bp, 10 predicted proteins | sample TroAtlMetagenome_FD_88706 | JGI IMG/M metagenome (GOLD analysis project Ga0115012, IMG submission 88706) | Marine eukaryotic phytoplankton communities from Atlantic Ocean - Tropical Atlantic ANT10 Metagenome | ecosystem: Environmental > Aquatic > Marine > Oceanic | place: Tropical Atlantic...
CCCATCCGTGCTCATCATCACCGATAAGAGCCCGCTTTGGATCTGCAGAAAGCGTAGTCTTTCCAGTACCCGAAAGCCCGAAGAAAATGGCAGTGTTCTCACCATTGGTGTTCGCAGAACAGTGCATAGGTAGAATCCCCTTTTTCGGTAAAATCAGGTTCATTACACTGAAAATAGATTTCTTGATTTCACCAGCATACCTTGTGCCACCAATAATAACTTCACCCAATTCGTAGTTTACGATGACGAAGCATTGTGAGTTTAGAGAGTCATCATTTGCTTCAAAGTGTGGTGCATGATATACTGTAAATTGTGGCGTGTGAGTTTTTAGTTGCTCAGAACTAGGTCTTACGAACATGTTTCTTGCAAATGCGTTGTGCCAGGCGTTTTGATTGATTACTCTAATCGGTAGTGCTTCACTCTCTTCGGCGCCACAATACAAATCTTGCACAAATAATGAATTTCTTTGAGACAGATAATCGATGACCTGAATCTTCAATCTGTCAAATACCGCTTTATCGGTAGAGATGTTTACGTCCCCCCAATTCACATCCTGATTTGTTGTAGGTTCATCGACAATGAATTTGTCATTCGGAGAACGCCCTGTTCTCTCACCAGTTTCAGTAACTAAGGCTCCATCAGATGTTAAGAATCCTTCTTCTCTTTCAACAGCCAAGTCGATTAGAGTCATGTTGTCAAGATTCCAGTAAACTGTGGCATCAGTCACAATTCCGCTCTCTGCAAGGTCGCCCGATGGGGCACCTATCACATTCGCCATGGGCTCGTCGACCCGCGCCCGCTCTTTGTCCCTTGCGGTTCGAAAATAGGTCAAATAAGTCTAATTCTAGAGATTTTTGTCCTCCGAAGGGAGAGATTGAAAGGCATTTGTAGCAGAGCACCGACCATGGAGAAGGAGGCTGAAGATGAAATCCTCTCCAAAAGAAACTTCGAAAAAGACTCCGGAGTAAATCTTGATAGTTTCATAATTGAATCAGCATTCGAGGAAGAACCCTCTGAAAATACTGAGGAAGTAGAAGAATCAGAAGTCGACATCGCCGTAGGGGAGTTGGCAGAAATTTTCTCTCATGGAGATTTACCAAGCCGGATAAATAGAGATGGAACAGTCAAAGATGCCCCTGAGAAAGATAGCGTAACAGAATACGCTATGGAGGGAGAAAAAAGATTGCATTACGGTCTAATGATTTCGATGATAGTCGTCTGGTCAGCAATAGGCACAATCGTTGGCACTTCACCCATCCTAAGCCACACAATATCAGCAGCAGGACTACTGTTTATGGCAGGTTTTGGAATGTGGCTGGGGGAGATTTGGATCCCCAGAAAAAGTATGCATTTACTCGGCGTAACATGGGTAATAATCTCGATGAAAATTCTCTACGGTCTAGCAATTTCGATGTATACGTGGGATTGGATAAGTTCTACTCAACTAGGAGCTTCCTTGTTGGGGTTAGTCGCCCTAAACATAGCGATTGCACAACATCATGATGAGGATGCAATCGCCACTCAAGCAACACTTGTATTATTGGCGATAGGTTCTGTCGCTGGTGGGCCATACGGAGAGGAAGGCATTGCAGTAATGATTGGGGCAGGAACCTTGCTATTCCACGCCCTGGCATATCTTAGAAACTCAGGTAATTTGGCATCACTCGGTATTGCAGTATCCTATCTGTGGATCGGCTTACACGCAATCAGTAACGATTGGGTCATCTTTGGAATAGAAGTGAAACCGTTTGACGATGAACTGCTGTTATTCTTGCTAATGTTTGGCGTTACAGGAATAAATGCTGTAACGGCAACTAGATTTGCGAAAGCAGAGAACTGGTTTTCTTCCGCATTCAAAGCAATGGGACTTGGTAAGCCCGGGCTTTGGTCAGTTTCGGTAGGATTGGGAATGATTGGCGCATTGTTAGCAATTGCTTCAAATCGCCTTGAAACTGGTTATGCTTTGGCTCAATTAATTCTGCTACTTTCAGCATTTACTCCATCTTATCTTGTCGTGAGAGGAGAGTCTTGGCAAAGACTGCAACGCTATGCATTGTGGCCCGCTCCAATCTTACTGGGAATTTTGATTCTGATGGTTAGGGGCATAATCGATACGCCATTTTCTGAACCATGGTCAATTTATGCAGCCTTTAGTGCAGCAATTACCACATTTGCCATTCTGAATCATCAACACGCCGTCTCAGATCACGTACTTTGGATAGGTTCGATAATTATCGTAATATTACTTACATTGCTAATACCGGCAGAAGAGGAAGGAATGGCTAGGACACTTTTAGCATGTCAAGCCTTAGTTTGGATTGGTTTAGCAGTATTGGCCATACAAAGAAACTCTCCATCTTTAGCGGGAACCGCCACATTAGTTCCTTGGATATGGCTAGTATTCTTTGCAAGTAACTTGGAGAGCCGAATAATTTCAGTTGATATTCTTCCGATGAATTTCTCTGAAGTTGACTTATCGCTTTACCTAATGTTGTTGATTTTGATTCAAATCCCTCTCAATTTCAAATTGGGAGAAAGCGGAGTAAATCTTGCTGGGCGATTGGTTGGAATGTCCGAATTAAGCGCTAGGCTACGAGATAGTGGCACGATGCGCCTTTGGAATATCAGCTTCATTACAATCCTATTCTCAATGTTATTCATTACCAATCCAGGGACAGTTCCCGCATATGCAATGGTTGCGGTAATGGGCTCACTATTGATCTATCATTCGATTGCAATGAGAATGGATAGGCACCAGGGTACTCCCAAAACCATTCTCGTATCTTGGGCAATTGCTGCCTTAGTACTACAATGGAGATTTGGATTCGCTGCATTTTGGATTGCATTACTGGGAATTTCATCAGTATTGATTGTTAGTTGGTCTGAAGAGAATGCAAAGAGATTGAATGAGGGAGAAAAGATCTCACATCAAGCGATTATGCCTGGTAATTTGATTACTATCATACTAGGATTCATTGCGGTTATGTTGATGCTTATTGGATTAAATGAGCCATTAAATTCCACACTAAGTTATGGAGAAAAATTCCCCAATGATACAACCAACCTTAGATTTGCAGGCATAGCAGCAATTTCTACTGTATGCGGCCTATATCTTCCTCGGGCATCTTCTCTTGATAGGCTCCTTCCATCTGCTATTTCCAGCATTGCAGTAATCGTAACAGTCGGCCTTGCAGCAGTAAGTTTGGAAGATAATATGACTCTTTATCTAGCGGGATTAAGCTTCGTTTTAACCGGGGCATGGTTAGCCGCTCAGGGAGAAATACGTTCTAGATTAAAGCAAGTTTCTCAAAGAGAACAAAGATTGGAGAAATATCTTGCTAGACAGGAAAGGAAGTCTCAATTAAAAGAAGAATCAGAATCCTCACAAATCAAGATGATTGATGCAGAACTTTTGCAATTGGCTGAGTTACAAGAAAAGAGATCTAAGCGTAGGTCATCATCTGGAGATTATGATTTAGTTGTGGGGGATATTCATCACAAGCCAACTATCGTATTGTCATTCATTGTTGTTACAATTCTTGTTGGAGTATTCTTCGCGTGGACTAGCGGTGATTCACTGCCAGTAATTGCCGTAGCATCCTTCATCTCGGTTTTGTTCATTGCAATTGCTCGCTGGAGAGCAGACCAAGTCAATTTGCAACTACCAGATATTATGGGAATTGAATCACCAGTAGCAATAACAATGGCTGGACTTACCCTTATCCAAATCGCAGGACGTCTCGGTGATTCTAACGTAGTAATTCAACACCAGTGGGAAATCCTCGTACTTCTTAGCGCGTTGGTTATTTTAGCTGGAATTTCACTTCTTGGCAGAAAAGATCTCGGATTAAGAATACCATCGGTATTAGAGGGAATAGTTCTACTCTTGGTGGTATCAAGAGTACTTACTTCATTGATGGGAGTGGATAGTATTCAATTGACACCAACATTCAGTGACGAGTTGTCCTGGGTGGTCCCTGTGATTTCTCTGGAAGTATTCCTTATCGGGGCAGTATTGCTCTTTGAATGGGTTGAATCACAAAGAATAAAACGCGGGCTTGGCGACCATAGAGGAGCAATTGGTAGGATTATTTGGGCGGTAATGACAATTACAATATCGTTTGGAGTTGCGGGCTTTTTGGTCAGTATTTTCGCTATGAAGAACGCTATCAAATGGGTTCAGCCAGCAGTGCCAGTTTGTCTAGCATTATTCCTGCCAATTAGTTGGAGTGCAATTGGCGAATGGATTAGTGTAATCAATGAAACAACGGGATTATTCATGATATTTATCGGAGCAGTTGGCCTAGCATCGGCAATATTTTGTGTATTGAAGGAGAATCAAGTATGGATTTCTTCAGGATTGTGGGTCGGCCATCTGTTGATTCCTAGTGGTGCGTTTGGTTATTACGAACACACAACGGTATTGATGATGGTACTGATGCTTGCAGTTTCTACAACATCTTGGTTAATCGGTGTAGTAACATTACGAAGAGGTTGGCGAGTATTTGGCGCCATTGATTTAATTTTAGCATGGATTGTTGCTGGAATACTGATGCTGTCTGGGGCGACATCTCTCATGCTACTAGTGATGTTAATGGCTACCGCAACATTGCTTGGTCTTGTAACATGGCTGGGCCAAAAATACGAAACAGAGATCGCAAAAACTTAGTTGACTAACTCTTTTTGTAGAGTAGCGATAATTTGTTCGATTGTTTCCAAGGCTCTAGATGGGTCAGTTTCAGGTACAACTCTTAGGGAAACATTGGTTTTTGCTTGAGTTCCTGAATTTCTAACTCCAATCGAGACTGTTTCATTTTCTAAGAGCATTAGGTTAGCTTCACCAACTAGTCCACTTCGCTTCATTTGTCCTAGATGTTTGTTTGCAATATCCTCAATTCTATCTGCAAGTTGATTATTTCCAGTCCATCTTTCCCTTACTGAAGGGGAAATCGAAACCCTTCGCTTGAATCCCTTTGAGAACGGCGGATTACGCTCTTTTCGCGACATGGCACAAAGTACAGCGATCATACTCGCAACGCCATCTCCAACCAAACAACGACCGCCGTTTGGATGGGGGGCAGACATTACCAAATGGCCTGAATCTTCGACTCCAAGTACTCGCACAGTTTTGCTTCGAAGAGCTTTAGAAAGCCACCTATCGCCGACCGCAGTTTGAGAAAAATCAACAGAAGCATTCAATCTTTTCAGAGATGCTGCTAGGGCTAAATCAGATTCTATACTTGCGGCTAGATGCCATTCACCACTTGCGGACCGCAGAATATGGTCTGCCATTTCATCACCATCGACAACTCTGCAACCATCGGCTGTAGATTCGATTAGTAAACATCTATCACCATCGCCATCTAATGCTGCACCAATGATTTTTCCCGCATCAGACCTTTCCAGAGATTTGATCAGAAAATGCTCATGTTTAGCAGCTTCATTCCAGGTCCATGAATCGGTAGGGCTGAGTTCTCCTGCACCACAGTTTTCGTTTAGTGCATTGGCCTGTCTAGAAACCTCTTTTGCTTCAACTCCTAAATCATTCAATAACCCAACTAACCACTCGCTCGCAGCACCTTTTGATGAATCAACCAATATTTTCATTTGAACTGGAATTGCAAACATCTCACTAAATTCTGCCATTCGAATTTGGAGTAAGTTTTGGTGAGCAGAGTCAGCATCAAATACAGAATCAGGCATTCTCAAAGGAATTAGATCACTAAGGTCAACCTCTCTTTCTTCAGCAGCCAGTTGAGTTATCAATTCAGAAACTTCTAATTCGAGTTCTGGATAAGTTTTGAACCCAGTCGAATCAAATACTTTGATTCCAGAATCAGAAACCGGATTATGGCTTGCTGTAACCATGCAACCTAATGCAGAGCCCGTTTCCAAGATGGCGTTGTGAAGTCCAGGAGTTGCACAGATTCCCCCGTGTATTACTTTGCAACCTCCTAAATGTAGGCCGACGGTTAACGATTCGACAAGTTCAGAATTTCTAGGTCTGTTATCCCACCCAATAATCACATTTGAGCCAACTTCTACTGTCCGAGACAGAGCCTCTCCGACAAGACGCATTAATCTCGCAGAAATCGTTCTGTCATCCAATAGTTGGGAAATTGCCTCTTCATCACTTTCTGGAGAATCGGCAACTTCACCTCGAATACCATCAGTGCCGAATAGCATGGAATCACCCTATTCTTGAATCTGCATCATGTATTCCAGTAACCGTCGTGTTTGGGTTAACCATACATCTAGGTCCAAGAACAACTCCCGGATTAGTTACTGCATTGCAACCAAGTTGTGAGTCTTCTCCGATTATTGCACCAAACTTCCTCAATCCTGTGGGGACTCTCTCACCATTTATTCGAGTATTCACCTCTCCACCATCATTTCTCAAATTTGATAGTTTCACGCCGGCTCCAAGATTTACATTTGGCCCAAGAACAGAATCTCCAACATAGTTGAAGTGGGGTGCTTTAGCTCCAGGAAGCAGGATACTGTGTTTTGTTTCAGTTGAATGCCCAACAAGTGAGTTGGCGCAAATCCAAGAGTATTCTCTAATGTATGCGCCGTGCCTTAAAGTAGCTCCAGGTCCAATATATGAAGGCCCGATAATATGTACTCCTGGCTCGATAATTGCAGAATTATCGATGTGCACCTCTCCTTTAGAGGAATCAATACTTACTCCCTCTCTGTGTAATTTTCCAACATCCTCAAGCATATCTGTCATTTGACCTTTCAGAGTTGGCAATACCGACCAGACCGGGCCATTAGGAAAGCACGGCTGACGCCCCACAGATTCGTCCAATGATGGCCATAGATCTTCGGCAGCAGGGGCGCTCATCATGACAGGCGACTACGAGCAGCGATTTGACCTTTTCAGGCTACGCTGTAAATTCTCTTACCGGTTGAACGGTCTAGAGTGAAGCCTACGATGTTCTTTAGGTATCTAGGAATGAAGAAACCAACCTTTCTGGAGGTCAATCCATGATTTCTCATACGAAGGGTGTTCGAAAGATGATTTACGATATCGGCCGCAGAGCACCCAGGGTTTCTGGAGACGTATTCAGTAATCTCCATCTTCAATCTCTCGAGTCTTGCGCTTTTTTGTGAGCCCATTCCATTCATGTAATGTAATACGCTACCGGAATATATTGACGTAATTCGGGCAATCCCCGGGGGCCCGTTTGAACTAATTGTAAGAAACCCAGAAACCCTTACTCAGTTTGAGCTAGCAACATCTTGGAATTACATTTGAGTTATATTATTAACAATTCACTCATCCGTATTAACATGGGCAAACCGCTAATGCCGTTTCTGGTAGTTTGCATCTTGCTGGCATTTCCACTCGCTGGCTGTACCGAAGAAGTGGTAGAAGAGCGTAAAATAGACGCTGAAGAATTGGTGGAAGTTGAAACCCCTTGTTCTATTCCTTCTACTCCAATCAACCAGTCAATGACCGTGATTTCAGTTAACGGAGATGAGAGATATTTCCGTCTGACCGTTCCTAGTTCTGATGCCGGAACAAAATTACCAGTTATCCTAGCCTTCCATGGCGGTGGTGGTGCTGAAGAGGATTTCCAGCAGCAGGATGAATTTGATGAATTGGCAGAACAAGAGAAGTTCATCATGGCCTATGTCATTGCAGAAGATGATAGAACCGCTTCTGAGGGCGAATGGTTCCTTAATACCGCTGCAACTTCAAGGGATGACAATGATTTTGCAGAAATGATTGTTGATGAATTATCAAAGGTATATTGTGTAGATCAGGATAGGTTGTACGCAATTGGTTATTCATTGGGCTCGATGTTTACTTACGAAGTAGCGTGTCAGTTGAACAGTAGATTTGCAGCAGTAGCATCATTTGCTGGAACAATGCCAGTTAGCCCTCAATCTTGCGATTTATTTGGAAGCATGGCTGTTATGCACATACATGGCAAACTGGATTTAATTATCGATTATGATGATGACTGGGATTGGAAGGATGGCGAGCATGAAGGAGTTGGAACAATGAGTAACATTCCTGGAATGATTGACTATTGGGCTGAAAAATCAAATTGTCAAAACGAAAATTCACACTATCACTTGGATATTGAGCACATAGTCCACAGCGATTGTTCAAACGGTGTTCTAATCGAACATTATGGACTAGAGTTTGGCGGCCATACTTGGCCAGAAGATATTGCTGGGACGGATACTTACCAGCTTATGTGGCAGTTCTTGATTCAATTTACAAACTGATTAATCATACAACTAAGCAGGATCATAAATAATTCAACATCTGGTCCCATTTGAATGAAGAACCCCTTCTGAAGAGTTTTTCATGGAATTCAGTTTGAGCAAAGTGGGCACACCGAATGACCCTTCCACGGCTGTTATAGCAGCCCGACCGGGTATTGATTGGTACCATTATTGTCGCTAGATCGAGGGCAGGACCATTCGCATCAGGAGTGGCAACTTCTACAGTCTCAGTGGCACCATCCCAGGAAATATCCTCTAGCCCAGGTGGTGACAATTCCATGTCGTTTTCCAAACGAATAACTCCCTCAGCTAGGCGTTTTGGCGCCCATGTGTTAGAATTAGGCCCATCCAACCAAGAAACCAATTTTTTCATGTCAGGCAATTCAAGCAAAGTAATGAAAGTCCGCTCCCACCAACCGGGGGACCTTACAATTGTCACATGGTGAATTCCAGGCTGAATGTCTCTAGCATCCAAATTATCGGCCCAAGTTCTGCAAATATCCTCAAGTCTTACAGGAATCAACGGCATATCTGGAGCCATCAGATCACACAGCCGATATGGGTTAGCAAGCTCTCCTGAGATAAGCAGTGGTCTGCGCTTTTCCAGGTCGATTATGTCTTTGACCAAATTACCGTTTTCTAGAGAAAAATTACCCACGTACTCTTTGAGGCCAGCCAGGTCTAGAGAATCACACTCAGGCATTTTTGGAAAATCCATTCGACTCAATTCTTTAGACGAAAAGAACATTGGTTCACTTGGCAATGGTAATGGAGAATTGCCCGGAGGATTGGCCCACAATCTAGGAGAAGTCGCCATGTTGCTCCCACTGTCGATTTGTTGTTGAAACTTGCTCAAAGAATGAACTTGGGGAGATTTCTTGCAACAACACTATGCGATACTGTACCTACAATTTGACCTTGATTATTAGTTACTGCCAATTGATTAAGATCGTGTGTAAGCATTAACGCTGCAGCTTTGAGGAGAGGTGTGCTTTCTTTCATGGTCATGGTCTCTTGGGTTACTAGTTGTTTTGCAGGGATCGTGTGCATCCAAGCAACGTCGCGATTGACGGTCTTTCTAGCAACTAACTTTAGGATATCAACAGCATGAATCCTACCAATAGGCACGCGTTCTGAGTTTACTATGAAAACATGGTCCCAATCGCGTGACGTGATTACGTCAAGAGCATCTGCAACAGACGCATTCTTTCCGATTACATGAGGGGAACTCATCACTTGACCACAAGTCAGTGAACGTACAGATTTAGACCTGCTAACTGTTGCTGGAAATCGCGCTTTACTCTTCGACATTATTGTTCCTCCTTGATGCCCGGCCGACTGCTCTACCTATATCAACCCATCAACTTATTGCGAGTATATTTTTTCATTTATTCGGAATTTAAACCCCGTATATAGTAACGAATAGTCTGTATTTATTCCGTAATTACGAATAAAATCCCCGATATCAAGCGGGACCTCCCGGTTCGAAGCACACAAAACGAACCTTCAATGGGAATGATGCCCCAGCACCTGTCTATGGCACTCCCGCAGGATGTCCTGGCCCGACTTGCTAGCCTCTCTGGATATGAACAGATGTTAGAGATGGATTCAGTTAGTAGAAATACAGGGATGGGATTGGCAGAAATTGAGTCTCAGATTGCAGCATACAAAGCATCCGCTTCGCAACAACCAGGAGCAAACCCGCAAGCAGATTTCCAACCAGTTGCAAGTAAGGAATTGGTTGATTTAAGCTCTTCACAACCGATGAATAAAGCCCCAAAATACATTGATAACCCGGATCAATATCGTATGAAGTATAATCCTTCTCAGCAAGGTCAATCAAATCAATCTCAGGTTAATCAAGCAATAATTTGCCCAGATTGCTCAGCACCTTTGGGAATCCCAAATATTCGCCCAATCAAAGTTAAGTGCCCACAATGTATGTCCGAATTGGTGTTCCATTCGTAATCAGATTCCCCAATATCTTTCGGACTGTGCCTGCCTTGCTTGCACCGCACGAACAATGGTAGTTGTAACCCATAGAACTGCTATCCACATGAGGGGTTCAAGCATAACAGCCCAAATTCCTTGCACTGTGAATTCATATCCAACACCTGTCAAGACGTCCATTGCGATTTGCAATCCTTGGTCTAAGAATGAATAGACAACCATTCCAAACACTGCTAGAATAATTAGCCTTCCAGAGAATGAACCTTTCTTCAATCTCAATAGCATAAATCCAGCAGTAGATGTAAGGAATGCAATAACGATCCACGCCAATGCAGAATGTACTACTCCAATCCATACAACGGACATATTCGAAGTAAGTTCTAATTCCTGATATTTGTCATATCCCATCGCTACGGCAAATATTGCACTGAATACAGTAGTCGTCCATAGTAGGGATGAGAACATAGCAGCATCAGCATTTTCTCGCATCTCTTGAGCGATTCTACTAACGGTTGCCTCGATTCCTAGGCCCTTAGATAGAATGAACAAACCAAAAATTAGCGGAAGTGAACCAATTACGATACCGCCGAGCGTGTCTGGCAGCATTACGCCAAGTCCGAAAATAGCCATGATGGCACCAAGTGGAACTAACATTTTAGCTCGCCATTTAGGATCTTCAAGCGCCTTGACGATGTAGTAGTAAGTGCCCTCGATACCTTTCGATTGTTTGACGATTATTTTCTGCACATGATCAATTCTGACCTGGCTTTGAATAATCGGCATTACAGATTCATCTTCAGCACCATCGGTTACTAGGATTGCTTGATCAGGTTGGAACTCAGTTACCACTTCTTCGAGTTGAGCTGCAATAGCTCTGTCAGAGCGAACTCCGACTTTTTCATCGCCGGTTAGAATAGCGATTTCAACATCATCGCTTTCGCTATTGGTTTCAGCGAGATTGTCATGTTGATGTAGAGCTCCAAGAATGGCGTTAGTATCGCTTTCTTCAGGGTCTGCAATTCCTAATTTCAATGCCGCAGTTAAAACTTGTTTTCGACCTACAACGGGACCTCGAATCGCTGTTTTTAGGCCGAGATCATTGTCTCGGTCCACAGTAATTACTAGGGTCCTTGTCATTTACGAAAACCTCGGCTACAATTAGGCTGACGCGCTTCCTGTTCATCAACCATCGCCCGGTTTGGGCTGCTCAACACGGACTTCCAAACTTTCTTGTCGTTTTCGTCGCCTCTGTTTTGCGCGGATGTATTTGAGGGGATGGTCCATCCAAGGTTGATCGCATAATTTGTCATCACCAGTTTGTACAGCACAGTTGTGGTTTACCTTTAATTTTGAACAACCTGATGGCGTATATTCTCGCTCGTAAAGATGGTTGACTTGATAGGTGGTTGTCGATTCACTGAAATCGGGAGCATTTCTGAAGAAATCAACAGTTGTCTCCGGTGGAAGTCCAATACATCTCGACATCGAACCAAGGAATACTCTTCCAAAATGATTCAAGTTTACACCTTGGGATAGTTCAGCCACCGCTTTTCGCATGCAGGGGGGCCAATCTTCTTCTCCAGCTCCAATAAGAGCGATAGTTTCTGCAGTTTTTGAGGCAACTAGACCCCTAATCATTCCAACGGGTTCAGAGAGGCGAATCAGCAACCCTTCATCCATTTTGGACATTTTTTCTAGGGCATCGAGTTTTATGTCTTCTTTCATCCTCTCTCTTAGTAGTCTGGCGACCTTGGCTCTGGATGAATATCGATCACCTTCATCGTGTAATGTCACCCATCCATTCTTGATTTCACAATTTGGTAATCTCCATCTCGAGCCAGTAATTCCTGTGCATAATTCAATGAAATCAGAAAGACCGATTTTCCAAATTCCCTTTTCATCGCACTCAATTTCAGAGAGATAGGTGTTAGCAATAATTCGTATAGCGCTATCTCTTTCCAAAATTCGTTGAGCCCTTTCAGCTTCTGCCTGAGCCCATCTAGAAATCAAGCGTTCATCTTCGCTTGCTCCAACTACAAGCCTTGCATAATAAAATGAAAATGCTTCCAACAATCTTCCTTCTTCAGTATGAATGTCCCCAATAGAGGCAACTTCCACCCCATCCTTGCTATCAACGGAATCAATAAGTCTGGAACGGGCACGGATTCTAGCTCTTTCCATCATGCTCCCATCTAACAATTCATCGATATCCACATCGTGTTTTGCAGCCATGCTTGCAATCCAGGATTTTGCCTGAGGCAAGAATGGATATCTTGCAAGCGTAACCTCGTCTGCAAGGTCAGGAATCGCTAGAGGCTTGGGCACGTTTGTTTACTCACAAAGGAGGCATTTGAACCCTCTCATTCATGTGGGATATATCGGTCGCCTAATCGATGGAGGCGGTTGACCAAAGGTTGATTCTTATCCAAAACGAGATTCGTAAATCGTTTGGCTGGGACCTTGAATCGGATTTAATTAGCGCGAATTCTTTAGCTTCTAATTGTAAAAATCCAACCGCATCTGTTATGTTTGATTCAAAGGTAACAGTGGTAGGTGCAGCTGCTGAATTTGGTTTGGAACTCAGCAACCCAACTATAGTAGCTGATGGTGCGATTGGTGCAATTACAGATCTTTCAAAAGTGGCTCTCATTGTAACCGACGGGGACGGAAGCCCCCATTTGGAAAGAGCTTTGAATCAAGGAATACCAATCTGCCTACACGCTCATGGCGATAACATAGATGCCTGGAAAAATGTGTTATCTATAATCGATGAGGAACAAGAGGTTATTTTGACTCATCAAACTCCTGGAAAAATCGAGGGAATGCATAACCCTGGAGTGTTTACAGATGGAGATCGAGCAGTATGTGTGGCTTTCGCCCTCGGCGCGAAAGAGGTTGAATTGGTGGGTTTCTCCACCGAGGATGTAGGCCGATGGTCTGGAGTTACAGACAAGAAACGAAAACTAATC
>Ga0115012_10001595_pt1 | contig 13156 bp, 1 predicted proteins | sample TroAtlMetagenome_FD_88706 | JGI IMG/M metagenome (GOLD analysis project Ga0115012, IMG submission 88706) | Marine eukaryotic phytoplankton communities from Atlantic Ocean - Tropical Atlantic ANT10 Metagenome | ecosystem: Environmental > Aquatic > Marine > Oceanic | place: Tropical Atlantic Ocean...
AAGTCGAGTCTAGTCGAGCCGAGCCGAGCCAGGCCAACTCAAGCCATGGCCCGATCAACACGAACTTCACTCAACCGCGCTGAGTCCTCCCAACCTACGCGCACGAAGCGAGTCGAGATGCCAAGACACAACGCCCCAGAGATATCGCACTTAACGGCGCCCCAGCGCCTGCCCTGGGCCCCACGCGGCTGCACGCGATTCCGTTTGCTGGGCACTGAACTGGTCGCGCAGAAACGCCTCCAAATCCGCCCCATCGACTGGATCACCAGGCAGCAAAACACCGTCCACCCATTGTCCATCTCTGATATGAAAATCTCGCCTCCTCATCTCGCGCGCCACATACTCTCTCTCGGCTAGCACATCGTCCATGCTTCCGCGCGCAGTGCGGCGAGGAACTGCAGCGCGGCGAAGAACGCGCGCACGTGCCCTGTCATCCCGCCGCGGCGAAGGTGGCCCTGCAGGATCAGCTTCTCGCACTGGTGCGCGCGGCGCAGCGGGCCCTTCTGTCATGTCAACACCGCAGGGAGAGCGCGAAAGCGCACCACGCGACGCAGAACCAGCCCTGGTGGACGCCAATCCCCCCTCCTCAACTCCTGTGCGGTCCCTAACTTCATCAGATTGCACGATGCGCTCCAGCTCACTCGGGATCTCTTCAGGCAATCGTTCATCAAGGAGCCTCCCCGCAGCACCGCCCTGCGTCGACCGAACGTCGTTCTCCCTTCTGGCACTGACGCCTAAGCGACCGAAGCTCGCAGCCAACTCCAGCACCTCATCCCCCGTCATTGCACCAGCACGACGCAACGGCCGAGCCTCGTGGTGCTGCCGTCGGCGCAACAGTCGGCGAGGCGGCGATGGCTTGCGCGCCTTGGTCGGAGCGCGAACGACCGCCCCAGGCCCTTCGGCGCCAGATGATGAAGCCACCCCGTGTACACCACCAGCAGTAGGCGCGGGAGCAGCCTCTCCCAGGCTCATGCAAGTCGCTGTAGCAATCCGCTCTTCATCGGCGGTCTCGAGACTCAAGCGCGTCGCAGCTGCAACCAGATCGTCATCGCCATCCGCGACGTCAACGACGGTCCCCTCAGCCGCCGCGCTCCCAGACTGCGCTGAGGCGCCCGCAATGCTCCGCGGCACTGCTGGCGGGAAAGCCTTGCCAGCGGTACACCTAACGTACATGCAAAGATACATCTGGCGAGCGCTGAACTCATCAGGGCGCAGGCGTACGCCATGTCTTGGCCCCCCGTAGTGCTGGGCGCCGTCATCATTCAAAACCAACCAGGAACCTTCTGGATCGCGCCGATAGCAAACGTAGTGGCCACTGTTCAAACTCTCACCAACGTGCTCCACAGCGGCTGCCAGCTCATACTTACACTCGTTGTCACCGACGCGAAGAGTCAATTGATCGTCTGCGTGAATGCGAATGCCGCGCAATTTCTGGCGGGTTGCTGAGCTGTAGACAACAAGCTGAACTATCAGCATGGGCCCCACTCGCGCCAAGTACTGCCGACGCACACACCCACCAACCCTGTGACACTCACCGCACCGGAAGTCTCGCAGAGGCTCAGGCCCCCCAACGTTTTCGAGCTGCCATTTCACGCGAGTCTCGGCATTCCTCCCGCCAGGCGGCGGCGACACTTCATACACCAAATACTCTTCGAACTTCGACAAGACCGTTTTACAGCGACGACCAGCCATCGTCTCCGCGAAGCAGCCGCGGCGCCACTCAACGACGACGCTGAAGAGCTGGTGAACTCCACTAACACCCAGCGACGTGTAACCTGGACCAGTCAGCAACGGTGCGCGCCCTTCGGCGCTTTCCCATGCGTGGAACATGTGCCGCAGCGCTTCCTCCGCGTCTGCCTGCTGGCCGTGTACGAGAACCGATCTGGTAAGCTGACCTTCCGTAAACAAGCCGCAAAACCTGCCCGAAGCGCACACACGCTCGTCGAGGCCAAGGCTGGTGTCCTCCCTGTCGAAATCATGCTGCAGCACACGCGTGACTCGGGCGTCAGGTAACTGGCGAATCGCCTCCCGAACACGCCGCGCTGTGCCCAGCATCTGTATCAACGAGATCATGTAACATTCGTTCCCTCCATTGACGAAACCTACCTCCGATGCCGCCCAGCCAAGCTCCTCCTCGCGACCGTTCCAATCCGGAAACGCCATAAGTCTGTTCAACAAGGCAGGGTCGATACCAATAGGCTCGTCCAGTAAAGTACCACCCTCGAAGTCGAGCGCTGCCCACGTCAAGGAATCGTCAACAACAGCAACACCACCGCTGCCCGCAGCGCATCGCACGGCATTGACACTCGGAGGCGCAACGCGAGCAGGCTCGTCCACAACACTCGACACCGCGCTGGCGGCCCCAGCAGCCACACTAGCATCAGCAACAGGAAATGACACGGAAGCGCTCCCCGCAGCGGAGCTGGACGCGACGTCACGCCCCCCCTTATAGCGTCTCAGCAGCGAACGCTGCGGCACAGCACCAGGAGCGCGCCCAGTACCAAGCGCTGTAGAAGCTGGCCGAACATCAGGTTCCATGTCTATCTCTTCGACCATCGCGTCCTCACCGAGCATGCGTCTCTTGGCAGCGGCTTCAGCGGGCGTGGAGGAGCGCACGACGGGATCTGCCACTGCTCGACGTTGCTTCTCGCGCGACGGCGCCCTCGCAACCCTTACTGCGGCGGTACCACGCGCGCTTGCACCGAGCCATCTCGCCATGTCCTCGGCGCCAGCGAGCTTCAGACGCTTCCGTTTTTCCGCAACGACGGCGGCAGCACCGAGCCGCTTCTCCTGCCGTTTGGCTTCTATGGCCTGTCTTTGCTCCGCCACGGACTTGTAGCGCCTGTCCCCTCCTCCATCACCAGCAGAGCTCTGCGCAGCAGGCGTCAACGTCGCGGCAGCACGAGCAAAAGCAACACCATCGACAGCAGCACCGCGCTCCTGGCCTGCCACGGCATCCGCGCAACTTGCGGCACGGCCGAACTCGGCCTCGCCATTCGGGCGCTGGTACACGAGCAGAGACACGCGACTTTTCATAACACCAGAGACAGTGGGCCCCAGGCAATGGAAAGCGCGCTCAGCGTCGAACCACCAGAAATCGCCTCCACCACAGCGGGACGCACAGAGTGACCGACTGGCCGTGAACAGCACGCTGGCCAAGTCGAGGTTAGGACCCAAACCTGGAAAGGCTAATTGATCTTCAGCAAGGACCGCAGCGCCATCGGCACCTGGACCCCGTTCCACACGCACGATTAGCACATTCGGCAAGGTCGCCAGGCGCTGCTGCTGTCGATGTGCGCGCGCACACCCGCAACGAGCACAGTCTGCCTCGCCTTCACGCTCCGCGCAAGAACGTAGATACAACTCTTGCACCGTCACCTCGACCCCTGAAAAATCGAGTCCGCTGACGCTCCATGACCAGCTTGCTTCAAAGGCCACAGACTTAGTCCCGCACGTGAGACACTCGCGTCGCCGCTCGATCCAGAAGCGGAACAGTCGATCCACGTGGGAAACGGACCAACCTGCATCGTCCGACACATGATGCCCAAGCGAAGTCTCGCGAGATTGCATCGCATCAAGCAGCCGACACAAATACTGCGCTGGATCGAGCTGCACGCTGGCAGCGCCAAGCTCCGAAGCGACCGCGTACCCGAGCGAAAAACGCCCCCGCAGCAACGTCTGCGCTAGCCGCGTACCGAAATCCTTCCGACATGACCTGAGCGCACACACGACACACGTCGTATTTTCTCCTGCAGCGCCGCAGACTTTCGCATGGCGCTCCAGCCACTCGGCGACTGGACGCAGACGAAGAAGGCTCTGCACTGCGAAATCGATTGCTGCATTACCACTGCGGTGCAGCGCAGGCGCTGGCCTTCCACCTTCTACTCCAGACCATCCTGCGTCTCGGTCCGTCATGAACATTTCGTTGTCCGAAGGCAGCACATACGCCGCGTGCGCCTTGGGCTGCGCTACACCGAGCTCCGCGTAAGCCTCGTTCAAACCAGACGCAAACAAAGTCCCCTCGCCATGCGCTGCTGCCCGTAGCTCCAACTTTCGCTCCCGACGCTCCTTTACAGCCTTCCGCCACGCATCCAGGTGCGCCTGCCGCTCCTCCAAGGACACACGCTGCTGCTCATCCCAATCTGCATCCCGATAACACCGCTCACGCAGAGTCACGAATTCCTTCTCCGCGGCAGCACGCGCGTCTCTCTGTTTGCAAAGATCAACACGACGCTGCTCCCGAACAGCACGCATACCTTTCGGGCCGTGACATACGTGCGCGTCTAAAAGACCGTAAACAGCATAGTGATCCGAAAGAGCGTAGGCGCGGCCGTTCGTCCAGCGCCGCTCCGTACCGGCCAAAAACGATGCCGCGTTAACTTGACCCTTGAACAGCACACGATCAAAGCTCAGAGCCTCTACTCGAGCGTCAGAATCCTGCGGGTAGAAACGGTTTGCCACGGGGTTCCAAGACCTCCCGTGATAAACAGCCTCACACCACCCTCCGACCTCTAGAAATTTCATGAGCTCGTCGTTCCTCACGTTCATATCCCCGAGCACGATCGCACCCACCGCATCACCGCTGGCAGGACTTGATTTTGCGATTTGACTATCCACGTACTTCGCGACCGCCTGCAGCTGGCGACTCCTCAGTTTTGTTCTCTCTCGGCCTGCGGCAAAGTGCACCGCGACTACCAGCACCTTAGCCGCGTCCAGCGTGACCCAGGCCGCTACTGCTGGAGCGTTAACGATCGCGGGACGCGCGGCCTCTGCTTCCAGACGCGGGCGCACGTACAATTGCACGTAACGTCCCTGCGCGTGAGACTTGACAGGAGTACCGATCAGCCTGTACGAACCCGACAGAGCCCCCAGCGCGGCCTTCGCGGGACTCTCCTGCACAGCCAGGATATCTGCATCGGACCAGCGTTCCAACGTACTGCGCAGCCATACAGCTTTATCCTGGTTCTTGAAGTCATCTGGCGCAGCCTCGGCCTTGTCGTCACCAGCAATGTTCCAGGTCGCGAAGTGCGTAGCCTGCATGCCAACGACCTTCATGGTAGCTTCTCGCATCGCACGCACACTGAGATCAGTATCAGCACGTGGCCCGCCACTATCAGTCGAAGGCGCGGCCAGCCGCTCCAGCACTCCACGGAAAAAAGCTTCAGCACGTCGCGCCCGACCTTCTTCACGATCCCGAACTGCAGCACGCACAGCGTCGCGAACCCCACGGCGATACGCCTCATCCCGCAGATGGAGCAGGCAAGCCGCCAACCGATGCCGCAAGCCCCGCACGAAACCTACTTCCTCAGGACTCGCACACCGAAGCCCCGCTGCGTCGGCGACGGACTTCACGGCCAACCCGAGTGCCACACAGGCCACGTCACCAAGATTCTCTCCGTCTGGCAGCGCGTTCCGCATATTGACTTCAACATCACGCCCACCGCGAGTGCTGCTAGGCCTCGGAAACAACAACTCCAGTTTCGTTGCAATGCCTTTGGCAAAGCCGACTCGTCGCACCCGATCATAAAACTCACAAACGAGCGCGTCAGCTTCTCCGAGCACACCACCAGGCGTACGCGACCGCACTGAGACTGCCACGCAGTCACGGACCTGCTTACCTGTACTCAAAGTGATCGGGAGCCAGACCTCCTGAGCAGCAAGAAACTTTTCACGGAGGCCACCTGGCTCCAACCAGGTCTTGAATCTTGCCGCACGAGTGACGACGGACGCATCACTCTCAGAGTGGGCAATCAGCGCGCCCAGGCCAACAGTTCCAACGGCAACTTTCAACTTCAGTACAGAACAGGCGTGGCGCAACAGTATCAAGCCCAACTCGAGCACTCCCTTCGTTAACGGCTGACCTTCGAGCATGATACTTCGCTCGTCACCCACGTTCACGGACCACCCATCCGCCGCTACGCTCACACCACCTGCCGTCCCGCCTGGTGTCGCACCACCTTTCGGCTTCACGCCGTCCATGCTGGGATGTAACTCCCGCGGTATCAGGCAACCTGCAGCTTCGAAGAGCGCAGGCTCGTGCCAACGCGCACACAAGCGTTCCGCGATACGCAGAGCTTGAGCCTCTTCCACTGCGCTCGCGTGCACGACCTGTGACACGGCGCGGCTGAGCAACTCCTCAACAGGCGCTTCGGTGTGATCTCGCCAAACCCAAGCGTCTGGATCCCTCATCGTCCCTGTCGCTCGGCGCTCCCGGTCCGTCTCCCGCGCGACAGCTGCCAGCAACTGCTCAGCTAGCGCACTCTCCTCGGGAGTCCATGGATCTCGTTCATAGAAACCATACCTGCGGATAGTCCTTGACGCCTTCGCCCGTAGCCGCAGCTTGTAACGCTGTCGCGATCGAAACTCCGGCTTCACGCGCGCAGCCACGAAGGCCTCGTACGATGGCAAGTCGGTCTCGAGCATCATATGCCAGGGATGCCCTACACGCGTCATAGCCACAAGACCCACGCCGACAGTGCCAGCTACCGTGGCACCGAGACTCACGCGAACACGTCTCAGTGTCATCCCTTGCGCTTTCCAGTGCGTCAATGCCCAAGCGAGCGTCAAAGGGAACTGCTGCCTTCTCACGTCCTTATCACTCTTGCACTCGGCCTCGACGCGGAAAATCGGCACCCAACGACTACGATCGATCACACGCGTGCTCCCGTCTGCTAGCTCCTCGACGACGTCCTCGAAGAAGCGCCGTCTCTTCACGACACGAGAGGTCCCGTCGGGGCCTTCAGCCAGCTCGTCCAGCCGCACATCGTCGAACTCTACAATCACACAGTAGGGAGCACGCTTCTTAGGATCAGACGACGTCGGGTCCCCCCCCTGAGGCCAGACGAAACCTTTCACAGTCCCCATCGAACCGTTGACAAGCCCCGCTTCCACCCACAAGTTCCGAGTCAACAAAACGCGCGCTTCCTTACAGAGCTGCAACTCCGCAGACAAACCAAAGTCGTCATCCGCCATGAGTTCGGCTCGGAGACCTTCTTCACCTTCCCGCTTCTTGTGATAACTCCCAAAACGCACCACTGGCGCACCACTCCTGGCTGCGAGCTTGTAAAGCTCCTCTAAGTTCTTGTAATCGGCTCCGTCCAGTTGCGTCGTCTCAGCACCGCGTTCCACACGCTGCTTCCGCGTGTCCATCAACAACACCGCCCTGTCAAAAAGCTTCCGCTCCTCTGCGCCCAAACGGCTCCTATTCCTTTTGGAAAGCCACTCGTGATCGTCACGCGTAATAGTAAGATTCGCCAACCGCTCCATAACCTCACGAAACCGCGCTAGATCTTCAGTAAAGACCTCCGCCTCACCGTCGGCCACGTCCTCCTTACTTGGATCAACGAGGCGGTGCCGCTCCTCGAGTAAGACGACGTCGTCGAACTCGTTGCGAAATGCCAAGCCACTGTCAGACAACTCCCACGCCTCCTTCGCATCTGGATCTGGCCGCCTGGCGCGCCCCTGCGCATCCCTCGTTCCCCTCACGCCCTCTTTCCTAGAGGCACCTTCCTTGTGGAAAGACTCATCACCGATCGGCGCTGCCTGATCTGGGTCACCTGATAACATCACGTCCTTGCCACCCATGGACTTCACCAACCCTGCATCGACCCTCTCGCATCCCAGAGCTTCGTCCACCTTGTACTTGATCTTGCCCAACATCTGCCGACCGATCATGCTGAACTCATCCAAACCAATCAAAGTGGCGAGCTTCAGAAGCCGCGAGCGCTTCGCCAACTGCGCTACGTTTCGCGTCGGTCCGAACGCGTGTATCGGAATACCAAAGAGCCGATGCAGCGTCGTTGCGCCTGATTTCATCTGAAAGGACGCCGTGCCAGTGGGCGCCGCGAGCAAGCAAGCGAGGCGCGCCGCCTCCTCACCAGCCCTTTCTACGTCTCTCCCACTGGAGCCTTGCTTGCGCGCGAGTTTCTCCGCTGCAACCCTTGCACGATTGCCTCGCATCGCTGCAATGGCGCGCACTGTACGGGACTTCCCTGCACCAGGCGGGCCTGTCAGAATCATACGAAGCGCGCGGTACCTAGACAACAGACCCTGCAGCTCCAGCTCCTCACGCTCACGCATCTTATGCTCGTGAATTCGGTACGCGAAGCGCTGCTCAGGATCCATCTCCTCAGGCAACACACGTGCGCCGACTCCACCCGCCGCTTCGCCGCACCACTCATCTGATCGCTGCTGCAACACCGTCGCTTCGGCGAGATTCACGACGTTATCTGCTGCCCAGTCATGGCCCGCAGGATTCACGCAAACACCTTGCATGAAACATCGCAGCCTCGGCGGCACAATGAAATCAGCCAGCGCGGGCGCTGGCGCCGCAGCGCTGGCGCGCTCCTCAGCCGTGCGCTCGCCCCAGGTCCTGTCCTCCTCACCGCCGTCACCAGCGCCGTCCTCCCCATCGGAAACATCGCCTGGCAACGGCTCCTGGACCATACGACGACGAACCTCCTCGTCCTCGTCACCCACCTGGCGTCCGCGTTCCTTGTCCTCACCACCACTGCTGTCGCCCGACGACGAATCGGGCTGCCCATCATCCTCCTTCCCCTCCTCCCGTTTAGACGCCTGAGCAGCGGCCGCCTCTCTCTTCCTCCTCGCTCGGCGAATGAGCTCGGCCCTCACTCGCAACAACAGCCGTCGGTTCGTCAACACCTTGTCCTTATCCGCCTTCAAATTCTCTGCTACCAGTGTACGAAAATCAGGATTCCGACGCTCGTACTGCTCCACAACCCACTTCGGTACCCAGCCTCGCAGAACGGGATCCACCAGCATCTCCATCATCGCGAAAGCCCAACTGCAATTCCTCGGGCGCTTAGCAGTCTCGCAACGCCGCCAGCGATCCTCAGCTATCCACTCCACTTCATGCCGCTTGACACCCGTCTCGAACGCCTCATACAGGTCACCGAAGCCGAGGAGACGATCCAGCTCAGAGGGCTCAGCACCCGCGTGCACAGGCGGCTCCTCCAGCAGCGTGCCGCCGCATTTCCGTCGATCAACAGCAGTTTGCCGGCTGTAAGCCATACGATTACGCTCCAGGGTCGGCATGAGTCGCCAATACGCGAGCACGTTCGTCCGCGCGTAAGCCTCGTGCAAATCGTGATCGATAGCAGCGCAATCAGCACTGTAGCTGGGCGTAACCTGCAACGCCACAGGCCGCGCACGCTTCACCACCTTGTTCCTTTTCCAAAAATACTTGGAGTAAAACTCGTACGCGGACACACACCGGATGGAACGCTCCGTCTCGGCCAGTGCGTCACGCGCCGCGCCACCCGCTGCCCGATCCTCGCGGCGATGCTGCCCGCGCCAACCCTGCCGAACGAGCCCCAGTCGCTTGTCGAACTTATCAACCTTGCTGTCCCAAGTCAACGCATATCCCCGCTCCTGCGCCGTCTCCAGCGCCTTTCCACTCTTGTAAGCTCGCGCCCCAGTCGTATTCAAAGATTCTACAGGCAATAGCGGGAACACCAGCGGCAGACCAAGCCCGACGTGCACGGCTTCGAAGACGCCGTAGTCGCGACCACCAATCGACTTCGAGTAGAACTTCTGTAAGCTCTTCCGAAAAAGGTCAACACCTTCGCCGTCCTTCGTGTACTTGCACACTTCATCGACGCAGCCACGCAAAATCTCGCGCATAGCCTTCGTTTTGCCTGGTGTCTTCATTGCATACTTCGACACGTATTCGACTACGGCCCAGAGGTTCAGCATAGGACGCCAGTCCACATTCCCGAGATTCGCTAGGAGCACGTGCGCCTCGAAGCTCCCGACCAACTCGTCGTTACGCGGAAAGCGCGCGTCCCATTGCCCTTCACGATCGCCCTGCTCGAGAAGCAATTTATCCTCGCGTGGCCGCCGCTCGTGCGGGAAACCATAGCGGCAGTATGGACACTCTGGTTTGCCGCGCGCACACGCATCCTTCATCGTCGGCGGCCCCAGCCCGTGCCGATCGTGACGATTCCCGCAGTTCACGAGCGCCGCAAGCAGCTGCCGCAGAGGCCTGAGGTCAACCTCCGCCAAAGGCTTGCCACTCTCCTTATCAAGCAGCAGTTGCTCCAGGACGCTGCGAAGACGCACCGTGTGCGGCGTGGCGGACACGTCGGGGCAATAGTCTTCGAGGCATACACCACAAACGACATCATCCGTGGCGCTAGCCTCTACGCCCACCTCCACGTCATGAGCACCGACCTCCTCGTCCCAACGATAGCGCACTCGTCCATCATCGTCAATCTGACAAGGGTTCCACTCAGAAACTTTGTGCCTGAAAAACTTCCAGAAATCATCCGTCTTGTCCTCCAATGATTGAGACTCAGCTGGCTCATCATTTTCTTCTACAGCAGGCTCACCGCGGACCTCGCTCTCCACGCGGCGCCGTGGACGCGCGCGCTTTCCTCCTGAACCCACAGCAACCTCTTCCGCTGCGACCTCGCCACCGCTCTCGTCACCGGAGGACACCGCTGGTTTCTCACCACCTTCGGCACCAGCCCCGATCTCTTCCTCGCCGATCACCCGTAAGCGCGCCACACCACCATCGCCAGCCGCACTCTCGGCCTCGCCAAGCACCTCCGTCGGCACCTCCTTGACACCATCCATGCGAGGATTCCCGTGACCGTACGACATCCCATGGAAATGCGGGTTACCGTTCGGGCCCGTCTCGAAGCGGCACATGCTCAGATGCGGGTGTGCTTCAGAAGAGCCCAGCACGGCAGGCATCACGATCTTCATGTGCAGCTCTGCGCGCAACGCATGCACCTGCACAACTACATCAGGTGCGTCACGCACGAAGTTGAAACGGTGACGCTTCGCCTCGGCATCGTTCGAGGTCACAGCGTGGGTCGTGGCAGCATGCTCACTAACGTTCAGGCGATGCACTTCGTAATCATAGTTGTAGCGGTGATTCAACGTCCACCACACCGCTGGGATGCGCCCGTATCCGAGCTGGTCATCGACCATCTCATTCTCACCGATATAGCACAGCGGCGCTGACGCCATAGGCCCTTCTATGCCAGAACTTTCACCCTGACGCGACATAGGACGCGGCCTCACCCACGGCGGCGCCCAGGACACATGCTTAATGGCGCAGTCTAACTTCTTGCCCTCGGCGGCCCACTGCATCGGCGTCGAGCGCACGTTCTGACCTACCCTCATCAACGAGTGCACCAGACCGCGCGCAAGGTCCTCATCTTTCAAAGCCGCGCGCAGCGCGTCCCGCGTCATGTGCTGGGCAGGATCCATACGCGCACCCATGCGGCCCAGCGCATTCTTCTGCACAACATACCCCTTGCCGCGCGTCTCCTGCAGCAACAACATGTTCGTTATCGCCCACACGAGACGATGCCCACGCAGACCGTGCACACAGGGACCGCCCCAGAGGCGCAACAGGTGCTGCGCCCAGACTCGCGCAGGCACAGGTCGCAACTTCGTATCCGCGTCATCTCGAACATCGTCATAGAGACCACCGATACCCATCGGAAACTCAAGTGGATGCGCGCGCTCCAGACGACCTGCGTCTCGATAACCTGAAGGATCCTGGTCGACCTTGTGCCAGCTGTACACCGCCTTCGCGGCCTGCGGTGCCGCATCCGCCAGGTATTCGGCCATCTCACGCGTTGCGTCATCCAGATCTGCACGATCGGGACCTCCCTCAAGCGAGCAGCTGCCACGCAGGTTTGCAGCCTGCTCGTGAACGATGCGGAATTCCAGCCGCATGTACTCTGAGAGCTTGTCCAGATCATCGAAATCCTCAACATCCGCGAAGCGCCCGCCGACAACCTCCTGACACCAGCGAGCCAGCACGCGAAGCGTCACCTCACCAGCCTCGAGCCACTCCCGTCTCTTCAGCTCGTCCTTCAACTTCTTAAAGAAATCAACGGGGGTCTCAGCGTCGCTCTCCTTCAGAGCATTCATAACTTCGCCGTGTGGACCTATGTCCAGTTCGCGCCACCACGACAGCAAGTGCGCGGCCAGATCCAAATCCCTCAACTGCAGCCAGGTCGCAAAGTCGTCCACCTCGACGATGTCGCGACCAGAACCAGTGGGGTCCGCCGCATCTACATCAAAACGCACATCTAGACCAGCCGCAATCATCTCTTCAGGCGTACGAAGATCACACCCCGCCAGATCCGCCGCGACACCGCCACCGAACTCCTGCGCGTCCTCGGGGCTAAGAACTTCGCCCTCCCACAACTTCGGTGCGTAACGCCTTCGAACATCTGCCTCACTAAGCACATCGAACATCCCATGCTTCGGATCATACCAGCGGTGCATGGGCTCCTCCATATCCCCACCGAAGCGCCACGGCAAACCACACGTCACGTGCGGAAAAAGTCCAGGAAGCGCCGTCAACGCTTTCAGAATCTTACACACGAGATCCCAGCGCACCTCAAGACCCTCGATGGGATCCCCATGCCTGACGTTCTGCGTCAGCATGAGAACCAGAAGTCCCTGGAGACGCTGCGGATGCCATGGCATCTGAACCCGCGGGCGCAAATTCTCAACGAGCTCAACGAACTCCTCGTCGCCAGCATGGTCGTACTTGACGTGCACTCGCTCTACACCTTCAACGCGTGTTACAGTACCAGGGAAAACTAAGTGTCCCTGCTTATCAGTCGCAAACTGTTTCCGATCTGCGTCTGTACCGTCGCGCGCACACACTGGCGGTCGCTCAAGCCCAGCGCCAGGGCCACGCACCGAGTTCACACGATCGCCGACGCGGAAGTGCTGCAGCAGCCGCCGCCCGAACTTCTCCAAGCTCTGTGGGAACGAAATGATGTTCTTCCGAAACTTGTGCAGCGCCGTCTTCCGCACGGTCACGAAGTCAATCTGCATGTGCTCCAGCGCTACGAAGCGTGCTTCTGTGACGGTTGCCGCTGCGAAGAGATCAGCTAGATCATGGTGCGGGAACCGGTAGCAAGGGTCCATTCTGTTCTGCCACCCGCGAAGCGGTACTACGTCAGCCTCTTGAGCCGCAGGGTCCCTTCTCCGAAGCTTCTCCAACTCCTGGTGGACGTCACGCTGACAGACCAAACAGCGACCCGTGTACTCGCGCGCCACAAGGAGCTCCTCTTCAGATTCCTTCAGCGGCGGCATGTCGTCCCACACCGCCACCTCCACGCAGCAGGGCGGTAGGCGCAACTGGCCCTTGTTCGTCTGA
>Ga0115012_10001597_pt1 | contig 13155 bp, 23 predicted proteins | sample TroAtlMetagenome_FD_88706 | JGI IMG/M metagenome (GOLD analysis project Ga0115012, IMG submission 88706) | Marine eukaryotic phytoplankton communities from Atlantic Ocean - Tropical Atlantic ANT10 Metagenome | ecosystem: Environmental > Aquatic > Marine > Oceanic | place: Tropical Atlantic...
AAGAAAGGTGTTCCTGATGACGCAATCAAAAATTCACTCCCCGATTCAGAAAGAAGAAGAGTCGATAGTGGGAAGCCTGAACTCGAAGGAGATCAGGAAACTGGCAGCATTCCTGTCGAAAAGATACAAGAGCCAAAAGAAGGAGACTTCTTCTCAGCAAGAGAAGTAGAAATACTTTCAGAAGAAGAGTTTGTTGATGTAAATCCAGAAGAAAAAGGAATAAAAGGAGTTCCTTCTCCGGTAAGGCTTTCAGTTCTTCCTACTGAAGATCAAAGATATCAACCTGTATTCTCTCCAGTAAAAGATGCAAATGGCAAACTTGGCATAGCATACGGTAAATATATGTTTGGAGGTGAGCTATTATCTGTATTTCTACCAATGGGAAGTCACACCGTATACGAAAGCGGTCATGAGGTAGGTAATGGATTATACCATATTCAACAGCGCCTACACGACAAAGAGCTTGTTGAAAACTCTAAGTATAAAAGAGTAGAGAATGCCATCTTTGACATACTTAGAAAGTGGAAAGAACAAGGTTATGACGATGGTGAGTCAGTAATATCATATCCAAGTCGTGATGGAATTGTTCTTGAATGGAAAGAAAACCTAGGTTTTTCAGCTCCGCCATTAAGACTTGTATTAGAATATGGTGGGGATGTTACTAGACCTTCACCAATGCTTATAAGAAAAGCTCTTTATGTACATAATTTCTATCCTCTTATTGAAAAGAAAAAGAGAGCAGTTCCACAGAAGACAGGCATTGCTGTAAGAAATGAAGCTTTAGTAGAGGTTCCTAGAAGATTAAGCAAATTAATGAGCGACACCCCACTGTCTCAGGCAACTCCAAATTTTGGCCCTTCAGACCTTGAGCAAACCATACAAAACCTAAGATACGCAGGTGTTCAAGAAAGCATTGCTTCTGGTTTAACTAAATTGGGAAAACCTTTTAATGTAGATAAAGAAAAAATAGACGCTGGCACAACTTGGCTTTTCACTAAAATGCAAGATGACTTTCTGCCAGTAGCAAAAATGTATGATAAGTTAAGAGCGAAAGGTGCGAGCATATCTCGTGATATGGATGCATATTTTCAAGAGCTATTAATGCATGGTGTTCAGGGGCCGAAAAAGGAAAAGTTTCAGGAAACAGAATTTACCCCTATACTTGAGCTTGTTGCAGGTATTGAAATGAACTCAAGGGAAGAAGCTTCTTTAGGTTCTGAATATTACAACACTATTAAAGAGAAAACTGAAAACTCAGGACATGCTTTAGCTAACTCTTATTTGTACGCACTTCATGCAAAAGAAAGAAATCAAAGAATATCTGAATTATCAAACGGTAAAATAAAAAATGGTTCAGGTATGTCTGACGTTGAGGCTGATAATATTATTAGCTTTGTGCAGTCTTTGGATCAAAGAAGAAGGTCTTCTTTAGAAAGTATAGCACAACGGACAAGAGATATTATCAGCGGCACAAACGATGTTTATATAGAGGGCGACCTTATACCTGACTACAAAGACGATGAAGATATCGATGACAGCACAAAACAAGCATTTACTAAGTATGAGAATTATGTGCCTCTAAGAGGTTTTGCTGATTCAGAAATGGAGTTAGATTTAACCACAAATCAGAACTCATTTACTGGAGCATCAGGAGATAGGTTTGGTGGCTCTGGCAATCCAAATAGAAAAGCTTTAGGTAGATCATCTCCTGCGGGTGATATACTTGCTAATGTTGCTGTTCAAAGGCAAGCGGCTATAGATAAAGCAGAAAAAAACAAGGTAGGCGTAGCGTTTTTAAATCTTCTGCAGGACGAAAGCATAGACACTAGAGACTTTGCGTACATCCATGACACACACCCCATTAAAAGAGTTATGCGTAATGGCAGAATATCACATATGCCAGATAGAGATTTTCATAATCCCAACAACCCAATACTTGCGGTGAGAAAGGATGGCGTAGAATATCTAATAGGATTTTATGATCACAGAATAGCAAATGCATTTAAAGGTCAATCAACAAGACAAGCAAATCAGTTTGTGGGCGCTATGCATAGTTTGGTTAGGGTTTATGCAAACATGCTTACAAGTTGGAACCCTGCCTTTTTATTCGGCAACGCACCTAGAGATATTGAAACAGCCTTATTTAATTCCCAACAGTACAACATGAAGGGATCATCTAAAGATATAATGAAGGGAATATACCCTGCAGGTAGAGCAATACTTGCCGCTTCATTAGGCTCTGATGGCGGTAAACCATATTGGAGAAACAGATATAAACAATTTTATGAAAACGGTGGTCAGAACGTATTGAACCAGATGGGTTCAGATATTGATAATCACAAAGACATAAAGAAAACTATTGAAAGAATTGTAGAGGCAGACGGTAAAGGTCAAAAAACAGTAGTAAAAGCATTAATGACTGGTGTCGGCAAAAAGGGCGCAAGTCTTGTTGGGCATGTTGAGGCACTAAACAGTGCTGTTGAAAATGGTATTAGGCTTTCTTTCTTTGATGCTGTTGCTAAAAATTTAGAAGCCCAAGGCGTTCCTGAGAAAACAGCTTTAAGAGAAGCTGCGGCTGCGGCGAGACAGCTTACAACAAACTTTGCTAAAGGTGGTCAAACAAAAACATTTTGGAACTCATTTTACTTATTCTACAACGCATCACTTCAAGGCTCTATGGCTATGATAAATGCCACCATAAACAGCAAAAAGGCTAGGGGTATTCTTGGTGGTGTTGTTGTGATGGGCTTTCTAATGGATCAATTAAATGCTGCATTTTCTGGAGATGAAGATGAAGATGAGTATTTAGATTATGATAACATAGGTGAATATAAACTTGCCCATAGCATAATATTGCCAGACATGAACCAAGATGGTGTTTTTCAAACCATACCAATGGCATACGGACTTAACATGTTTTATAACGCAGGTAGGTCTATGAGCGCACTGCTTAGAGGTAAATACACAGTTGGTCAGGCCGCATCTTCTACACTTGGCACAGCGGTTGGAACCCTTAACCCTTTTGGCGGTAATAACCCACTTACATTTGTTGCACCAACAATTTTAGACCCTGCCGTAGAATTACTTACAAATAAGAATTTTATGGATGGCCCAATTTATAAAGAGTTATCTCCTTTCGAGCAGTACAAATCAAGGAGCGCACTGCACTGGGAAACAACAAGCCCAACAGCGATAGCTATATCTAAATTTGTAAATGATACAATTGGTGGTGGAACCGATATAATCCCCGGAGAGGTTCTCGGACAAAGGGTAGATATGAACCCTGACACAATAGAACATGTGATGGATTTCTTATTAGGTGGCGCAGGTAAGTTTGTCATACAGATGGGAGAGGCAACAACAACCGGAATACCCGCTTTCTTAAATGGTGAGTGGGAGAAAGATATGATTAGGAGAACGCCCATCATAAATAAGGTACGCACTGCCGTAACAGAAAAAGACAGGGCGGGTGACTTCTTTGAGAAGAGAGATGATATTTTAGCCGTTGATGCTGAACTTAGAGATGCTAGAAGCTCTGGAGACAGAGAAAGAGCTTTAGCTGTTATATCAAGATATCCAGAGTTAATCAGGCTTATCAAGCCAATTAAAAATATAAACTCTAAGCTTAGAAAACTTAATAAAGCAAAGAAAGCAGTTATTAAGAATGAAAATCTTTCTGACAAAGTTAGAAAGCAAAGATTAGAAAAAATTGCTGAAGCAAGATCTAAGTTGATCTCAACAGCTAATCGCCTAATGGAAAATATTTAGTTCAATTGAACTTTTTTAATTTTCTATTCTTTTTCCATTTATCTATAAAAGTAAATTTTTTATTTCTTTTCTCAGCTATCCAGTTAAACTCTTGCTCTGACACTAACTTGGATACCACCTTTACTGGCCTTTCTGACAAAGGCATTAAATAACAGATAGGATCTCCGGCTCTAACTTCTGTTTGCTCTTGATTGTTAGGAACTGAAATATTTATATCCAAATGATGTTGATCTCTAAAGTTAGTTACGCCTTGAGTTGCTCTCCAATTTTTTGAAAAGTTATTATAGTAAGCATCAGTAAATAAAAATGGTATACCTTCTGGCTCAACTAGCTCCCAACAGGTTGCTAGTTTACAATGCCCTATATCAAAACCTATTTTTTGCATTCTGCCAAATTGACTAACCATACTAGCGATACGTTCACTTGGTGCAGACCAAAACAATTCTCCATCATCGCATCTAAAAGATAAATCATATGGTATGCGTACAACCAATGGTCTACTTAAATAATCCATTACTGCAGGACAGTTTTTCATAGTCGATACTGGAAGTTCTAGAGAGCGCCCCTCATTACCAATTGATGTTGAATAAGTCTTTGGTAAATCCTTAAACCAATTTGGCAAATGCTTAATGGCGCTCTCTATTTTAAACATATCATATATATGTGCATCATTGGTATAGGCTGTAATAGTAATAGGCTTCACGACCTTTTACTTTCTAACCAATCTTTTAGTTCTGACTTAACCCATCGTTTAGTTCCATTAAGACCTGACCCTATCTCTTTACCTGCCACTATTTGTATACTTCTAGGAAAAGTTTCATCTTCTTTTGACAACTTAAGAAGAGTGTTTTTTGATATAGACATTAGTTTTAAAACATCAGTGACGCCTATTAGAACTTCTTCATCCCTTATTTTTTCCATTGCTTATACTCCTCTCTTATTTTTATAAAGGTTTCTCTAGCCGACAAATTATCTCTAAATTCTGATCTTGATGTTATGCCGCATTGCTCTCTAATACTATTAACAGCCTCATCTTCGCTATCAACTCCAAGATAAGACTGAAAGTCTAGTTCCCTACACAGTAGCCCACAGGACGCTATAAGCCTCTGTACGGCCTTTTCGTTCTCTCTAGTCTCTATCTCATCCTGATCATTTAGCTTAACCATAGCGACCATATAGCGGCTCCCAACCCAATCTGTGTGTAAATCAGATGGGCAGTCGTTTGGATGAACGGATAATCTTAAGATAACTCCTTCTTTATTTTGTGACATTGAGACCTTTACAGCCTCAAAATTCATGGCATTATCTCTAACTTCACTCATCTTTTTGCTCCTCTATTTGTCTGAAAACAGATGCCAAGCGTAACAATTCTTTATGCATTCCTTCTTCAATAAAACCTGTAAATAAAGGTCTACGGTCTTTTGCATTTACAGCTTCACAGGCTTTAAGAGCAAATGTCTTATTCTTAGTGCTGTATTCAAAAGTTATGTGACCAACTTGTATGCATTGCCGATCTGCATCGGGATGCCTACGATTGGATTTTAATGTATGAGTACTCATTTTATTACTCCAAAAATTTAAAACTACTATTAGGAATATGAACAACTGGTTCTACGTCTTGCCAGTCGGCTCTATCTTTTCTTCCACCAATATAAACAGGCCAATCAAAATTAAACTTTGTGTAACCTATTTTGTCAGTCCACTTTACAAGTAAAATACTTTTTAACCCTGAAGCATCTTGTAAATTTTTTGCCGCAGATACCTTAGCTAATGATAGAAGGTAATCATCGTATTGATGCGAACTATTTTTTCTGACCTTAACTTCGCAAAAATATTTTACTTTATTGTTGCTAGTGATGCAGTAATCCAAATGATACTGCTTTGGTATTTTATGAAAACTTAAATTCTGAGCTTGTTTTAAATGACGATAACCAGAATTAAAATAAGAACAGAAGTAATCAATTACATTGTTTTCGTTTTTTAAATCTTCTTTAGTTTCATATATCGGACGAACCATTATACTTATCCCAATTTTTTTTAGCCCACTTAATCACATCGATGCCTTCTAAGTTCCACCATTTCTTTTCATTACCAAATCGATGTAAGTTTGTATGACAATTGCGGCACAGAGGCACTGCCCAGTTATCCCCTGAGCGATAACCTAATCCACGTTCCCCTACGCACATCAGGTGATGCGCCTCTGCGCCACGACCACAGATTAAACAGGGAAGCCCCCGTATAATCTTTAGGTATCCTTCGTTTCTAATATTTTTATGTTTAAAACGGGATCTCATCGTTCAGATCATCATCCTTCTTTTCTTGAGGAATGCTTCCCCTAACGCTTATGTAGGGTTGACCAGACTTTGCTATATTCTCCCAACATGAAAGATTTAGCTTTACATGTTCATTTATATTAGCGGCTTGATTTGCCTTAACCTTAGCAACCAAAGCTTTAACCATATCAATGTCTAACTCAACATGGCCTGTCTTATCTGGTTGATTGGGATTTGTTTTTTGCTTCGCATTAAATAATACTCCGCTTGGTTTTTTTAATTGCTCTGTCATGATAACTCCTTTTTCTTATATCTTCACTTATCAATTACTGACTCATATGAAGTCATGTTCTGGTGTTTTGCGAGGTTTATTGACCTCTTATTTGCATTAGCAAATTTCTGTAACTGTTTGACGTTCTTTGCATCATCAATCCAAGCGCAGAGAACGTCAGCCCATGAATGCCAATCATAAAATCTAAGTGGGGTTTTATATTTCTTATCCCACGAAATAGTATTTGTGATAATACCCAAGGGCTTGTCGTCTTCCAATTATTCCACCCTCCAAGTGCGGAAACCATTTTTAAGTTTTCTGCTTGTTCCTTTTCTTCCAAGCTTTCTCAGTTCTGCCATGATAAAATTAGCCTTTGGTCTGGTCTCAACAGCAACGCTGTCTCCTACTTTCATTTGTTCTGCAATTGTTGCCACTCCGCCTTTTGGCATAGGTACATTTTCCTCTATGATATAACCTTTAACTAACCTGCCCATTTATAAATCCAATCCATCATCATTATTCCCTGAAGAAACCGGGGGTGTCTCCGGGGATGTTTTCGGTTTTTGTTCATTTGAACTTTTTTTAGGTTTAGTACCTGATGCCTTATTCCCATCATCATCATCGGGATTTTCATCTGGCTCCATGCCAGACAAACTAAGTAGGCCATACCGCTTCGCGTATGTGACCGCGCTCCCAACGCCCTGCATATTTGTTTTATCTAGCTCAAGATAAATTTTACTAGAAAAAATCTCACCTGTTATGTGAACAAATTTTGTATCAACAAAATGACCAAGCTCGTCTTTACCGCCTGATTGAACAAGGGCAAAACCATTGTTGTGTAGAGCAGGTTTGATCGCACTAATACAGCTATCTAAACTAGCATACTTGTTTCCAAGGTATGCGTTTGTCATATCTTTGTTAGGTGTTTCAAATTCTTGTTGAGCTTTTTGAAGGCTCTCAACAGCCTTTGCGAAATTACTCATGTTTTTCTCCATCCGTTAAACTGATCGCAATACTCTGAAACAGAGCAATATCCCTCACACCTAGTTCTTTCACCTTGGCGAAATTCAATTGCTAAGTTTTCGTTGTCACCAATATATTCTTTGGCTTCTTCTTCGGAATTAAGAACTCTTTTAGCTCTTACCTTCCCTTTCTCTTTGACTGCAAATGTGTCTGGCTTTGCCCACATTTCTTCTTGGCTACACAATGGCAGTCTATCCTCAGTATCGTACATAATTTGTGCGTCCTGATGATTCGTAATTCTTTCATGAATATAATCGTTAGCTTTTCTACCAGACCAAACTGGTAGCTCTACAATCACCACAGGGGCTTGTGGATAGTCTTTATCAAATAAAGCCTTCTTCCTCTGCCAGTCTCGTAATATAGCGCATATGCGTAAGCTACTTACGTCTCTGCCCCTGTTCTTTCCATCGATAGAGTTTTTGATAAGCCAAGCGTAACAATTCTGCTGTAAAGCCCACTCATCTTTACCAAGAATCACCGACCAAGCTGATGTGACTTTGTAGTCTGTAATTCGCACAGTGCCATCATCCAAAAGTTCTTGATGATCTATTGCTCCACTAAGCGTCCACCCAAGTGCCTGACCAAACAAACGCTCCTCGACTGTAATCTTGTCTGTATCCTTTGAACTCTCAAGAATGTGATGAACCGCTGTTCCAAAAAGAGGCCAAATCATATCAACAACATCTGATTCTAATTTATCAGCATGAACATCTCGCATGATTCGCACACGAGGACTATCAATTAATGTTGTTACGCTTATATCTGCTTTACCCTTAGTATATTTATCATCACGGGCAAAGTTGACAAAAGAATCTGGTAACCCAGTTTTGTTTGTTATTTTCATTGTGTACTCCGAACATTCGTATATAATCAGATTAATTGGGATAGGTCAATAGTATAGTTTTGCGTACTTTTGCATTTAAAATTTTAGGTGAACCTGCTAGTAAAGCTAACAGTCGTAAGGCTGTTTTGATAGGCGGTAGACCTCGTTTTATAAAGTCAAAAAAGGCTTTAGAATACGTTAAAATTTTTGATTCGCAATGCCCAATTTTGGACGAACTTTTCACTGAAGATGTAAAAGTTGAGATGGTAATTTATTACGCATCCAGAAGGCCAGATCTAGACGAAAGCCTGATTCTCGATTGCATGCAAAATAAGATTTATGCCAATGATCGACAGGTAAAACAGAAGATGATTTACTGGCAATTAGATAAAGAAAATCCTAGAACTACTATTCGCGTGAGCGCGTGTGATATTAATAATATAATTAATATATAATATATCTCTCTCTCTAAGAGAGAGATAATATATAGTTATATATAGATATATAGGCCACTATATTTAGTGGCTTGACTGAATGGCACTCTGAAATCTATGCTAGACGGATCAGAGCAAGGAACCGAAACGTGCAAATAGAACAAGAGTTGCGCGGTGAGGCACACAGATTAGGTCACGGTCAACACAAAATATCATGTCCAACTTGTAGTCACACCCGAAAAAAGAAAAACGAAAAAACTTTATCATTTAGAATAGAAGGCGATAAGGCGTTGTACCATTGTTGGCACTGCGGAATGAACGGTATTGTTCCGATGCGTGAAGATTTGCCAAAAATAAAAGTTCAGAGAAAGGTAGAAATAGTGTCCGTTGCAAAAAAAATGGAAACATCTCCGTTGGGAGAACAAGCGATAAGCTTTTTGCAGAACAGAGGAATATCAAAAGAAACTGCAACAAAGGCTAAATTAAAATTTGGAAGAAATTGGATACAGTCAGAACAATCAGAGGTTGATTGCATTCATTTTCCCTACACCAACAAGGGTGAGGAGTACGCATATAAAATCAGATCAATTGAGAGTAAGGGCTTCTCATGTAATGGAGCGCCTCAAACATTTTTTAATATTGAGAATGTAAAGAAAGACGATCTGTTTATAATTTGTGAAGGAGAAATGGACGCACTTTCTCTTATCGAATCAGGTTACGAAAGTTGTGTGTCTGTTCCCAACGGTGCGGTCATGAAGGTCTCAGAGGTACGCACTTATGATAGAAATAATGATAATAAATTCAAGTTCTTATGGGAAGCGAAGGATCAATTAGATGGTGCAAGTAAAATATTAATCGCCACTGATGCTGATGATGCAGGGCAAGCTATGGCTGAAGAAATAGCTAGGCGAATTGGAAAGGATAAAGTTTATAAAGTTCATTATCCAGAAGGCTGTAAGGATGCAAACGATGTTCTTTTAAAGCATGGCAAGGATGGTGTTGATACACTTATCACAAGCGCAACTCCTTGGCCTGTAGCCGGTTTGTTTGACGCTAAACATTTTTTTGATGATGTTGATGAAATTTATGAAAAAGGAATAGGCTCCGGGGCGTCTACTGGATATTCCAATGTTGATGAACTTTATTCTGTTGTTGAGGGTCAGCTTACAGTTGTCACTGGGCATCCAAGTTCTGGGAAGTCTGAATTTATAGATCAATTAATGGTAAACTTATCTGAGAAATATGGATGGCGTTTTGCCATTTGTAGCTTCGAAAACGAACCTAGAATACACATTGCAAAACTAGTTAGTAAGTTTCTTAGATTGCCTTTCTTTGATGGCAGAACACCAAGAATGACAAAAGAGGATTTAGAAGGGGGAAAGCAATTTGTTCAATCGAACTTTTCTTTTTTATATCAAGCTGATGGAACTTTATCTTCTGTCGATAGCATTATTGATAGACTGAAGATAGCCGTGCTTAGGCACGGGGTAAGGGGTGCGGTTATAGATCCCTATAATTATATACAGAAAGATAGGGGAGATGTTAGTGAAACTGAGTGGGTATCGGATGTTTTAACAAGGCTTAGGGTATTTGCACAAGCGCATGGGATACATCTGTGGTTCGTGGCACACCCAACAAAAATGATGAGAGATAATAATGGGGACGTTCCTGCTCCCAAGGGCTATGATATTTCTGGTTCAGCGGCATGGTTTGCTAAGGCTGACGTAGGTTTGACTGTCCATAGACCAGACCCTGCTCACTCACCAATATCAGAGATACATATTTGGAAGTGCCGCTTCTCTTGGGCGGGCAAACAAGGTAAAACTGAACTAAGTTTTGATAGCCCAACTAGTACTTATCATCTTCCATATGCCACAAGTGTTGTAGCTACGTCACACGATCTTGATCTGGATATTGATATATGAGTAAGTATGTTACTGTAAGAGAAGGTGATAACTGTGTGAATTTACACATTTTTTCTAAAGGGGAAGAGGTGGAAGTGATAAGTCTCGATACGAGAACCACGTTAAATCTTATAAAAGATTTGTCTGACAAACTTAACAAAAGTGTTTGACGTTAATATGTTCGAGTGCTAGGTCTTGTGTCAGGACATTTGTTTTTCACTTCCGCTTGTGGTGAACTGACGATTTCCTGCTCTGAACAGAATCTGAGGTGGCTTCGCGCCACCTCTTTTTTTTAAAGGTACGCACCTAATGATAGTTGTGGGTGGTGAGGCAAGTATGTGACCAACGATTGGACATCGTACCGCGACAGTGCTGACACACAAAAGATCACCACTTGCCCCAAATTATTTTTATCAAATAAAAAAAATAAGTTCAATCGAACTATTTTAGTTTTTTGGCAAATTATATTTTGAAATCAACTTAGTAATATACTTTACATTTTCAAATAAAGTCTTAGCCACCTGCTTGGGTGACTTTCCTTCTGATAACATATTGTTAACTATCTTTGCTTTTTTAGGCAAAACTGGTGTGGTTTCAACTTTTACAATTTGTTTCTTCTTTTCAGTTTTAAAATGAGAACGTATTTTTAATTCTGGCTTTGCTTGAACGTCCTCTAAATTTTTTAATATCCAAGCTTTTCTATAATGATCTTCAAATTTAATTCTTTCAGCTTCGCTCGCATATACCGTGCCTTTTGCTTTCGCTAATAAACCCATGATCTTCTCCCATGTTCTATTTGTACGCCTGACTGTTTTAACTTTTCGACAAAATCATCAAGCTCAACCCGCGCAGAAAAAAGCTCTTGATCGATCCTTGGTCTGGCATCGTTCCTTCTGCTTTCGTCTGCGAGGCTGTCTACTTGTTGCTTGAGAAATTCATAAACACCTTTTTGATGTTTTGTTAGCTGCTCATTTCCCATTTTATCGCGCTCTTTTTTCAGCTATTTCTTTTAGCTTTTTTACTAATTCAGCCTTGCTTGGTCTAGAAAACCTTTCAGGCTGACGTTCTTTAAATTTAGCAAAACCCATCCTTTTCTGGGTTCTTGACATTCGATGTATCTCTTTCATCTTTACTCCTCCTCTTCTTCTTTTAGGGTTACCTGTTTAGTTTTATGTCGATAGAACTGTCTCAACCATTTTGGTTTATTGTTGAAGTGAGCCAAATTAATCCAGTCCACTTCCTGAAAGTCTGCCGACTTTAAATCAGATTCAAAAGTATCATCTGATGTTGCGTAGTGCCATTCACCTACGGCATCCACTATGCCATAAGCATCCTCTTTTACCTCATTGTGGTAAACTGGGTCAAAAGCAAACTCTGCCAAAGAGAATGTCACTGGCGCTCTGGGGTCTCTCTCTGGTGGGGGTAATTCGAGGTCTGTTGGCCTCATTTTTTTAGCAAGTTCTTTTGACCTAACATGATCCCTTAACGGCAAATGCACATCGGGATCACGTTTCCATTTTCTACTAGCCATCCTCTTTCCACTTCTGATCTACAAAGTGAAAAGTTTTGCCGCCTGTAGTGCGGTACAAAGTACCGTCACCTGTCCATGTTTCATTGCCACCTTCAACTTCTAAAATTTTAGCGGCATGGATCAACTCATCTCTTTCCAAGTCGGTGAGGGGTCTATCGCAAGTAATTTTCATATTACTTTTCCTCCCTAATGTTTTCCAACGTCCAATCGTGACCGTTATCAGTTTGCTCCCAATCGGCTTCGTCACCGTTACGCGCTATTGCCCAAGCTTCATCTTGGCTATCGGCTTCGATAACAGCGGTATATCCCACATCCATTGTGGCAGTTACTTTATATTTCGGCATCATCGGCCTCCTCTTTTACTAAGAATTGAACCACAAAGAGACCTTCCGTATCCTTCCCATATTGCGCTTTTATCTTATGTTCGGCAATAAATCGGGTTACAAGTTGTTCCAATTCGGAACGAGGGTATTCATAAAAATCGTCCATTAGTACTTCTCCTACCAAGGTCTAGGTTTGGGTCTGACAATTCGTGAAGCGACCTCGCTTTCATCACAATGACCCTCTGTTGCATTTAGCTGATCGTAGATAGACCCATTGGTCATGAGGAAATCCCAACATTCCTCCACACTATTCAGCCAAATACTAAACTCCATTTGATACTCTAAAAAGGGATAAACGATAGTTAAGATAGTGTAGTAATCCATCAGCAAAAATACTCCTCTAATCTCTCTTTAGCGATAAGCTGTTCGATATAAACTTTCTTACACCAGTCATCGTTATCAATTAGGAACTCTGCTTGCGCTCTTTCCCTATGATCGCACTCACCATCAAGGTACATGCTTATAAGTATACCTCTTTTAATGAGGTCAGTTTCACCAACTTTAATAGCCACGTTCACTTATCTCCTTCTCAATTATCTTAACAATAAAATACTCATCACCAAGCATGTCTACAATCTGATCTCTATGATACGCCATAATGTAAACAAATTCAGATTTTTCTTCAGCCCATGTATCAAGACTTTCAGAAGGCAAGATGGTTTTGGTATGACGTTTTAATTCAACGTAAAATCTTTTCATTAATTATCTCCCAAAGGTACGCACCCAAAGGTACGCACCCGATGAT
>Ga0115012_10001600_pt1 | contig 13139 bp, 24 predicted proteins | sample TroAtlMetagenome_FD_88706 | JGI IMG/M metagenome (GOLD analysis project Ga0115012, IMG submission 88706) | Marine eukaryotic phytoplankton communities from Atlantic Ocean - Tropical Atlantic ANT10 Metagenome | ecosystem: Environmental > Aquatic > Marine > Oceanic | place: Tropical Atlantic...
TGCTTTTCCTAATGCTGCTGATCCTTCTATTCCACCCATTGCCGCTGATCCTGCTAAGCCTCCTACTCCACCGAATGCTGCTGATCCTGCTGGGTTAAGACTATTAGCAGTACTAGCAGCAGGTAATGCTCCTGCTGCTGCTGCAGTACCAGCATTATTTGCTCTATCCGTACCTAAAATCTTTCCTCCCATCTCTGTTAAACCTAGTTCAGGTAAAAAACCACTTTGATCTTTTCTTGCATTAGCACCTGCTCCCCAAATTGCACCTAATCCCTCACTTAATCCGAATTCAGGGAAGAAACCACTCTGGTCTTTTCTTGCTTCTTGAGCTTCTTTAGTTCCTAAAGCTCCACCAATAACAGTTCCTAAAATCCCTCCTGGAATACCTCCTAGCGCTCCTGGTAATTTACTACCTAAAAAACCACCAACAGCTGCGGGTAATGCTCTCACAAAACCTTTTAAAAAATTTTTACCTTTGTTTTCCTTAGCGCCTAGAGCACCGCCTAGTCCTCCAGCTACCGCTGTACCTATTGCTGGTAATATTGCCATTTTTTTTATTTTATTAGACAGTTTCTATAATATTAACATCGAGAAACCAATAGATAAGTGAAAAAATTCCCTCACGGTACAACAATTGAAGAGCAAAATTACAATGACAGTAAGACTTATCTTATTTGCTCTAAAAACGGGGCTATGTGCAGATATGCCCAACACGATTATGTTGCCGAAGAATATGCTAGAACTTTTGAAGAATGCTATTGCTAATAAATAAGGGTAGGGGTTGATTGAAAATCTATAAATTTAACCATCAAACCTTTTGCGCTGCAATAAATTTAAAAATCAACAGCCAAAACCTAGTATTTTTTTTGATTTTTACTCAGGTAAGTGTATGTTGAGGTTAGGTATATAAGAGTATATAAATATACAGACACAGTGCTAACCTCAAGTCTCTTAGAAGTAAATAAAATAGGCTAAAAAAATTAATATTTGGGTGTTGACGAAATATCCAATCCACGACTACTATTTCAGCCTAGGCACATACAACCCCTACTCAAAACATGTATAAAGATGCGTTTTTATATGAAGAATTAACAGTTTATGACGAAATAGTATTTGCAAAAGCTATTCAATTTGGGGCAGAGTTGTTAGGTAAAGAACGCTGTTGGTGTATGAAATTATGTAATCATAAAATATTTCAAGGTTTCAACACAAGTAAAGAAAATAAGCTTTTATATAAAACAAAAGATGTTCGACCAATTCTATTAGCAATTGCTGGTGATACTTCTACAGAAGAAAAATCAATAATCGTAAGAAGAGCAAAATGCAATTCTCCTTATTGCCTAAACCCTTCACACTATTATTGGGGGACAAGGGCAGACGTAGCTTATGAAAATGCAAAACGTAGTGACAGTGGTATTAATAAGGAGTTAATAGATGAGTTAAGGAAGAAAAATAAAGAAGGAATAACTAAAAAGAAACTGTCTAAAATATATAAATTGCCTTATCACACAACAAGAAGGATATGCAATCAAGAAACATATGAAGAGAATCAAAATAGAGTAAATACGAGTAAAATCTGGAATACAATCTCCGCAACTTGTAGAAGAATAATAACTTCTCACAAAAGCGAAGCAAAACAATTCAATTTAAATCATTACGTGACTAACGAACTTGAATGCCCTTGGGGACATAAAGGAGAATTTGGAGCAATGGGTGAGTGCCTGACCTGCATGGAAGAAATTAAAAAAGGAAGGTGCCTAATAGATTTAAGAGAATTTCCTTTTAGATGGTATTGGCAAGTAAAAAGATTTTGGGATCAAGTAAATATAGGAAAAACTAACGAATGTTGGGTATGGCAAGGATCTACAAGAAAAAATAATACCGAATCAACTGCATATTTCCCATCTCCTTTTCATGCTGCTAAAACTCAATCTGCACCAAGAGTGGCTTTTTGGTTAAGTCGTGGCTATACAGGTAAATACAGAATCTTCAGTAAACCTACATGTAAATCCTTTTGCTGTAACCCAGAACACCTTACAATAAAAGAACTAAAATGTAGTTCCACTCCAAAATTAAAAAAGGACATCCATCTAAGCCATGACAACATCTTCGAATACTATAAAAAGAGAAAAATTAGTAACTAAAAAAGCTACTGTAACTCCAAGTAATTATCATCTGGACAAAAAACAATACGCAGGAGTTGTTACATTAGACGGTGACTCAACTTATACAGCTTGGTTTAATGAAGAATCAGATGCAAAATACCGCTTAGAATTTTTAAAAATTGCTCTGGATTATGACTCCTATCAAACAATGGAGGGAGAAGGTGTATATCCTGAACGGGCTATAATAATGGAAGAATTATATCAAAAATCAGGCAGAGATTCGAAAGATCATCCTATGCATGGTTTATTTACTGGACTAGCAAAAGAATATGGCAAGGTTCCTGACAACAATACCGAATAACTTAGGTTTCTTTAACTTAGGTACTGTTGAATCCTATCCAACAGGAGGATCAGGTCCTACAGCATATGGGCCAACTTCATATTTTGGTTCAGATCCTAGACCAGCTGAACAAGGTGATAATTTAAATAATCCAATAGACCTAGGAGACTTTTCTTCAATATTTCGTTCACTTGAGATAAAAAATACACATGGTGGATTAACAAGGAAACAAACTACTTTTTATAAATTAAGCTTAGAAAAAAGAAGAACTATACAATTTACACAGCTGAATTCACAATTCTCTTATGAAGAAAATACTAATAGAAATACTTTATTAGCTTTTTATCAAATCACAGAAGATGGAAGAAGAGAAGAATTACCAATAAATGACTTAGGTTATGTATTTAGGGAAGGAGCTATAGATTATGAAGATGAAGAGGGGGATATCAAAACAGACGACTACCCAATACTTAGTCTTAATCCTGGACAATACTTATTTTTAATCACTAATGATATTAGATATTTAGAAACTAATTACTCAATAGGTCTTAACGTTTCTAGTTTGGATTGGAGATTTACAGCAGAATCTGTAGACGAAGCTTTGTCATTCGGTGGAGCAGATTCTGTAACTAAAACCGTAGAAGAAACTTTAGATTTCGGATCTATTACCCTGTAGGAGCCTCTGGCTTAAATATGTCAGTACTTCTCTTAGCCCAAGAAGGTGTATCGCTGATAGTTCCTGTAGGTCTACCAGTCTTCTTAGCATGATCTAAAGCAGCCTTATATGCCTCCCTTGCATTACTTACTCTCTCAGAAGCAGCATATCTTGCAACATCATATTTTGATCCTCTTCTTCCTGTAGAAGATGATTCAGATCGTGAACCTGTTTGAGCACCTTGTTGCATAGCAACTCCTCCTTTTCCCCACTTAGCAGAATGCTCTCCTTTTTGAGTTCTTGCAAAAGCATCACGCGTAGGTCTAAATCTCTGGTCAGGATCCTTAGTAGGTAAAGAAGAGAAATATGATGAAGCAGTTTGCCAATCACGACCTTTTTGCCTAGCCCCGATTTCAGCTGGAGTACCTACTTCGTCGTATCTCTGTTGTTGAATTTTAGCTGTTTCTGTCTCAATTCTCTTCATCGACTCAGCCATGTCTTGATAACTTTCTTGAGGCGCTAAAGTCTGAAATGTCTGCGGTGTAGTTGTATTGGGCATCACTACAGTTGGAGCTGGTGGTGCTGGAGGCCGACCCATGGTATTACTTTAATTTAACTTCTATACTGATTCTATCTGTCACAAACCCGTATAAATGCTGACCACCAATAAAAACAGGGGGTATAAGAACCAAGATCAACAACAACTCAGCATAAGTAATGGGTCTACGCATGATCAACAATATCCTTTCCTTAAGGAGTTTAGCGAACTTATATCTGATTTGCCAATGAAAGATTTAAAAGAACTAATGAGAACTCAACAAATATCCTTTGCTCAAGCACTATGGGAAGCAGAAAATTATGGAGGTTCAAAAGAGAAATGTAAAAAACGACTTGAAAACATATATGGCTCAAAATGGACAGAAATCACCTCTATTAAAGAGCATATGGCAAGTATTAGAGGGTATTATGAGCTTGTTTTAAAGATTGATCATAAAAAACAGTGGGACGATCATAGATTTTGGGGTAATATTACGGAAGATAAAGTTCTCTAATGAAAGTAGAAAATAAAGAGGACTGGGTGGATGTTTTAGACCATACTCATTTTGAATTAGATGAAGATGAGACTAATGTCTACGTAAGTTATCGGTTTTCCGAATTAGATATTAAATCAATAACTATAGAAAACTATGAGGAGATGTTATGTCCTTCTCTAATTGAACAAACTTCTATGTTTATTCCACCTTCTGGAAGTTTTGAAACACCTGATCTTAGACGTTATTTAGAATTGATTTGCAGTTATGAGACTAGTACAACAGATCTAGTATTAGGTTTATCTCTAGCAGATCAAATTCGACTAACATTTAGTGATATGAAAACTAGTACCATATGCGACAGATACCCAGAGATAAATTTAGCGGAGAAGCGTAGGTACCGTTGCGTCGCAGAATACTTGATAAGACAGGGGGAATTAACAAAACTAAGAGATGAAAATGGCAAATTAATTAAAAAAATTGGGAATATGCAAAAAGCTGTAGTTTTATATAGACCTTTACCTAAATTATTAGAGACTTTAAGAAAATCAGGCTTAGGAAATCTTGTAAAAATTGATAAGAAAAAGAAAGCTGCTGAGAAAGGTAAATCTTGATAAACTTAAACAGAAGCAAATTATCATGACAAATCGACGCAACAAGCTTTTAAAGCAATTAATGAAAGAAGCAAAGGGGGAGACTGAAACTAAACTCTTGAAATTAACAATGGAGCGTATATGCGCCGATATGTGCGAATATTATTCTAAATTTTATGCAAATGAAGGTCCAGGAGCAATGGTATATGTTCCAGACGCTGAAGATCAGAAAAAAAGTATGTTTTATTTAACTGTAGATCACATGATAAATGCCTTAGATGATTTTAATAAAAGAGATATGGATGGAGTCGCAGAGGTAATGAAAAAAGCAATTGCAAGAGCAGAACCCATAGATCCCGAGAAAGAGTCACTATTTATTATTCAAGATAAAGATAATATGTCACTTGTCCACTATAAACATGATTGCGAAAATGCAAACTTTATAAAAATGTGAAAAAAAGAAAAAGATACTGGTCAGAATATAAAGAAATATTAGGACGAGTATCTCATTTAACTCATGATTGGTTAACTCCTGCTGAATATATACCTTATATATCCGCATTATTAGGCGAAATAGATTTAGATCCTTGTTCAACACACAATGCAAATGCTCAATTTTTAAGAGCTAGAAAAATATATACATTAGAAGAAGATGGTTTAAACGTCGAAGACCCTTGGACAGGAAAAATATATCTATTTCCACCAACATATGGAAGATGTTCTTTTAGTAAAGATAGAGGAACTTGGAGATGGAGTCCTAAAGCAGGAGCAGGGGCTAAAGCACCTTCAATTATATGGTTTCAGAGACTAGTAAGAGAATGGAAATTAAGAAACATACCAGAAGCTTTGTTCTTCTCCACATACCCAGAAATGATGAGAATCTGTCCTGATATGTGGGATTTCCCAGTATGTATACCTTATGAAAAGGTAAATGCAATACATGGAGAAGGTCTATTTACTCTTAAAACACCTATATTTTGGGGGTTTTTTATTTATTTACCAAGATTAGATTATGGTTTTGACCAAGTAAATCAATTTGAATCAATATTTTCAAATATAGGAAAAATTATCAAGTAGCTTTATAAGGATTAGGCACACGAGCTTGACCACTTGGAAATGATCCTGTAGGCGCAACAATAATCCTATCTTCTGAAGCAAGTTCACCAGACATATTAGGACGTTTCCGTCTTCTCGAAATATATTCTTTTACAAACCTTTTTCCAGTAGAGTTGTCTACCGCACGTCGCACATTAGCGTAGCGATTGTCAATCTCGTATCCTCGGTTAAATTGTAGTCGCATACAGTTATTCTATTAGAAATGAATACCACTGATACAGAAATGACAGAAACGCAGAAAGCAATTGCAGCCGCATGCGATGACGTTAAAGAATTATTGCTCTACAAAAATGAAAAATATGGTGATTCAGCATTAAGACCATGCCGAATATTCAGTAAATCAACTCCTGTAGAGCAATTATTAGTCCGCATCGACGATAAAATAAATAGAGTAATGAAAGGTGTAGGACTTATTGATCATGATGAAGACGTCATAGTAGATTTAATCGGATATTTAGTATTACTTAAAATAGGATTAGTTAGCGAAAGAGAGAGGACAAAGTAATGGATTACGACGAAATAATGAAACACTACAGTCCTGAAATGCAGTTGATGGATGCTTTGGATTATCTCAGAGATCGACCTTGGGACGCGGCGGAGATCCTAGACCGCTGGGCTTCTCATTCCAATAACGAAAAAATCTCCGTAGAACCTCCCCAGAAGGATCCCAATTCAGAATCTTTTTCTCAAGATATTCAACTGCTTTCACCTGATTGGGAGCCCCAGTATAAGTCTCGGGGAGATTTAATAAGCATCTCTTACCCTGACAACGATGCTTGTAAAAAGTAGGTATCTCTTTGTCTGCAGCAAGATAAGTATCTAATTCAACTCTGCGCCTATCAACCATACTGTCGCCCCCACAACGCCATATTGGGTTGATATATGGACTCCACTCTCTTATTATTTTTGATTTAGATGCGTGACTATTTATAAGATCTCGTAGATGGCATGTTTTAAAAGACTGAATACCTATACTGTAAGCAAAACTAATAACTGCAGCTCTCTTATTAGGATTTAATGGAACGAATATGTAATCTCTTACTGAATTAGAAAACTCTTTTAAGTCTTTAGCAAACTGTTCATCAATCTCCTCTCTAGTACATTTATCTGTAGCTTTTAACCACCTACCATTTAATTGCGTACTGCCATAGCCTATTTTCCATGTGTTTTCACCATAATCTTTATACGTCGCATAGCGATCAAGACCAATAGAGGTACGTGGAACAGTATATAAACGAGCTAATACTAAAGCTTTGTCAGTAAAAAAAGGGTATTTAGTTTCCTTATGGGACGACAACGTTACCGCCGTAGCTTACTTCAGAATAACCATCTAATTTAAGCATTACAACGTAATTTTTGGCAGCGTTTGTAACATTGACAGCTACAGCTCCCTTACCTTTACCAGCTTCAGCAATATTGCAGAATTTTTTATAACCAGTAGGGGCGCTAGTTCCTGTATAAGAGTCTTCTTGGAAGATCTCTACTGAAATAACTGAATTAGAACGATCAATATTAACTATATGGTTACCAGTACCAGCAGGATTTATACGAAAAGCCCTAACTGCTTCTCCTCCGTTAGAAGTAGAAGTAGGTCCTAAGTAAGTAAGTTCGGAAGCAGAAGCGTCCTTCTCAAAAGTATCTAAAGTGCCTGAAAAAGTGCGGGTAGCCATGGGAATTAAGAAATCTGACCGACAGTGGAGAGGTTGAATTTTATGTTTGCATCGATACCATGATCTTTAAGAATCCCAAAGAACATCTGTTTATCAAGTGCCTTTTGATGTAGCATCTCAATGAAAGCTTCCTCCAATTCATCTCTATCAAGAGTCTGAATTGCTAAAGAAGCTGCGTGAATTGAGAATTCTACGTCAACTGGAAGCTCTATTGCATCCATAAATAGCTATAACCTTATACATATCTTACCAACTCTGAACTGAGAGGCAATAAAACCTAGAATTTTCGACGACCTAACATCACAGTACCAAAACCATGGCTGACGCTATACATCAGAATAAAACTTAAAGCAGCAATTTCCACTTGAACAATATTGTGTAACACTTATATTGTAAATCTACTGAGTCATAAAGATGATTACAGAGGAATTAACAAAAAGATTTTTAAATGCAGCAGTAACGGGGGCAAGTAAAACTCAACTTATAAGGGCTTTTAAAAAATATTATGAACTAACAGATGATGAAATGAACGAAATAATTAAAATATGTGGGTTCAAATCAAAACCAAAAAAAATTAATTATAAAGATTTTTATAATAACCCTATAACCAATAAAAGTAAAAAATTTAAATATCCATTCACGCAAGTTCATTACATTGACAATTTTTTAAATGATAATGAGTGCGATGAATTAATAGAGTTAGTTGATAAAAATCTTAGACCTTCAACTGTTTCAGATGAAGAGGATACCAACTTAACTTCAGATTATAGAACAAGCAAAACAGCTGATTTATTCTACTTTAATAACCCTATTTATTTAAAAATTGACAAAAAAATACAGGCTTTAACAGAATTAAGTCCATTCCAAGGAGAAACAATGCAATCTCAAAAATATGAAATTGGTCAATACTACAAAGAACATTGGGATTTTTATTTTGGCAGAAAAAATGAATTTAAAGTTTATTGCGAATGGATGGGACAAAGAACATGGACAACAATGGTTTACTTAAATGATGTAGAGGAAGGAGGAGAAACTTATTTTAAATTTCTTAATTTAAAAATTAAACCAAAAAAAGGACTATTGCTTGCATGGAATAATCTATATGCAAATGGACTACCAAATTATAAAACTCTTCACGAAGCACTTCCTCCTACAAAAGGTACTAAATATGTAATAACAAAATGGTGGAGGAGTTGGAGTTTAATCTAACCATTTAATATGTTCTTCTGAATAATCTGCTGCTGATTCTCCATCTGGTAGCTCCATCCTAAACGAATTGGTTTCTTGTATAGCTTTCTCTAAATCCCATGCTCCTTTATTTCTCCATTCTTCATATTCTTCTCTATTGAGAAAATCAATATAACCTGTTTTTTGCTCGAAAAGACGTACTCTAACTACCATTAGTTTTAATCAACCGGTGTAGTCCATAGAAGCTCTTAGGTGCCATTGATTCTTTTTATGTACGCGCCCACGATCAGCAGCTAAATCTTGAGTAAGCTCATCACCTACAATGCTTGACATCTTTGCTAAATCCTCAAAATAACCAGCCAAGTCGTCATGAGCATTGCTTAAATCTAAAATTATTTTTTCTTGATCAAAAACATCACTCATGTCCACTGGTCTTATACGGGAAGATACCAAATCCCCTACATGTAAAGGAGTCATACAGTTAATTGAACGAATATGTTCTGCTACTTCATCTATACCTTCAATCATCTCTGATTGAATATCATTTGTTAATTGATGGAGAGGAAAAAATTTAGAGCCAACTAGACCCCAATGTACAAGCTGAGTTTGAAGATATACATGAACTGAATCTCTTAAACACTGGACTAAATGATCGTGCGTAATCTGCACGTCAGAAGTACCTGATTCGCTCATAGTGATTAGATTTTAAGAATTCCAGCCCTTACTTTATCCTGTATAGACTGTCCTTCTACACCTTTTAAAGCAACATCACCAGCACCAGGTGTCCTTTCACGTTTCAAATCTTCTATCATTAAAGCAACTTTTGTATCTAAAAATTCTTTAGGAGTAGGGTTAGCTTGAGGATCCATAATCAGTATATTTCTATAAAAAGAGATTTATATTCCATCCGATTCTAATTCAAGTAACAACTCGTCTTCAGAACAGTCATATTTAACTTCTTCAAGGAGTCTTAGTAAATAATAGTGTATTTTGCCCGTTACCCATTTAAGGTCATCCTCCTGTACGTCGTGAAGAATAGAACTTAAAAGTAAATCCTTCGAAGGATAACGAATATGTTCCGCTAGTAACTCTAAAGCTTTATATCTATCTTTTGTGAGTTCAGGAAACATGGCTATGGCTCTTGCACTATCTCCTCTTTTTGTTGTTCAGATTGCTGTTTTTGAACTTGTATAAGTTCTAAAGCACCTAGAACTTTTAAATATGTGTCTTGCAAAGTTTTAAGGGCAGCTTCATGAGACCTTATATCACTGGCTACAGTAGCCTGCTGGTCTTGTAACTGCTTCTCTAAATCTTCAAGCATAATAAGTAACTACTTGAGTTAAGTATAGCGTCTAATGCTTTGTTTGAAAATAATTAAATAATACGGAAATTCGACCAAACACGCCCAGATGCACCTCCTTCGTTCATAAACCTTTTATTAAAATTAGTAAAGTCATAGTGGACATTTTTTCCTGAATTTGGATCTTTATGAAGCCATAAACCATTAACTAAATCGAGACATCCAAATGGGTCCTGAGCAATCCAATAGTTATCTCCATACCCTGTAATTGCTACATAATGAGGTACTCCTACTGGCTTAGAAAGCGGTCCTCTAATAAGAAGACCTACGACAGCAGGTAACCCTTTATCTATAATTTTTTTCACATCTACATCATCAGAAGAGATCGAAAAAGTAACATCCGTATCTAGTTCTCTTAAAGCTTTAGTATTTGCATAACGAGAAGGAGCTTTACCATACTTATTAAGTATAGATAAGTAGTTATTATGGCTATTAATATTAGGTGTATTGCAATATTTTAGACACATAGCAATAGAAGCAGATTGAGATTGCTCCCAACCTTCGTCATCCATTACCCTATAAAAATAAGGAAAATGAAGAAGAGATTTTTCTTTAGGTTTAATAGGTTCACCATCTAAACCTTTCCAATCTTTATTTACTACCCACCATTCACCTAATCCAAATCCTAACTTTAAATAAGAATGATCATCAGTACGTTCTAAAATTTGACAACGATTGATTGTACGGCAAGAGCATACTTGAGCTTTATCTTTAGAATCTAATATGTCAAGAGGTTTAGGAGACCTCTTCAACCAAGTATTTGAAACTGATGTGATGTGAACCCAAGGCATCACTAAAGAAGCTAAACAGTAGGTTTAATTTCTGAATCGTCAGCAGTAGTAATTTTAATAGGAGCCTGCTCAATACGCAAAGTTTGAGTTGGTCCGTTTTGAGAAACTTTATCGATTAATCTTTCTAAATCTTCTTTAGTAATTTGACCTAAAGAACCATTAGCTTTAGCTCCATCCATTTTCATAGTTCCATCACCTTTTTTAGACGCTGTTTGGAGTCCAAAACTCGCCAAAGCTCCTGTAAACACTGAAGCTACGAAGGTTATATCTTTAGGCGCTTGAGCACCCATTCCTGGAATTTCAATGTAATTTAGTGAAATTATAAAACCAGACCAAACTACTACACCAAGTCTGACAAATGTTGATAAAATTGCTATTTGTTCCTCTTTATCGTCCAAACCTTCTTTTAGCTTAGAAAGTAAACCTTTCTTCTTTGCTTCTTCTTCTGATAATTTAGAAGATTTTTCTGTATTTTCAGTCATTGTATAGTTGCATTACCTACTAAGTTTACCCTCATGTAAACTTACATTATGAGATCAAATTGTTAAGAAACATGTGGAAATTAATTCCATTATTATTTGCATTTATTACGCCTAGTGTAAAAGCAGATCTTGTACACCGTCTATCAACAAGTACACAATTAACTGTCAATGGAGCAGCAACAAGTGCTACTAGGCTTGGAAGTACATATACAGTTTCAGGATCAAATATTAAAGTTGATACTTCGAACAGTGGTCATTTTGGTGCATTAACTGCTGGTAGTGCTACTGCTGCACCAACTCTTGATGTAGGTACTTACGATATAAATACTGCAGGCAGTGCGTTTTCGTTCTCGGAAAGTTGGACTCAAGGAGACGCCATAGCAGCAATGGGCGCAGGTGTTGATGTTACTGCTGGAGTCGTAGCAGATATGCCTGCTTATGGTACAACTACAACGCAATCTGGTGGTGTTGCAGGTAGCTTGGCAGGTACGATTACTAGCGCAGGTGTAGTAACAATAACCGCTGGAGGCGCTGGTACGACTGCGACTGGGCAATTCGTTAGTGAGATAACAGTCGGCGACTAAATATATTATGAGACGTCTATTAACGCTCTTATTATTTATATTTATTCCTGAAGCTAAAGCAGTTCCTGTAATTCCAAACTTCACTCAGGGTGGTATGACCTCCCATACAGAAACAACATCTAAAGTAACTGAGACAATAAATTCCATAGATTATCAAACAGGGTGGCAGTATACTGTGACCGGGACGAATGTTGAGCATTCAGGTTCAAGTATCTCACCAAGCTCAGTTACAGGTAACAGCAACACGCTTCAAGGTGTCACTTCTACATGGACAGGTCTAGACGCTGCAAACAAACCAAACTGGACAATAACAAATCCTGGTGGAAGCTTTCAATTTACAGAAACATACCGAGCTCCAGGGATGGTCAACCAGACAATAATTCAGAGAGTCACCGAAATCCAAAGTGTGACCGATACGACGTCAACGTTCAGCAATTAAAATACTTTCTATTAGTATTAATCAATGCGATATCATTACTCCCGACAACAGTACGCGCTGGCGACGTCGGTGGTGTTAGTGCCACTGCTAATCCTGTTGCTAATAGTAGTGGGTCAGTCACGAACCAAGCCATCCAGGTTTTACAGGGACCCTATATTACCAATACCTACGGAGATGGAATCAGTTGCCAAGGTCCAACTCTAAACATCACGCCATTCCTGACCGACAGTCACAGCTTTCAGCAACCCAGAGAATATTTCTATAACGAGCCAGTGTTTGACACTTCAGATGCTAATAATGATGGAGTAGTCGATAACCCAGGAAAAATTCTCTACCATGTACCTACCAGAACGGGACAGAAAGACCAATTTAATTTCAATTATGGAATATCAGCAACAATATCTGTTCCACTAGATGGAGGTCTTCAAAGAAGGTGTAAATCAGCTGCAGATAACAGAATTGCATACGTCAAACAACTTACTGCTAATAAACGTTTAGATTTTGAAATAGCACGTCTTAAAAATTGTGGAGAGCTTATGAAATCTGGAATAATGTTCCATCCGAAGTCAAAATATGCCGCAATTTGTGCAGACGTAGTACTTTTAAATCCTCCTGGAACATTACCTCAACATATTCATAGTATTCCTGTTACTTCTTCTTCCTCTTCTGACCAATCTGGTTCTTCTTCTTCTGGTCTTGAAACTCTGAGCGTTGGCGAGCCAATTTCTGAGAAGTAGAAAGAACTTCCTTACTCTTACGACCTAATAATTTAGGTATTCTTTTAA
>Ga0115012_10001601_pt1 | contig 13139 bp, 12 predicted proteins | sample TroAtlMetagenome_FD_88706 | JGI IMG/M metagenome (GOLD analysis project Ga0115012, IMG submission 88706) | Marine eukaryotic phytoplankton communities from Atlantic Ocean - Tropical Atlantic ANT10 Metagenome | ecosystem: Environmental > Aquatic > Marine > Oceanic | place: Tropical Atlantic...
GGGAACGCTGGTACGTTAAAGCCTTTTGCGTTTAATTCTTTGATAGTTGCACGAAGCTGTGGAATTGAGGCACTGATGTTTGGAAGCTTGATGATGTTAGCGTTCGGGTCTTGGGTCATCTCACCCAGTTCAGCTAGCGCGTCTGGCACTCTTTGCTCTTCAGAAAGATACTCAGGGAAATTTGCCAAAACACGTGCAGCAAGTGAAATATCGCTTAGCTCAACGTCGATATCTGCAGCCGCAGCAAACTTCTGGATGATTGGAAGAAGTGAGTAAGTCGCCAGCATTGGCGCTTCATCAGTCTTCGTGTAGATGATCTTAGACTTGGTCATTATATACCTCAATTTTCTCGACAGGGTACTGTCGTCTTTAGTCCATTAGGTCGCAACAACCCGCAACATGTTCATGTCACGCCCACAGTCATTGCGAAACGTATTTGATGTTTTCCACCTTTTGCTTTTATTAAGCACTAGGTCACTTGCTGTTTTCTTCCCTACATATTATTCAATTCCCTATGTTAGCAATATGCATCTCATGGCTTTGCACTCGACTACCTAGTCGTACGCAATTTCGAGATACGATGTATAAGCAAGCCCGCTTATCACTGCTAAAACTGTCTAATAATTATGCAGATGCGCTCTCTTATAAAAATGGGAGCGACCATTAGTATAGGGTCGAAAGTTTGAGTTACAAGTCATACCATTGTCTTAACTCATAAGATCACCGAATTTATCGACAAACTTCATTGAGCAAACCACTATTTGCGGTTGATTTTCCCATGCGAAGCATCGTCATTTGTCGTAAAATCCCCCCCCGAAATTTTGAATTTAAACAAGCGGAAGTAATATGTCTTCAAACGCAAAAGTGGTGCTTTTTAATAAGCCCTTTCAAGTTCTTTCTCAATTTACTGATGCTGACGGTAGAGAAACCCTAAAGGACTATATTGATGTTCCCGGTGTGTATGCCGCAGGACGACTCGACAGAGATTCGGAAGGTCTTCTCGTACTCACCAATGACGGAAAGCTTCAGCATAAACTTGCTAACCCAAAAGCTAAAACCAGCAAAACCTATTGGGTGCAAGTTGAAGGTATTATGGACGAAAAAGCAATGCAGGCGCTGCGTGACGGCGTGGAATTAAAAGATGAAATGACTCGCCCCGCTAAAGTAAAGGCCATGGAAGCACCTAGCGTGTGGCCGCGGAATCCGCCCGTACGCTTTAGACAGTCGATCCCTACTAGCTGGGTAGAAATTACCATTACAGAAGGCAGAAACAGACAAGTGCGACGTATGACAGCGCACGTCGGCTACCCCACCCTTCGGCTCATCAGATATCGCGTGGGTAATTGGACCATTGATGGTATTGATAATGGCAGCTACGTTCACTTTTAAAGGCAATTCAATTTCTAATACTTGAAATCACCTTCCTTGGCCACACTAAAAGAGGCACCGAAACGTTACGGATTTTTAGCGCTGTTAAAGGTTGCTGTTCATCTTTGCATATAGACAATTTTTTACAGCAAAGGCCAACCGCCGCTTGGCACATATTTAATTACTTAATCAGATAAGGATTAAATGTGAATTAGCTATCGGAATCTGATAAAATCCGCGACCTCGAAAACGGGCCGATTTGTAAGTGGCTGATTAGTGGTATAGCCCACTGAGTGGGTAAGCGCCTTAGCATATTTATCAACATGTTAATTGGTGACTGATTTAACAAATACGGTTTCTTTTTTATTAATCAAATGAGTGTGCAATCCATAGTGAGTGATATTGAATCTAACGCCAGCAAAAAAGTGATCGTCGGAATGTCCGGCGGTGTCGATTCGTCTGTTTCAGCCTACCTACTCCAACAACAGGGTTATCAGGTTGAAGGTCTTTTCATGAAAAACTGGGAAGAAGATGACAACGATGAATACTGTGCCGCTGCAGAAGATTTAAAAGATGCTCAAGCGGTTGCTGACAAACTTGGCATTGAACTGCACACCATTAACTTTGCAGCAGAATACTGGGATAACGTGTTTGAGTATTTCTTAGAGGAATACAAAGCGGGCCGTACGCCAAACCCAGATATTATGTGCAACAAAGAAATTAAGTTTAAAGCGTTTCTTGAATTTGCAGCAGAAGACCTTGGCGCTGACTACATTGCAACTGGTCACTATGTTCGTCGCCGAGAAGTTGACGGTAAATGGCAAATGCTACGCGGTCTTGATAACAATAAAGACCAGAGCTACTTTCTTTACACATTGGGCGAAGAGCACGTTGCTAAAACGCTCTTCCCTGTGGGTGACATCGAAAAGCCATTAGTTCGCAAAATTGCCGAGGAGCAAGGTCTTATCACTCACGATAAGAAAGACTCTACCGGGATTTGCTTTATTGGTGAACGCAAATTTAAAGACTTCCTTGCTCGTTACCTTCCAGCTCAGCCTGGCGTTATTGAAACAGCAGAAGGCGAAGAAATTGGCCAACACGAAGGCTTGATGTATCACACGCTAGGTCAACGTAAAGGCTTACACATTGGTGGATTAGCCAAATACGGTGACGACCCTTGGTATGTGGTAGATAAAGATGTTGCACGCAACGTACTTATTGTGGGCCAAGGTGCCGACCATCCTCGCCTATACTCGAAAGGCTTGGTAGCAAAGCAGCTACACTGGGTGGATAGAAAAACAATTACAGAACCTGTGCGCGCGGTAGTTAAAACCCGTTATCGTCAGGCCGATATCCCATGTACAATAACGCCAACTCAAGACGACACCATTGAAGTGATGTTTGATGAGCCGCAGAAGGCGGTAACGCCGGGGCAGTCAGCGGTGTTCTATAGTGACGAAGTTTGCCTTGGCGGCGGTATTATTGAGAGTTATATTCGCTGATGTTAGATACCGACATAGAAAATAACCTAGCTCTTGCTGGAGTATGTCAAGCTGCTGCGCTGGTTCAGCAGCTTGCCAGACGAGGTTCTGCCGATAACGAGGCTATAGAGGCCAGCTTATCGAGCATACTGGTTACTGACCCAGAAACACCTCAACAGGTTTTCGGCCAGCTCGCTAACTTAAAAACCGGTTACACCACACTCGCAGCACAGCTATCTGACAAACAAGCAACAAAAGATACGGAATTAACCCGCTATATAGCTAGTATTCTAGGCCTTGAAAGAAAGCTAGCGAGAAAGTCTAAAGCAATGCAGGAACTGGGCGAACGTATTTCCCATGTTCAGCGCCAGCTTGCTCACATCGATTTCCAAAACCCACAAATAGTCTCCTCTTTAGCGAGCATTTACAGCGATATCATCAGTCCGCTAGCACCGCGTATTCAGGTAGCTGGTAACCCAGATTATTTAAGCCAACCTGCTACTCAGCATAAAGTGCGTGCGCTTTTGCTTGCAGGTGTTAGGGCTGCAGTAATGTGGCGTCAGATGGGTGGAAAACGAAGAAACATTTTATTTAAACGCAAACACATTCTTAACAGTGCTGTTAAAGCACTACGATTAATAAACTAGTGAGGAGCTTAAGGTGGAACTGAGTCAGTTAACTGCAATTTCCCCTGTCGATGGTCGATATGCTGGCAAAAGCGTAGAATTACGCAGTATTTTCAGTGAGTACGGCTTATTAAAATACCGTGTAGAAGTAGAAGTACGTTGGTTACAAATGCTGTCTACTAACCCACAAATTGAAGAAGTTCCTGCTTTTACAGACACGTCAAATGCACTACTAGACAAAATAGTAGCTGAATTTAGTGTTGAAGATGCCATGCGCATCAAAGAAATCGAGCGCACAACAAACCACGATGTGAAAGCGGTTGAATACTTTCTTAAAGAGAAGGTTGCCGACAATAGTGAGCTTTCAGCGGTAAATGAGTTTATCCACTTTGCGTGTACGTCTGAAGACATCAACAACCTTTCACATGGCTTAATGCTTCGCGAAGCCCGCGAGACCGTTATTCTTCCTTACTGTGACAAATTAATTGAAGCGCTAGTAGAGCTTGCTAAGCGCTACCAGAACGTACCTATGATGGCACGTACTCACGGTCAGCCTGCTTCACCTACCACCATGGGTAAAGAAATGGCAAACGTGGCTATTCGCCTAAAGCGTCAGCGTAGCCAAATCGCAGGTGTTGAGTTACTTGGTAAGATTAACGGTGCAGTGGGTAACTACAATGCACACTTGTCAGCGTATAAAGATGTAGATTGGCACGAAGTTTCAGAGAAGTTTGTTACCTCACTAGGTCTAACCTGGAACCCGTTCACTACGCAAATAGAGCCGCATGACTATATTGCAGAAATGTTTGATGCCATTGCGCGCTTTAACACCATTCTTATCGATTTCGACCGTGACGTTTGGGGTTACATTGCACTGGGTCACTTCAAGCAAAAAACGGTAGCTGGCGAAATCGGCTCTTCTACCATGCCACACAAAGTTAACCCTATCGATTTCGAAAATTCAGAAGGTAACTTAGGTCTGGCGAACGCTATTTTTGACCATTTAGCAGCTAAGCTTCCTATCTCTCGCTGGCAACGTGACCTTACTGACTCAACCGTACTACGTAACCTTGGCGTCGGTGTAGGTTATGCGGTTATTGCGTATCAGGCTACTTTGAAAGGTATCAGCAAGTTAGAAGTTAATGAGCAAAGCTTACTTAACGAGCTAAACAACAATTGGGAACTGCTTGCAGAGCCTATTCAAACTGTTATGCGTCGTTACGGTATTGAAAAGCCATACGAGAAGCTAAAAGAACTGACCCGTGGTAAGAAAGTAAACGCTGAGGTCATTTCTGAATTTATTGATAACCTAGATATGCCAGAAGCGGCCAAAGCAGAGCTTAAGGCATTAACGCCTGCTACATACATTGGCGATGCAATCAGGCTTGTAGATCAGTTATAAGCCCTTACGCTTTCCACTACACTGAAAAACGCGGTCATTAGTACCGCGTTTTTTTTATTCCTAAATTTCTCTACATTGAATTTTCACATACCCGTGGGAGCAAGCAAATGGATTTACGCAACACGAACCACACTCCTTTCTCATTGCAGGAAAAACACTGTGTTGTGCTTTCCCCCACGGTTTCGAAGGTGTTAAGTACAACGCTGGAAACCAAAAGTAGTGCCGCGAATTTAAAAAGCTGTATAAAAAATGCCGTCGTCATTTTTTGTGACCTATCAGGCTTCCAACAACTCTCAGTTAAATATGGCGACATTACATGCGCCAGACTTGTAGATAGCCTGTTTTCTGAATTCGATGTGCTTGCCGCTGATTTACACCTTTCGCCATTAAAAACAAACGGTGATCAATATATTGCGGTTGGTTTTAGCGGCGAACATAGTAGTACAACACACTCGCTTTTGAACGCTCTGGTGAACGCCATCGAATTCGCATTTCGCGCTCGCGAGCTTGTAAATAGCAACGACCTTTTAGCTTCATCTTCAAGCCAACTGCGAGTTGGCATTGCGACAGGCTCTTTACTTGCCGGCCAATCTTCTCGCCCGCTTGCAGGCTTTGATATTTGGGGGACTACGGTAAATAGGGCTGCAATGTTAGAGCAATACACAGCACCTAATACAATTGCTATTTGTGAGAAGTCTTACAGCCTGGTTAAACGACAGATTATTCATCGCTCTAGCGCGAGTGCGAATAACCCTTGTTCCTTTAATACGTACTTCACTTGTGGTTCAAATATAAACGCTAACACTGAGCTTTCAACGCGTGAACACGACAAGCGGAAACTCAGTGAGTCAAAAATGTGTGGCGAAAATCGCAAAGAAACCACATTCCTACCAAAACAGCTGCACACGAAAACAATGCTAATGAGCGCATACGTTTGCTAACTCCTGTCTAGCGCATCTGATAACCACCCATGTCATGTAAACATTGAGCTAAAAAGCACGTGATTTCTAAGTTAGATGAATTACACCTGCAGTAACTCGCCGCGAGTACGAACATGTTAAGTTTCGCTGAGTGGGTAATTATCTATGCGAACCGTTATGAATTCGGCTCTCCCTACTGAATCAGGTGAAGCAAATGCAAGGTAGCAATAAACGTTTCAATAATCGATAATGCCGCGCATAAGCTTCAACCTCGCTTTTGACAAAGTGCTAACGCTTACCGCATATTTGTAACGCCACGCACAATACTTAAATCAACAGATTAAACCCATTTAATTGGCTTACTATAAGAGACACTATGCCCACTAACGACAATTCGTACATTATTGATGCACAATCTGGAAACGGCTTTAATGCAGAAACCTTTCTAAAAAACTACTGGCAGCAAAAGCCGGTAGTCATCAAACACTTCTTTGACAACTTTGTAGATCCTATCGATGAGAACGATCTTGCCGGTCTAGCACAAGAGTCGGAAGTGGATGCACGTATTATTAGCAACGTGAAAGGCAGCTGGCATGTTGAACAAGGGCCAATTACCGATTTTGACAAAGCATGTCAGGGCAAATGGACATTACTAGTTCAAGGCGTAGATAAATATGTGCCCGACGTAACCCCTCTACTAGATCCCTTTTCTTTTATCCCTAATTGGCGATTGGACGACCTGATGGTGAGCTTCGCCACCAATGGTGCAGGCGTTGGTGCTCACATCGACCAATATGATGTATTTTTAGTTCAAGGTAAGGGCCGAAGACGCTGGCGTGTGGGCAAGCCGGCGGACTATAAAGAAGTTTTTCCACATCCAAAATTAAGACAAATTGAAGGCTTCGACCCTGTTATAGATGTTGTGGTTGAGCCTGGCGATGTGGTGTACGTACCACCGGGCTGGCCTCATGATGGAGCGACAATTGAAGATAGCCTCACCTACTCTGTGGGTTATCGTGCTCCGGACAATCTGCAACTAGCGGAAAGCCTGGCGATGATGTTGGATAAAGGCGCACATAATTATCGCTTTACCGATGCAAGCCGCTCTATGCAAGGCAATCGTGCTTGGGTAAATCCAAGCGATGTTGCCATTCTTAAGCAGCAGCTCATAGATGCGATAAACGGTGAAGACTTTACTTTGGCACTTCTAGAAGCCATGAGTGAACAAGGCATTCCTGAATATCCGCTAGAAGACGAAGTATCGCTAGAGCAAATTTCAAATGAGTTTGCCGCAGGCATTAGCTTTGTTCCTGCACCGGGTGTGCGTGCATTACTATGTGACGGTAAGCGTGGTCTTCCTCGCGCACTCTTTGTAAATGGCAGTCAGTTCGAATTTGGCAAAAGTGACCAAGAATGGTTTGAAGTGCTGGCATCAGGAGGCGTTTTGAACGCAACGTGTTGCCAAGACGCGCCTTCTTTTACATTTTTAGAAACCTTAACTACACTTATCAATAATGGTTACTGGGAATGGTTCGAAGGTTAACAGGTAAGTATGGCGTTTACGATACAAAACGTCGATTGGGAAAAGGATAAACATCGACTGAAAGCACTAAGGGAACATGTATTTGTTTTAGAGTGGCGCGTCCCCGAGGCAAGCGAGTTCGACGAACACGACAGTTCGGCGTGCCATGTGCTTATCGTCAATGATGAAAACGAACCCATTGCCACTGGGCGCTTAACCAAACGAGGCGAACTAGGCCGAATTGCTGTTAAGCGCTGCCACAGAACATTGCCTGTTTATCGCGCTTTGTTTGAAGCGCTGATTAACACGGCAAAGTAAAACAACGTCCCCATTATCAAAGTAGTCTGCAATTTAGAAAGCGTGTCCTATCACCAATCCATTGGTTTTATTCCCGACGGGCAAGTATTTATGGACGCAGGCGTTCCAAGACAGCGCCTAAAATGTCCGGCAGAGCGATTTCCTCTTCCGGACGTGACTCAACTTCATTAAGCTATGTATTTACAAAACGTCTCACTAATACAGGCTATTGCCTGGAATTAGTTCCAAAGATCTGGCGCGTTCTGCATGGCAAACAAGCTTTCAGCACGATTAATTAGTAAAGCACCAAACGCCTTTTGAGTATCGTCTGCGCCCTCTGCATTAATGAGATTTTCTGCTTTCAACTGCCAATGCATAGCAAAGTGACGCAGTACGTCCTTGGCGTCTTTGGCGTTATCGACTGATGTGTAATCAGAAGGTAAATCACCACTAATAACCCAATAGCGTTTACTGTCCATTGCTCTAATTTTCCAAACTGCAAGGTACGGCATTAAATAACGACTTTCTTCGGTAATAACAGAATCAAACAACACGCCATTTTCCGCTAAAAATTTGTTTGCCTTTTGAAACTGTTCTCGTACCCACGTTGCGCGTTCTTCATCACTGATTGGTTGGTTTTCTGGTTGTTCTGCCATTTTTACTCTCATTATTATCGTTATCTGTTCTTACTAGTACTGCTACTTGATACCCATGTCTCAGTTACCTTCTAGGCAGTTTTGCCACTAGTTCGTAGCGTACGCCTTTTTTATCTTTGTACTTTATTTCATCCCTGCTTTCCACCGCAATTAGGGCATTGTGCCCACCGAAGGTGTTAACCGCTTACTTATTCGACAATCTTTAAGAATACCCAACACCCAGTTATTCAAAGATCGGGCACAAACATTTACATTTTTCATATTGGCAAATGTGCATCTTTGGGCGAAACTGTGAGATGAAAACTTCACCAAGCCGAGTGTTTATACATGCGAATAGTAAGAATTACCCTTGGAGCAATCTTGTTTATCGGCGGTATTGTTCTAACATTACTTCCGGGCTCTATCTTGTTAGTGATAGGCGGTTTAGTGCTCTTAAGTTACGACTGGCCAAAAGCGCGAAGCTGGCTCAAATACAGCCAAAAAACAATGACGAGTGGTGCCCGTAGAATTGATCGTTTTCTTCTTATGCGAAAGCTGCGTTAATTGTTTTTGTTCTAACAGGTGTGCTTTTAGAAAGTTGAGCACGCCATAACGCATAGTGCGTTTCGCCCCCCTCTTCATCTCTCACCACTTTGTCGCAAAGTGTTAGCAATTAAACTTATGTAAATGCGTAATGATGCAATGCGTGTTAACGTAAACTAAAGTATAAATTGCGAAGCCTTTAACAATAATAATAGTGGCAATTATCTGAGCATGCTCAGCATCTTAGATAGTTCGTATCATCAGGCAATGTAACCGTATCGATATGATTTTGTGCAATGCGTTGACCCCGCATTGCGCTGCTTGGGTAGGCCAGATTTAAACAATCTGGTCCAAGTCATATCTTTCGCTTACCTATGGAGACAAGACCATGATCACGTTTACCGTTAATGGTAACAAACACGAATTTTCTGGTGACCCATCAACACCAGTGTTGTGGTACCTTCGTGACGAATTAAATCTTACAGGACCTAAGTTTGGCTGTGGTATGGCGCAATGTGGCGCTTGTACTGTTCACATTGATGGCATGGCACAACGCTCTTGCGTATTGCCTGTATCAGCCGTTCAAGGCAGAAAAATTACCACTATTGAAGGGCTAAGCGAAAATGGCGATCACCCTGTCCAAAAAGCGTGGGTAGAACACAAAGTACCACAATGTGGTTTCTGTCAATGTGGGCAAATCATGCAAGCTGCCAGTCTATTATCAACCAACCCAACGCCAAGTGACGAAGAAATTGTTCAGAATATGTCGGGCAACATCTGTCGTTGCGGCACGTACCCTCGCATTCACAAGGCCATTAAGTCTGCGTCGAAATCAATAAGCAGCAACGCTGGCGTTAGCTACTTTGACCCAACCCAAGCGGGAGAAGAAGCATGAGTGAGAATACCTATTTTGATATGAATCGCCGCAGTTTCTTAAAATCGACAGCAGCGGCGGGTGCACTGGTTCTTGGTACCTATTTTATGGGTGGTGCACCTCGCGCCATGGCTGGCGTATTAGCAAAGCCAGCGGAAAACGCAAAGCGCGCAAACTTGTTCATTGCACTTCGCCCTGACGGCATGGTTGAAGTAACGTGTCACCGCAGCGAAATGGGTCAACAGATCCGAACCGCCATTGCGCAAATTGTAGCTGACGAGATGGAAGCTGCGTGGGACAAAGTCATTGTTATTCAAGGCAAAGGCGACCCCAAATACGGTGACCAAAACACCGATGGCTCGCGTAGTATCCGCTTCAATATGCAGCGTCTTCGAGAAATGGGCGCAAGCGTGCGTTATATGATGCAACATGCAGCAGCTAAGCGTTGGGGTGTTGAGCCAAGTACCTGTGTTGCCGAGCAGCATGTGGTAACACACACTTCAGGTAAAACGCTTGCTTATAAAGACTTAGTAGACGATGCATTAACCATTACGCCGCCAGAAGCAGATAAGCTTAAGCTTAAAGAAAGGAAAGAATGGCGTTACATCAATACCGGTATGGCGCATATCGACCTTCAAGATATCGTTACCGGTAAAGCAACCTTCGCCGCCGACGTGCGCGAGCCAAAAGCACTTGTTGCTATAATCGAACGCCCACCTGTAGTGGGCGGTAAGATGAAAAGCTTCAATGCAGATAAAGCAAAAGCGGTTAATGGCGTTGTTGATGTAATTGAAATTCCAGCGCCAAAAGGTGCGCCTCAGTTCCAACCAAAAGGTGGGCTAGCCATTATAGCTAACAACACATGGGCAGCATGGCAAGGCCGCAAAGCATTAGACGTCACCTGGGACGATGGCGCAAATGGCGACTATAACTCAGCGAACTTTAAAGAGCAGTTGCTTAACACAGTAAATGCACCTCAAGCGCTTGTTAGAGAAAAAGGCGATGCGTTGAGCGTTTTAGAAAAAGCCAGCGACAAACTGGTTGCTGACTATTACGTGCCGCATTTAGCACAAGCCCCAATGGAGCCACCATGTGCTACTGCCATGTACTATAAAGATCGCGTTGACGTATGGGCAGCAACACAAAATCCGCAGGCTGATATGGAAACCGTGGGCGCTATGGTTGGCATGGACAAAGAAAAAATCAATGTTCACGTTACCATGCTAGGTGGTGCTTTCGGGCGTAAGTCTAAGCCTGACTTTTCAGCGGAAGCAGCATTCCTATCAATGAAAACGGGCAAACCAATTCGCGTTCAATGGACACGTGAAGATGATATTCAGCACGGTTTCTATCACGCGGTTTCCGCTCAACATGTTGAAGCTGCACTTGATGAAAACGGTAAAATTGACGCTTATCTTCACAGAACCGCGTTTTCACCTATTGCCTCTACGTTCCAAGAGGGCGCGAACGCACCCTTTAGCTTTGAGTTAGATTTGGGCTTTACGGATAACCCTATTCTTACGCCCAACATGAAGTTAGAGCGCGGTGAAGCGCCAGCCAAAGCCCGTATTGGATGGATGCGTTCAGTATCGAACATCTTTCACGCGTTTGCTGTACAGTCGTTTATTAATGAAGCAGCCCACAAAGCAGGCAAAGACGCTAAAGATTACCTATTGGAAGTAATTGGTCCTGATAGAATTATTGATGTGACGGATCAAAAAGCCGAATATCAAAACTATTGGGGTGATAAGTCGGTTTATCCTTTGGATACAGGTCGTCTTCGCAATGTAATTGAGAAAGTATCTGACATGGCAGGCTGGGGCCGCAACATGCCTAAAGGCCGCGGACTGGGTATTGCTGCGCACCGTAGCTTTTTAACTTACGTTGCTACTGTGGTTGAAGTTGAGGTGTCTGACGCTGGCGATCTTAGCGTGATTAAATCATGGGTAGCGATTGATGCAGGTACTGTAGTTAACACCGATACGGTTAAAAACCAAACCCAAGGCGGCTCGGTTTACGGTACCACAACAGCAATCAGTGACGGTATAACGTTTGATAAAGGGCGTGTACAGCAGAGTAACTTCCACAACTACCGTGTACCGCGCATGAGCGATTCACCACTAGAGGTAGAAGTTGAAGTAATTGAAAGCGATGCGCCGCCAGCAGGTGTAGGTGAACCTGCAACCCCCGTGTATGCGCCAGCGCTGTGCAATGCCATTTTTGCTGCATGCGGTAAGCGTATTCGCCAGCTACCTATTGGTAACCAGCTTAAAGCGTAAGCATTCTATAGATTCGGCTTAATCGCTGGTTTGATGAATAAATACTAACGCTATTTAAGACAAGCAATCATATCAAAAAGGGTTAACACACACTGTGTTAACCCTTTTTTATGGATGTATGCTGTATTCGAGTGTGTCTCAATAGTAGCGAAAAAACGAATTGCTTTATGAATAATAGAAAAGACTATATAAGTTATAGATACTTAGGCAAAAACACGCTATCGAGATAACAACGCAAGCAACAAAAAGGTGAATAAAAACACCATAACTTGCATAGGCGAAAACTGCACATATCAGACCAATAGTGAATTCAACCAGCGCAGCTTCACAGAACGTTCTGATGTTACTGATTACAGGTTGTGCAAAAAACTTAAATTTATAAGCCATCTTAGTTTCCCTCCCTGCCTCATGCATACTGTTAGCCAAACGTTATTTACAATAGCACACTAATCCAACCGGACATAATTTAACCAAGTAATATAAGAAGGTCTTGAGTTTTGTTGCACATCAAAAAGGCGAAAAAACCTAGTCATTAGCATATTCGCCATTTCCAACTAACTAAGCCATTGCTTAAGAGCAGCAAACAACCATTAGAGACAAAAAAGGAGGCCAACATGACCTCCTTTCATTCAAACTGTAAATCAACCTGTAACCTTACAATTAGAAGGAAAACACTTTCAGTGTTTGACGGTTAATTCCCGCCTTATTCTAACAGGTTATTCTTACTCGTAGTTGCGTTCCATCCACATTAACTGCATTTTAAGCTCGTTAATTTCTTTTTGCGCTTCCGCCAACTGCTCTACCACAGAGCGTGATTGCATAACGTTTTCTTCGGAAGTATTTACTGAAACTGCGCTGTCATTATGTGCCATGAGAATTCAACCAAGTTAATTATTAATCAAAGATTCAAAGTGAAAGTCACTTTGTAATATTACATTTTTAATTACACAAAGTCATGTTTTCAACACGCAAAAATGCATAGTTTTGCTAAATAACCACAGTTTTTTTAAGGAATGAAACACGAGCAAAGATTTGCTTCTAGATGAGTGGCCATCACTTTAAGTTGCCTAACATCGAGTAGGGTGAGGCGTCACCGCCTCATCCCTCTCACAGAACCGTACATACGGGCCTCGTATACGGCTCATGTACATAGTTATTTAGCGTAATTGCTAAACACATATCCCGTTGCAAC
>Ga0115012_10001604_pt1 | contig 13132 bp, 8 predicted proteins | sample TroAtlMetagenome_FD_88706 | JGI IMG/M metagenome (GOLD analysis project Ga0115012, IMG submission 88706) | Marine eukaryotic phytoplankton communities from Atlantic Ocean - Tropical Atlantic ANT10 Metagenome | ecosystem: Environmental > Aquatic > Marine > Oceanic | place: Tropical Atlantic Ocean...
TATTACAAATTTATAAAGATATTGATTATCCAATGCTTGAAATTTTAAGTGAAATGGAAATTGAAGGAATTACAGTTAGTAAATCTAAGATGATTAAGTTATCTAAGAAACTAGCTAAACAATTAGTAGATTTAAAATCAGAAGCTTTTTTATTGTCAAAAAAGGAATTTAACTTAAATTCTCCTAAGCAACTTTCAGAAATTTTTTATAACGATTTAGATTATCCAATTATTAAGAAGACACCAAAAGGTGCACCGTCTACAGACGCAAGTGTGTTAGAGGAGTTAGCCAAAGAACACGACTTACCTAAATATATTTTAAAGTATAGAGAATTAGAAAAAATTAGATCTACCTATGTAGATGGCCTAATACCCGAAGTTTCAGAAGATTCAAAAATTCATACACACTACAATCTATTTGGTACAACTACCGGAAGACTTTCATCTGAGAAGCCAAATCTTCAAAACATACCAAACAAAACTGATTTGGGTCAAGAAATTAGAGATTTTTTTGTTGCTAAACCTTCCATGAAATTTATTCTTTCGGACTATTCCCAAATTGAATTAAGAGTACTAGCCCATTTAAGTCAAGATTCAGAAATGATAGCAATTTTGAAAAATGAAAGTGCCGATATTCATTCCGAAACTGCAGCTAGAATTTTCAATGAATCAATAGATAATGTAAATCCTGAAATGAGAAGGAAAGCTAAAGAAGTTAATTTCGGACTTATTTACGGTATGGAAGCATTCGGTCTATCTAAAAGCTTGAATATATCTCAAAAGGAGGCAAAAAATTTAATAGACGCCTATTTTGATCAATTTCCAAAAGTAAAAGGTTTTTTAGATCAAGTAGTAAAAGACGCGGAAAAAAATACTTTTACTACAACACTTATTGGAAGAAAAAGATTCATAAGAGAGTTAGCATCGTCAAATTTCCAATTAAAAGCTATGGGTAAACGCATTGCAATGAATGCACCAATTCAAGGAACTGCATCGGATATCATGAAGATAGCAATGATCAAAGTAAGGTCTGAGCTTGATAAATTTAAAGATACAAATTTACTCCTTCAAATACATGATGAAATAGTTGTAGAAGTTAAGAATAAAGATGTTGAAAAGGTTTCAAAGATAGTATCAGAAAAGATGAAGAACGCAGTGAAATTAGATGTACCTCTTTATGTAAATACCAAAGTAAATAATTCACTTGCAAATTTTAATAATTAGTTTGTAAAAATCACAGATATGTTATTCTTATTGTCGCAACACTATGATTGGAAAAAACAATAAATATGACAAGTAATAATGAAGAGACTACCTCTCCTTCTAATGTCGTCGAACTCCCTGAAGATATAAAACCAGAAGACTTCCCAGCACTGCTTGAACAAACATTGGTATCTTTTAACAATGGAGATGTTATTGAAGGTACTATCGTTCGAGTTGATAGAAATGAAGTAATGGTAGATGTCGGATATAAGTCCGAAGGCGTAATACCCTCAAGAGAATTGTCTGTAAGAAAAGGCGTAAACCCAAAAGAATTAGTAAACGAAGGTGAAAAAATACAGGCTTTAGTTTTAGACAAAGAAGATGATGAAGGAAGGTTAATTCTTTCTGTAAAGAGAGCTGTATATGAAAAAGCATGGGGAGATATACAGGAAATTTCTGATAACAAAAAATCAATTAAAGGAACTGTTATTGAATCCGTTAAGGGTGGGTTAATAGTTGATATCGGAGTAAGAGGCTTCTTGCCGGCTTCTCTTATTGACGTTAGAAGAGTAAAAGAGTTGTCTTCATATATTGGTGAAGAAATAGAGGCAAAAATTCTTGAACTTGATAGACAAAGAAACAACATAGTTCTTTCAAGAAAAGCGCATTTAGAGGAAGAGATGTCTGAGGAGAGACAGGGTTTTCTAGATGATCTTCAAGTAGGCGACGTAAAAGAAGGAAAAATTTCATCGATTGTAAGTTTTGGTGCATTTGTTGACATAGGTGGAATGGACGGCTTAGTTCACGTTTCTGAACTTTCATGGCGTCATGTAGAAAATCCAAATGAAATTGTAAAAGTTGGAGATCCAGTAACTGTTAAGGTATTAGAAATTGACAATGATAAAGAAAGAATCTCTTTATCGATTAAACAAGTCAACGAAGATCCTTGGTTAGATTTTGAACTTCATTACAAAGAAGATGACATTGTCGATGGCGAAGTCACTAAAGTTGTTCCTTTCGGAGCATTTGTCACTATTGGAAAAGGAGTTGAGGGCTTAGTTCATGTCTCTGAAATTTCTTCAGATAAAGTAGACTCACCAGAACTTGCTCTAGCTTTGGGTCAGAAAGTTAAAATAAAAATTACAGAGCTAGATATTGAAAAGAGAAGAGTTAATTTATCAATTAAAAAAGCCGATCCAAATTGGAAAGAAGTAGAAGAAAATAAAGACAAACCAAAAACACATTCATCAACCTCTGAAGAAGAAGCTCCTAAGCGCCAGACTGTTGAGGGTGTAGACGAGTCTCTTGAAAATATTCTTCAAGAATTAAAAGAAAGAGGAATAGGTAACTCGTAATTTATTCTTTTTCCGCTTAATCTTTAATTATGGCCAAAAAAGTTTATATTATTACTGGACCTATAGGCAGTGGTAAATCAACTGCTATAAAATACTTAAGTACTAAAGGATTCGAGACAATTGATTTAGATGAAGTGTCTAATAAGATACTGACTTCTGCACAGTCTATTGAATTTTTAAAAGAAGAGTTTCCCGAAGCTTTGGTTAACGAAGTAGTTGATAGGCCATTATTGGCTAATATAGTTTTCAATAACAAAGAAAAATTATTAATACTTGAGAATTATTTACATCCTAAGGTGCTTCATGAATTACAAAAAGTAATACAAAATACGGATGGTGAGCTGTTCGTAGAAGTTTCAGCACCAAAAAATTTATATAATGATTTTGAATGCATTGTTATTTTCGCTGATCCTGAAACTAGGATTAATAGACTTCTTAAAAGAGGAATGCAGAATGAAGATATCCTAAATAGGATGGAAAATCAAAGAGATGACGATTGGTGGAAAAGTTTAGGCACAATTGTTCACAATAAAGATTTAAATGAATTAGAAAATGAATTAGATCGGTTATTCAACAACAACTCTTGACTTCAACGATTTTATTCAGAATTTATAAAAGAGTTATAATTTATTATGAATAAGTTTGAAGTTATATCAGAATTTCAGCCAAAAGGTGATCAACCTAATGCAATAAAAGAATTAAAAAAAGGTTTAGATAACAATATAACGCATCAAACATTAAAGGGAATTACCGGGTCTGGTAAATCTGCAACAATCGCATGGTTAATAGAAGAATGTCAACTCCCTTCTTTAGTATTAGCACCTAATAAAGCTCTAGCTGCACAACTAGCAAATGAATTCAGACAGTTTTTTCCAAAAAATAGAGTAGAGTATTTTGTTTCTTATTACGACTATTACCAACCGGAAGCATACGTTCCTCGTACAGATACATTTATTGAAAAAGATGCAAATATCAATGAGGAAATAGATAGATTAAGACATTCTGCGACAAGCGCACTTTTGCTTAGAGAAGATGTAATTGTTGTTTCATCCGTCTCATGTATTTATGGACTAGGTTCCCCTGTAGAGTATAGAAATAAATTAATTCCAATAATTAAAGGTGAAGAGTTTGAAATTGATAATCTTCTTTTGCAATTAGTTAAACAACAATATGTAAGAAATGATCTAGTAGTTCAAAGAGGTTCTTTTAGATTAAAAGGAGATACTTTAGATATATTCCCTGTGTATGAAGAAACTATTTTTAGAATAGAATTTTTTGGTGATGAGATAGAAAATATCTCAAGAATAGATCCAACAACCGGTGAGATTTTAGAAAAGCTGACTGAATTAGCAATTCTTCCTGCATCACATTATGTGATATCAGATGAATCAAGAAAGAATGCGTTAAGTCAAATTGAAAAAGATATGTTATCACAAGTTAAAAAATTTGAATCAGAAAACAAGCTCTTAGAAGCTCAAAGAATCGAGCAAAGAACTAAATATGATTTAGAGATGTTGTCTGAGCTTGGTGTTTGCTCCGGGATAGAAAATTATTCAAGATATTTCGATGGAAGAAAGCCCGGTCAAGCTCCATTTACACTTTTAGATTTTTTCCCAAATGAATTTTTAATGGTTGTAGATGAAAGTCATATAGCTATACCACAAATTAGAGGACAGTATGAAGGAGATAAATCAAGAAAAACAACACTTGTTGATTACGGTTTTAGATTACCTTCTGCATTGGACAACAGACCACTTAAGTTTGAAGAATGGGAAGATAAAGTTAATAAAACAATATTAGTTTCTGCTACACCTGGTAAGTGGGAAAAAGAAAACTCAGAAAAATTCGTTGAGCAAGTCATAAGACCTACAGGCCTTATAGATCCAAAAATAATTGTAAAGCCTACTGAAAACCAAATACAGGATTTACTTGTAGAGATTGAGTCAGTTGTTAATAACGGAAATCGTGTTTTGGTTACTACATTAACAAAAAAAATGAGCGAGGCTTTAAGTGATTATCTATTAAAAGCCGGTATGAAAACTAGATACCTTCACTCTGATATAGATACTCTTGAAAGAATAGAAATACTTAGAGATTTGAGAAAAGGTGAATTCGATGTATTGGTAGGCATTAATCTTTTGAGGGAGGGCCTCGATTTACCTGAAGTTCAATTAGTAGCTATTTTAGATGCCGATAAAGAAGGATTTTTAAGATCTGAAACTAGTTTAATTCAAACAATAGGTAGAGCCGCTAGGAATCAAGAAGGCTATGTAATAATGTATGCTGATAAAATTACCGATTCAATGACATTTGCTATTAATGAAACTGAAAGAAGACGAGGCATTCAACAAGAACATAATCGAGTTAACAATATTACACCCAAAACAATTCAAAAAGAAATCACTGATATTTTAGAGTTGGTTGAAAAAACAAGAGGAAGCAGCAATATAAGTATTAGTAAATCAAAACTTAATTTAAATGACGCTTCAAAGACTGATTTAATTAAATTATCCAAAAATATAGAAAAAGAAATGAATTTAGCTGCTGATTTATTAGAGTTTGAGCTTGCTGCTAGATTAAGAGACGAGCTTAAAGAACTTAGAAAAGAAATTAATAATTATTCAGAATGAAAGAAGAAATACTCAAAGTAAAAGGAGCAAAGGAACATAACCTAAAGGATGTTTCAGTTGATATCCCCAAAAACAAACTAGTAGTTATTACTGGATTATCTGGCTCAGGTAAATCTTCACTAGCTTTTGATACAATCTATGCAGAAGGTCAAAGAAGGTATGTAGAGAGCCTTTCTGCGTATGCCAGACAATTTTTAGGTCAAATGGAAAAACCAGACGTTGAAAGCATTGATGGTTTGTCTCCTGCAATCGCTATTGATCAAAAAACTTCTTCTCGTAGTCCTAGGTCTACCGTTGGCACTGTGACAGAAATACATGATTATTTGAGGCTTTTATGGGCTCGAATTGGAATCAGTTACTGTCCTAGTTGCAACAATAAAATAGAGAAACAATCTGTAGGTTTCATAGTAAATCAAATCATGAATTTTAAAGAGGGGACAAGTATAGATATCTTGGCTCCAGTAGTTCGTTCTCGCAAAGGTGAATTTGAAACACTGTTTAAAGATTTACAAGCACAAGGTTTTTCTAGAGTTCTTGTTGATGGTGAAATAATTAGATTAGATGAAGCAAAGAGATTAGATAGATACTTTAATCATGATATCTCGGTAGTAATTGATCGAATAAAAATTAAAAAAACACCAGGAAGAAGGCTTCCACAATCAGTTGAAACTGCACTGGAATTAACATCTGGATTAGTTGATATTAGTGCTGATGACAAAATCACTACTTACAGTCAAAACTTAGGTTGTTTGAAGTGTGGAACTTCATTTGACAAACTTGAACCAAGAGATTTTTCTTTCAACTCACCATTTGGAGCATGTGAGTCTTGTAATGGTTTGGGAGTAAGTTACGAAATAGATGAAGCTTTGTTAATTAAAAATTTTGATTTGTCTATTAATGAAAATGTATTTCCTGATATGTCAACTCGGAAATATTTCAGAGCTCAGGTTCATGGTGTCTGTGAGCATTTTGACATTCCTGTTGATGAGCCATACAAAAATTTAACAAGAAAACAAAAAGATATTTTACTACATGGTTCAAAAGGAGAGAAAACTGTAATAAGGTATGTCAACAGATTTGGAAATTCAAGAGTTTGGCACAAGCCATATCGAGGTATAGTTCCAACTTTTAAAAAAAATTATGAAGAAACTAGTTCAGATGCTGCAAGAGAATACTATAAACAATTCATGCGAGAGCTCCCTTGTGCTGATTGCGATGGTGAAAGGTTAAACATAAGATCAAGATTGGTTCAAGTTGAAAAATTAACCCTAGGGCAGTTCAATAACCTCTCTATCAAAGAAGCTTCTAATTCAATAAATGACTTTAAACTCACAGGTAGTGATTATGAAATTGCAATTCCAATTATTAGAGAAATTAAAGAGAGATTAAAATTTCTAAATGAAGTTGGATTAAGCTACCTTCAGCTGAGTAGAGGTGCAGCTACGCTCTCTGGTGGAGAGGCACAGCGTATTAGACTTGCAACTCAAATAGGTTCAGGACTCACAGGCGTACTTTATGTTTTAGATGAGCCATCAATAGGCTTGCATCAAGCAGATAACATAAAACTTATAGACACATTGTTGCGCTTGAGAGATTTGGGAAATACAGTTTTAGTCGTAGAGCATGATGAGGAGACAATGAAAAGTTCTGATCATGTAATTGACATTGGCTGGGGTGCAGGTGAACAAGGCGGTGAAATTGTAGCTGAAGGATCATGGAAAAAGGTATCTTCAAACATTAAATCTGTTACTGGCCAGTATTTATCTGGCAAGCAAGTTGTTCCTTATCCTTCAGTTCGCAGAAGTGGAAAAAATGAAAATATTGTCATTAGAGGTGCGAAAGAAAATAATTTAAAAAATTTAACTGTGAATTTTCCTTTAGGTAAATTTATATCTGTTACTGGAGTATCTGGATCAGGAAAGTCAACTTTGATTACAGATATTCTATCAAAGTCTATTCAAAACGAATTTTCAAAGAATTTTATAATGCCAGGACTTCACAAAAGTGTTTCTGGTTTAGAAAATATTGATAAGCTTATTGAAATTGACCAGTCTCCAATTGGTAGAACACCTAGATCAAACCCTGCCACGTATTCTGGAGTATTTGATCAGATAAGAAATTTATTTTCATTAACTGAAGAATCCAAAATACGAGGTTATAAACCTGGCAGGTTTTCATTTAACGTTCCGGGTGGAAGATGTGAATATTGCAAAGGTGACGGAAATATCAAAGTAGAAATGTATTTTCTTCCTGATATTTACGTTGTATGCGATGAGTGCAGTGGAACAAGATATAATTCTGAAACTTTATCTATAAGATGGAAAGGTTACAACATAGCTGAGATATTAAATTCAACAGTTGAAAATGCTTTAAATATATTTGAAAATCAACCATCAATTTATAGGATTATTAAAACTCTTGATGATGTCGGGCTTTCTTATATTAAGCTAGGTCAAGCTGCTACTACATTATCAGGCGGTGAAGCACAGAGAGTTAAGTTGGCGAAAGAGTTAAGTAAAAGATCAACCGGTAAGACGGTTTATATATTAGATGAGCCTACAACAGGACTTCATTTTGCTGATGTACAAAAATTACTTGAAGTGTTACATATGTTGGTTGATAAAGGGAATACCGTTATAGTCATTGAACATAATTTAGATGTAATAAAAAACTCAGATTGGATTATTGACCTTGGACCTGAAGGTGGTGAAAATGGTGGCACTATAATTGGTGAAGGTACTCCAGAAAGTATTTCTAAAAATAAATCTTCTCTAACTGGTAAACATTTGAAAGAAGTTTTAAATGGAAAAAATTAATGTTAATGAAATTCCAAATAAACCAGGCATATATATTTTCAAAGATGATTATGACGATCCTATTTATGTAGGAAAGGCAAAAAATTTAAGGAAAAGAGTACCCTCATATTTTAATAAGAATACTTCGTGGAAAACTAAACGGCTTACATCTGAAGCAAAGTCAATTTCATTTGTTGTTTCTCAAAATGAAGCGAATGCTTTATTAGCTGAATATTCTTTTATTCAAGAATTTAAACCCAAATACAACATCCAGTTTAAAGATGACAAATCTTACCCTTACGTCACAATTACAAATGAGGAATGGCCAAGGGCATTTGTAACAAGAAATATAAACCATCAAAACGTAAACTTTGGACCATTTCCATTTATAGGAGCTGCTAAAAGATCCTTAGATCATCTAATAAATATTTTTCCAGTTAGAACGTGCACGAAAAATACATTTGAAAGACACCAAAAATTGAATAAACCATGTTTACTATATGAAATTGATAAATGCTCTGGACCATGTGTAGATTTAATTAGCAAAGACGATTACAAAAATCTTTTAGATAATTTGAAAGAGTTTTATAAAGGCAATTCAGATACTTATATAAATAAAAAAGTTAAAGAAATGAAAACACTTTCAAAAAAACAGGAATTTGAAGAAGCAAACAAAGTAAAGATTACTTTATCACACTTGGAAAATGCAAGAGTTAGCCAAACTCTTATGACTTCAAATGAAAAAAATGTTGACGTAATTGGTATTGACATTGGAAGATTTGATGTAGTCCTATCTTGTTTACTAATTAGAAATGGAAGAATAGTAGGTGAGGTAAAAAATAATTTTGAACCAATGGATGTTAAAGATTATGGAAACTATCTTCCACAAATCATTATTAATTTATTTGAAAAGAATATGCCATCAAATGAAATACTAGTAAGTCATGAGTTTCCTTTATCTGAGATTATTCAGAAACAACTTGAAAATAAATGGGATAAAAAAATAATTCTCACTAATCCAAAGAGAGGATGGAAAAAAGATTTATTAAATACCGCAATTGATGATGCAAAAGAATTAAGAAGAGTAGCAGACCTTAAACGTAGATCTGATCTTGAATTCAGATCACTGTCATTAGAGCAGCTACAGCATAAACTTAATCTAAAAAAAATTCCTTACAGAATTGAAGCTTACGATATTTCAAATCTAGGAGATAAGTTTAGAGTAGGCTCTATGGTGGTAATGGAAGATGGCATTTCTAAACCTTCCATGTATCGTAAATTTCACATAAAGTCTTTTAAAGGTCAAGATGACTTTAGATCGATGGAAGAAGTTATATTTAGACGTATAAAGCGTTTAATTAATAATGAAGAAAAAGATCAAAGCTTTCGAAGGTATCCAGATTTAATTTTAATTGATGGAGGTAAGGGGCAATTATCAAAAGCTAAAGGCGTAATTGATCATTTCAATTTAGATATTGATGTAATTGGTATTGCTAAAAAAGAAGAAGAACTTTTTACTCCAAATAAGAAGTCTTCAATAGTTTTAAATTCTAATTCTGAGGCACTATTTATTCTTCAAAACATTAGAGATGAAGCGCACAGGTTTGCCATTCAAGAAAATAGAAGATTAAGACTAAAAGATTTAGATATTGAATCTATATTTGAGATTAAAGGTGTTACAAAATCTTCTATAAATATTTTATTAGAGAAATATAAGACATTAAACAAACTTTCATCCGCAAGTTATATTGAGTTATCCAGCCTGATTGACGATCAACAGGCAAAAAAAGTTTTTCAATACTTCAATAAGTAGCTTTTTACAAAAAAATTATTTTCCCAATCGTCAAATATAGTAACTAATATGAATTTGAAAAGGAAAGAAATGGCATCTAAAAGACCTGAAGTATTATTGTTAGTCGGAATGTCCGGTGCTGGTAGGTCTGCAAGCTCGAATGTCTTTGAAGATTTAGGGTATTATGTTATTGAAAATTTACCTGCAGAACTTGTAGAGTCTGTAGTCCAATCAAACGATGTTACTGAAACTAACAAGCAACTTGTATTAACAATTGATGCTAAAGACAGTGCCTCCCAACAAGAATTAAAAAAGAGTTTAGATAAATTAAGTCAGTCCGGAGTTCTAACCAGAATAATATTCCTTGATGCTGATAATGAAACATTAATTGAAAGATATGAGGAAAACAGACGCCCACACCCCATGGGAATGGATTCTATCTCTCAGTCTGTAAAATCGGAAAGAGATTTACTAAAACCAATTAGAGAGATTGCCGATCAAGTAATCGACACTACAGACATGAATGTTCACGAATTGAGGAAAAGAATAATTGAAGGATTTCAAGGTGAAGTTTCTAATCAGGATTTAAAAATTTCTGTCACTTCATTTGGATTTAAAAACGGAACGCCAAGAGATGCTGATCTTGTTTTTGATGTCAGGTTTTTACCAAACCCACATTGGAGAGAAGAGCTAAGAGCTTCTACAGGACAGTCGCCAATGGTTAGAAACTATGTTCTCTCATTTGAAGACGCACAAATCTTTTTAAATAAAGTAAAAGATATGATTGAATTTTTATTGCCTAGATTTTCTTCTGAAGGAAAATCATATGTTGGAATAGCTATTGGATGTACGGGAGGAAAACATAGAAGTGTTGTAATGACTGAAGAAATAGGGAAATGGCTTAAAAGTGATGGAAAGGACTCCGTAGTCATACATAGAGATATGAAGGAATCATAATTTGTCAAATTTAGACAATTTAGGAAATGTTCTAATTAGATCGGATCTAAATGTTCCAACTAAGAATGGTGAAATTACAGATTATTTTAGAATCTTAAAATCAGTTGGAATAGTGGAAGAAATTTTTGATAAATCAAGGACAATTACATTCACTAGTCATATGGGTAGACCTCAAGGTAAAGATTTAAATTTATCTTTAAGGTCTGTAGCAGAAAGTATGACAAATATCCTCGGTCAAGAAGTTCGCTTTATTGATGAAGTTTTTGGTGAAAAAGTTGAAGAACAAATTGAAAAATCTGAATCTAAAATATTTTTGTTAGAAAATTTAAGGTTTGAAAAAGGGGAGGTCGATAATGATAAAAACTTCTCTAAAGAAATTACAAAACCATTTAATTCCTATATATTTGATGCATTTGGTGCAGCTCATAGAGAACACGCATCTGTAGTAAGCTTTGGTGAAAACTTAGAATCATTCCAGGGTCCTTTGATGGATAGAGAGATACATGAATTAGATAAATTATTAAATAATAGCGAATTTGGATACGCTGTTCTTCTTGGTGGAGCAAAAATCTCGGATAAACTTAATCTGATTGAAAAGCTTTTACCAAAAGTTGAATACCTTATGGTTGGTGGGGGAATGTGCTTTACTTTATTAAAAGCTTTAGGACATGAAATCGGGAAGTCATTACTAGAAGAGTCATTTATTTCAAAAGCAGAAGATCTTCTTAATTCAAAGTTTGGAAAAAAAATAGTTCTCCCTATAGACTTTGGTGTATCCGAATCAATAGATAGTTCAGTTAGAGAAAATGTAAAGTTAAAGTATTTTAAAAAAAATCATATAGGTGTAGATATTGGCCCCCAAACTGTTTCCAAATTTAAAAAAATACTTGATAATTCAAATAATATTTTTTGGAATGGACCAATGGGTATTTTTGAAAAAGAAGAGTTTAGTTATGGAACTAGAGAAATAACCGAGATTATTTCTAATTCATCTGCATATACATGTATTGGTGGTGGAGATTCTGTAAGTGCTATTAACAAATTTTCTGATAAAAAATACTTTAACCATATATCAACAGGCGGAGGAGCGTCTCTAGAATATCTCGAAGGAAAAAAATTACCAGGGGTAAACAAATACAAATCACTTATAATTTGATAATGAAAAAAATAATAATTGGAAACTGGAAATTAAACCATGATCATTTACAAGGTATTCAATTATTACAAAAAATAAATTACTCATTAGATAAAGATATAGAAGAAAAAATAGACATAGTCTTAGCACCATCGCACACTTCATTGAGATCTTTACAAACTGTAATTTCTACAGATAATCTTAGAATTAAACTTTCATCACAAGATGTATCTACATATATTGATGGAGCATACACTGGCGAAGTCTCAGCCTTTCAGCTTAAAAAATTAAATATAGATTATTCGATTATTGGTCACTCTGAAAGAAGGCTTCATTTTAATGAAACTGATAATGATGTGAATATTAAATTAACCAGATTATTGGATAATGAAATAATTCCAATTCTATGTTTTGGAGAAAGTCTAGAACAAAGATCAGAGGGTTCATATTTAGAATTTATCAAAAATCAACTAAATGAAGGTTTAAAAGGTATAAGAAAAGATAAGGTTAATAAGTTAGTTCTAGCTTACGAACCTATCTGGGCAATTGGGACCGGTGAAGTTGCATCTATAGAAAATATTGTTGAAGTATTAGATTTTGTTAAGGACTTAGTTTCTGATAAGCCTTACTTTTCAGATGAAACTGTAAAATTAATTTATGGTGGAAGCGTCTCTCCAGATAATTCTTCTGAAATATTAAACACGAGTATTGTAGACGGTGCATTAGTTGGTGGAGCATCTCTAGATGCAGATAAATTCGTTGATATTATCAAAAGTGTTAATTTATGAATCTTGTATTTATACGACACGGACAGAGCCTCTGGAATTTAGAAAATAAATTTACAGGATGGGTTGATATAGATTTGTCTGAAAGGGGTGAAGTTGAAGCAAAAACTGCTGGTGTTACCTTGATTGATAATAACTTTTATCCAGAAATCTGTTTTACCTCTTATTTAAAAAGATCAATTAATACTGCTGCCCATATCGTTGAAAGTTATAAAAAAATGAATATTACTTTTGAAAATGTGAAAAAGTGGGAGCTTAATGAAAGACATTATGGAGCTCTACAAGGCTTAGATAAAATTGAAACAGCAAAGAAATATGGACAAGAACAAGTACAAATATGGAGAAGAAGTTTCGATACGTCACCTCCTTTGGCAGAGCAAAATTCAGAACATGATCCAAAAACTCATGAATTATATAATGATATTGAATCAGAGCTACCATTAGGTGAATCTTTAAAAGAAGTTGTTTTACGGGTTGTAAA
>Ga0115012_10001605_pt1 | contig 13131 bp, 14 predicted proteins | sample TroAtlMetagenome_FD_88706 | JGI IMG/M metagenome (GOLD analysis project Ga0115012, IMG submission 88706) | Marine eukaryotic phytoplankton communities from Atlantic Ocean - Tropical Atlantic ANT10 Metagenome | ecosystem: Environmental > Aquatic > Marine > Oceanic | place: Tropical Atlantic...
CAATCCTGAGTTTATTGGGGTTTCTTCCATGATTATTGACGCACTGGTGTACATATGAAGGGTCGGTCGAGTATGCGAACAGACCTAGAGAATATGATCTCCCGAGTACCACGGTTACTTGTGTAGCAGGAATAATAGTGACGCGAGTTCGTGTACAGGACGGGGAGTTTACCCCCCCGTCCTGCTTGCGTATTTTTGCTATTTTATCGCTTCAGACCATTTCATCGATCTTGGAACCCAAAAGAGCTCCAACTCCGACGAACAGGCCATCACAGATCCAATTAACCAATGTATCTACAATGCCATCGCCACCACTAAGGATGGATGCGGCCATTTGATTGGCGCCGTCTGTGTTCAATGCGGCCACAAACATCACCAGTGCAAAGCCACTAACCCATGCAGAGTCATTCCTTGTGTGAACTTGCCACCAGACTGCACCTGCTGCGACCAAACCAATGAGCATGAAAACATTGTCTGCTATGTCTGGAATCCACATATCAGTAGCTTCCCAGTCGGTTTCAATATCTCCAAATTCGGTTGCTAGTGCAACTGCAAGGCATGCTCCGACAACCTGGGCGAGTAGTCGCATCCCATTGGCCATCCAATTACCCTCAGCGTCACTAAGGTCACCTGTCATTATGTGACACCATGTCACGATAGGCAATACGTGAGCACCTGCAAACGTCATCCAGGCTACAGCTAGACCTAGTGCCATCCAAAGATAGCTCTCGTTCGCTGTACCGACAACGCCTGATCCCAGAGTTGAGCTAAATATAGCCCAAGATACCAGGAAAGCTCCGCCTATTTCTGCTTTCATTGCATTCATATCTATTTTCATTTTTTTCATCTCCCCGTAATACGAGTGACTTCGTCTCGTTTCTCTGGACTATATAATAGCGAAGGTGCTGAACCTGCTAAAAACGGCTAAAAACACACTTTTTCTAAAAACCCGGTGTTACTAATTACACCTAGTATAATTAACTAAAATGGGTGTTAATTTACACACCTATTTGATTCAATCAGTGTATTCTGTGACTCTGATTCCAAGTTTGCCTGTTCGGGCCTTCCTAGTCATGACTTTATCCATCTTCTTGTGAAATTCGACCTCGAGATCGACATTCATCGCGAGAGAGTGCCCGAGTATCAGAATAAGAAGGTCGGCTAGCTCCTCGGCTGCCTCATCGTCGGGCTTGCCCTTCGTAATGGCCGCTGATAGTTCCCCCAGCTCCTCCACAGTTAGGGCGATGCGGAATCCCATATCGTGACCATGGTTCTCGTCGTCTGCGAACTTGTGCTTGTGATGGAACTTAGCGACTCGGGCCATCATTGTAGACCAAGTCCCATCTGGCCCCTCGCTGTGCTCCACTTGCAACCAATCATCCACACTCAGCCTTTCCACCATGGCAATACGTATGGGGGGGACTCCATCAAGGTAGTTGCACTAGTTGATGTCTTCAAGTAGAGAAAGTATGCACGAGGAAACCAAACCCCTCATCTGAGATGCCATCTGGTCGACTTCTTCGTGATTAATCTCTGCATTTGGCTCACCTGGGGTCCTTCCTGCCGCCCAGTTCGAGGAACAAGGCAATGAGACATGAGGGGTCCCCGTCTCTGAAATTAGCCTCTGCTCAGGTCCGAGGGTCATCCCCACGACATGTGCCCCTAGCCTCTCTAGTGCATCGATCTCGGATGGGCTCTCGAACTGCGGACCTACGCATTGGGCCACTACCAATCCGGTTGGGGAGCCGCCCTGGCTGTGTGTGAGAACTGCCTCGCAAATGGTAGAGTATCTCTGGTCGAATGGGTGGGTCCGGTCTGCGTGAGTCGCATCGTCATCGTGAAATGTCCATGGCTTGATCGATAGATCCAGTATCCCCTCGGCGATTCCAACTGTGCCGGGTGGCATCGACTCTACCATCGAACCAACAGAGTTCACGCTAACAATCAGGTCGGGAGAGCAACTAGTGGCTGCATGCACGTTGGCACGGTGTTCTATTTCGTGCGGAGGGGTTCTTTTTTCGTCGTTCGAATGGTGTCTGTCTATGACGAATACTTGCCCCAACTCATGATTCACCACAGAAATGGGGACGGGCCCCCATTTCGAATCTGCAATAACTTGGCTGGAAGTAGATGCTGTTGACTCTAGACTAGTCGAGAAGGCACTCATCCCAGTTCCACAAATCACCGCAATGCGGGGCATCTCCTCACTCCGAAAGCCTGGAGATTAGGTCGGCCTTCTTTCCTGAAACTGGCTTTCCTGCTTCCTTCAGTAGTTCCTTCAGCTGTGGCACGGTCATCGAATCATAGTCGGCATTATCTGAATTCTCTTCCTCTTTATCTTCATCGTCGGGAGCGTCCGCCTTTTCTTCTACAGAGAAGGGCTCATCAGAGGGATCGTCTGAGGTGCCCTCTTGATCGGGAGTCTCCTCGTCCCGTTCCTTAGCAGCCTTCTCTTCGGCTTTTATCTCCTCCAGAGTTGGTCCGTCGTCTACCACGACACCATCCTGGATAAGCTGGCTACGCCTGAAGAAGACCGCCCTGACTGGTTGTATCTTGGAGATTGCCTTGGAGACGGTCTCCTCCAATGAGCCATCCATTAGGGCCTTCTGTACGTTGATCCATGTTGATTGAGAGCAGAACTTTACTACCTCGTTCCTGGTGACGCTGCGTGACTCATGCTTCTGGCTAGCCTTGACGCTTGACCGTGTCACTATGAAAGGCTTGATCCTGACAAAGAAGCCATCTTCTGTTACGACATCTATCGTATCGTCTATTTTCCCCCTGTCTCTCCTTATCTGCCTCCTAACGAAGTCCTTCATGACATCGTGGCCAACAAACTCGGTGATTGCGTCGTTACCGACGACCTCCTTGATACGGAACTTTATCTTGACGTGCATCTTTGTGAAGTCGCCGTCTAGCTCATTCTGCATAATCTCGAATGGCCTTCCAACCAGCATCTCTTCTTCCTCGGCAATGGTCTCCCCTATCACCTTGAAAGACCATGGATTCCGAGGTGCTCTGATAGAGTACCACCTCTTTGCCTTCCACTTGTCCTTCTGCCTACGAGCTGCTGCTCTCGCTGATGCTCCCTTGGCCATTGAATCGTCTCCGTATTGCGGGGGCTACCCCGTTTGCGAGCCGTCCGACCTGCAACCAGTATTTGAACGGAATGCTACGGATATCGACTGTTATGGGACGCATTCAAGACACGTCGTCCTCTGGGGCGGTCATGGGCCTCCATGGTGGCGAATGGAGAATACATGCTAGTGCCGTTGACGAATGCGAAGTGATCGAAGATGCTGTTAGTTGGCTTAGTGGTGGCTCATCTGAGATTTCCGTCCACAAAGAGAAGTCGGCGTTGGGGGCACCGATGCAGACAATCAGCGTGAAGATGAAGGGGAAGCAGGCGCTATCCTCTTTGGCGAGACTGGAAAATGAATCTTTAGTTTCGATAATTGAGAATGGACTAGATGGCCGAGTAGATGAAGACAAGTTCCTGCACGTAAGGCTGAAGCTGGAGAGATTAGTGCAAGGCAGGGGTGTTCTCTCCCAAGATTCGCATGAATCTGTTGCCAAGGGGAAGTTCAAGTTGGAAGTTTACCCTGGACAGGATTCTATAGGGGTTGCAGAAAAATTGCTAATGGGATTGATTAGAGAATAATACAAGAATTCATATGCCAATTACCCGGGCAGTTGCATCGTTATGACCCACGTAGTAACTAGTGCATGTGTAAGATGCAAATACCAAGATTGCGTACATGTCTGCCCAGTAGAAGCGTTTAGGGAAGCCGAAGAATATCTTGTGATAGACCCCGATGAGTGCATAGACTGTGCGGCATGCATTCCGGAATGCCCAGAAGAGGCCATCTATGCTGATAGCGATTTACCGGACGAAGAGATGGAATGGTTGGAGAAGAATGAGGAAGAGTCCCCGAACCTCCCCATTGCAGAGGGGGACTCTCCCGTTCTAGCCGACGGTTGAGTAAAATTGCACCTACATAGGTTCATCAATACAAGCCTAGAGGAATCACTATGCCGCTAAGGGTTGAACTCGGTAAAATGAGGCATGGAACAGAGCTTCTCAAGAGAGGTTTTGCTAAGATGCAAGAGGGTGGCGTAGTGATGGACGTTGTTACCCCAGAGCAGGCCCATATAGCAGAGGATTCTGGTGCTGTGTCGGTGATGGCCCTGGAGAGGGTCCCTGCGGATATCCGATCTTCTGGTGGGGTGGCTAGGATGAGTCATCCCAAATTGATCAAGGAGATTATTGAAACCACTAGCATTCCAGTGATGGCAAAGGCAAGAATAGGGCACGAGGAGGAGGCTAGAGTCTTGGAGTCACTGGGTGTGGATATGGTAGATGAGTCGGAGGTTCTAACCCCCGCAGATCCTTTCTACCACATCGCAAAGGACGACTTCACAATTCCATTCGTCTGCGGATGCACGAGTCTTGGAGAGGCAGTGAGGAGGATTGCAGAGGGCGCTGCTATGATTAGGACGAAAGGAGAAGCTGGGACTGGGAATGTTGTGAGTGCAGTCAAGCATGCCAGGCTACTAGCAACTGAGATTGAGACTTCTAGAAATGCTGATGCAAATTCTCGCGATGATATCGTGGAAAATATCCTTGATGGCTACAGAAGAATGGAAAAATCATCCGATATAGGTGCCAGCGTTGAAACTACTCCCTTCGGTAGCCTAGAAGAAGTCAGGAAGGAGGTCGCAGCCGTCCTAGACGAAGTAACAGAATTAGGACGACTGCCAGTGGTAACTTTCTCTGCTGGAGGGATAGCAACTCCAGCTGATGCGGCCCTAATGATGAAACATGGGATGGATGGGATTTTCGTCGGATCTGGAATCTTCAAGAGTTCCGACCCCAAAAGAACCGCGGAGGCTATCGTCCTTGCGACGCATCACTTCGAAGACTCAGCAGTAGTAGCGGAGGCTTGTGAGATGATTGGAGAGGCGATGCCGGGTTTAGAAATTGACGCTCTCGAAGTGAGGATGGACGAACGCGGCTGGTAACTAACTCTTCCTTCCACGTGAAGTGCCGAGCTTCCTTGACTTTCTCTTTGGCTTCGATTTTTCTCCTCTGTTTTTTGAGGCATCACTGGCTACTATTCCACCGAAGGTGACCGATTCGCCCCCGAGGAGCTTGTCGGACAATGATTCTGCTAGTTCTTCGTTTTGATCGGGTCCTCTGAGTGCCTGCCTCACGGATTTGTTGTGATCCTTGACTAGTCTCTCCCTCTCCTCGTGCTGTGAACGAATCTCGCTTCGTATCTCATTGACCTTTGCGAGCATTTCAACTACCCCTTGGTGCGCCTCGTCTGCCTTTACCCTTTCTTCCACAAACAAGGCGTGTAACCTATCCCCCTCTCCCCTGAGGAAGTCCCTCTCTTCGAATAGAGGCTTAATTTCACCCCATATCTCATCGGCCAGACTATTCTGCTCGAGCATTAGCTTGTGCTCGTTGTCTGCTTCTGCCCTCAATCTTTGAATGGACTCATCCATGTCGCTCAAATCTATCGAGACGATTCTCTGCTGCTCTACATGGGGGATCAGCTCGTCTCTTCTAGAAATAAGAGATCTTAGTTTCTTGATTAGGGAATTCTCCTTCTCCAGGGTTAAGGCCCCATCAGTCATGATGCGGTCCTCAATCCTCTCAATCTCGCCAACGGTCTCTGACAGTTGTATGACCACTGACTTCCCAGGTCCTTGGTCCCTTTTTCCCTTCTTACGTGAGAATATCTCCCTGATGCTCTGCTGGATCTCATCACGGCTTGCTTGGTGGATCTTTGCTTGGGCGCGTACCTTCTTCTGATCTTCCATCCTGGATGTGATGTTTTCTTGGACCTCGTTCCTTTTATTTTGAGCAGAGTTTCTCTGATCAGCTGCCCTCTTGGCAGAGTCATTGTGGGAGTCCCTCTGCCCTCGAACTCTACTGAGCTTGGATTCCATGGCATGCAATCTGGTACGAAGATCGTCAGAGTCCTCATCGCCACTATCCATGCAATTCCGAATAGTGCCCCCTTATTGAAGAGACCTAAAGGCCGAGCAAATTTGCTACAAAGGGGAGAATTGGCGAAATGATAGCTAGAGCGGCACCGAACATGAACACTGCTCCAGTTGTCATCCTTAGACGAGTAAAGAGGTCGGAACGAACTTGCGATGTCAGAACCTTTCCAGAAATTAGGTTTCCAGAAGAGTCCTCTAATCTCACTGTAACAGTTGCATCGCCCATTGAGGATGGTATTAGTGTCTGCCAGACAATTCTCGATGATTCCATCGAAGATGAGACTCTCTCATAGGTGGTCCTTCCGGAAAGTGAGTCATCTGCATGAGGTTCGGCTTTGAGGCGATAAACGCACTCATTAGGACGGAAGTCTGGTGTCTGGACCCGTAGGATTAGGTCCTGGGTCTCTCCTGTCTGGTTGAGCACGAATGCGAATAGGTTAGCTTGTCCGAGTGTTAGATTCTCCATATCCACGTCAAACCATATTTGCTCATTTGATTGGGTGGACAAGTGCATCCTCATCCTGTCATTTAGGCGAAAGAATGGTGCGCATCGGTCCCTCGCATGCATTAGTAGCCTGTCCAATGTCTCTTCGCCCAGCTCTGGGTGATTGATTATCTGATCAATAGTTTTTGTATCTACCAATTCTCCAAGAGCTTTATGGAAATCATCCTCTTCAATCAGACCCGAACGGAACAAATCAAGCACTTGAAGGAGGTATTCCTGTAATTCTGAAAGTCTTACACCTTGCTGGAGGTTCTGATTAAATGATGAGATGTACTTGGAGAAGCGAACGGCTAGCAGAGGGTCGACATGGGACCTGATTACATCTGTGAATGGCTTATTCAGTAACGCGGGGTGCATTGGAGGCGAAAATGCATCCAGCAGACCCCATGGTTCGACAGTGTTGAATCGGGGGCGATTGGAAACCATGTACACACTATGGCCTGAAAGTAGGGTGCCTGTCGATAGAGCAATCAAGACAGGGATGCCTTCGGTTTCGGAAGGAGATGTGATCAAGGATAATCCCAGTAGTCCAGTTGAGAAAATCATCAAAGTAGTTGTGAGGTTGAGCTGATTCGAAGCGCCATCTATTACAGCCCTCATTTCGCTATACCCATGGGAGCTGCGAAATGTAACACCGGTAGAGACGATTTCGTCGGTTTCAATTTGAAAAATCCTCTTTGTGACCCACAATAAGTAATGTAGAACGAACAATAGCATAAGATCGGCCACCAACAGTGCTAGAGCTAGCAGATAAACTGATTTTGAGAATGAGAAATGAAAGAATAGTTCCTGGACCCCTCCATCCCACCAGTCAGGTTCTGAACCTCGGTACGACTGTGCAAGTCCGAATAAAAGTACAACTAAAATAGGCAAGAAAAGTATCAGACGGGCTCCTCTGCTGATTAACAAATCATCTATGCCTGTCAAAATGACCTCTCTTGACTTCAATATAGCTTTGTTATCGTTGATTGCGGCCCTATCCTCATCCTTCACCATTCCTTTGATCTCAGGGGCAGAGGGGGTCTCTGGCCGTAGTGTTTCTACCATTGATTCCAATTCACTCTCTGGAGAGGGGAAATTGCGTGAATCCTCGTCTGATGGCATCTATTAACACCCCATGGAAGTGATTCTGGCCAGAATCCGCATTGAAATGCTATCCGATAATACAATGATCTTGTCACCAGAAGTAAGCGTGCCCTCGGACACTGAAACATTTGTACCGGTAGTGAGTCCACAATCATTGATGGTAATGGAATCGACGTCGTTTGCAACAATCAACTCAACTATGGCAGAAGACCCCTCTGGAAGTCTGGCTATCGGCAAAAGTGTGCCGACACCAAACGTTTCAAAGTCGCGCTCAATACTCGGAATTTTTTCTCCCGTTATGTTGGTCTCCGGATACCCAAGAAGGCGATCGAGTGTTTCCTCTAATTCTATACCGATGGCATGCTCCATTTTGCATGCAACACCCTTAACGTCTCCATTGAAGCCAATCACATCCTTCAGAAGTACCTCAAGAAGGCCCTCTCTTCTTTTTATCCTAGCTGCTAACTGGAAACCTTCGGTTGTTAGCCGACAGCCACGATAAGGGATGTGCGTGATCATTTCACGTTGAGAGAGGCGCTGAATCATTTCTGTTACCGAAGCTGCAGAAACCCCCATGTTTTCAGCGAGTTTTGTGGTTTTAACAATCTCTCCAGGAGTATCCGAGTGAATTTCGAAGATGGTCTTCAGATACATCTCCTCAACTTCGCTGAATTGAGTCATATTACGCCTCCTCGGCCTCGGCCATGAATTGCGTCTTGCAAACGGGGCACCTAGACATTGCTGGCCTATTCTCCATCTTCACCCTCAAGGCCTGATCGCATTCTGGACAATTTAGCGTGTCTTCTGATGAGCGTACAACAGGATGCGACGGTTTGTCTTGGTCACCTACAATAAATTCCATTGAGCAAGCCGGGCAGCGGACTCCGCCGACATGGTTGAGGGGGACCATGAGTCTTTGATCGCAAAATGAGCATTGAATCTCAGTCTTTTCCTGTTTAGACTGGGACTTTGTGGATTCCTTAGTTTCACGGAGATTAAAATCAGAGGTAGAAGGAGTTCTATTTGAGACTGCACGCCAAACTAATGTGCCAACTAGGATAGTCAGGACGCCAGCAAGAAGGCCATAGGCAGCAGCAAGTAAATCAAAGGGAATATTCAGTCCTTCCTGGCTATTATCCGACTCGATTGTGAAGTATTTTGTCAATATGAGGCCGCTTGTATGCCACTGGACCTCTAAACCGACGCTATCACTTACGGGCCAATTTGGCAGAGAAACATCAGTTGTGATGTTTGAACCAGGGCCAAGGGATTGCACTTCCTTTTGCGCGAGTATTTCCTGATTGGATGAAGAAATCACCCGAACAAATCCGGATTGTGTTTGATAATTGTCCGTATTTTCTAAGGAAATGGTGACCAAGACTTTACTTCCAGGAATAGGGCTTTCTGGAGAAAATGATGCTTCGACGAAGATTGAGTCCTTTTGCACAGAAGGCTCAGAAACTTCAAACAGTGAGGAATTTACTGAATAGAATGAAGGTTGCCATCCAATTGGGATAGCCTCCACCAATATCTCATCTGCTGAAGGGTGGCCGAGGTCGAATGTGATTGTCCTTCTGCCGGGGTCTGATTCAATCTGAATATTCTGCAATATCTGATTGCTACCCTGTGAACCCAAAGAGACCTCTAGTATGAGGCCCCTAGATCTGCCTTCTGACAGATAAATCGATGCGTCTAATTTCAATCCGTCAGAATTAGTCCACTCCATAGAGTCAATAGACAGGTTGAGAGTCTGGCTCGGCATAACCTCAATTGAGAAATTTCCTTGCATTTGCAAATAATCCGAGACCGCAGACTCGGAAACTCGCCAATCAAAATTATTCGTCCCGGATGAAGACAATGTGAAGGATGCGGAAACCTCGCGAGTTGACCCCGGTGAGATCGAAGTTTGCGTTCCTTCGAACAATTCTTCACCGTTAATTGGTGAGACAATCAGAGAAACTGAGCCAGGAGAGTCACCCGAATTTGTCACCATCATTGAGGCGATGAGGGTGTCACCGACATATCCGGGCTCTCCAGAAACTGCCAATCCAGAGCCCCCTGATGATGTGAAATTAGTAGAATTAGTTGACTCATCAGAGTACATTGTTTCGATTTGTAGGGGATTAGGGAGTTGTGACGAAATTTGATTCTGGCAGGCACAGGAAAGCAACATTATCGCTATGGACATGAGAATAGTATTGCCTACCAAGGCCCTCATGGTGTCGGCTTGAATGGACATCGTATGAATCAAACCCACAAAAATGTCCAGTATTGCCTAAAAGGGAAGTATTTCTCGGAACCGAAATGGACACAGGAGAACTGATGCGAGTCGGGCCAAATGAGCTCGCTGAGAAACTCCTGAAAAGAAGGATTATGCTAAAAGACAGTCTTCCGGGTGTTATTCGTAATTTGGAAGCAGAAGAAGATGCTTTGAGTCCAAAGGTCGAACGAATGAAAAGGTCTTTTCAGGATGCCAATAGTAGGGTTTCAGAATTCAAGAAAGAGAGAGATCGATTCCAGAGAGATGCTGGGAAATTAATTCCCGAGGTTAAAGACACCAGGGAGAGTCTGATTAAATCCGGTGGGATGATTAGCCTAGACCCAAAGTGGAAGAAGAGAAAACTATTGGAACAAATCGAGGAGATAGAGGATAAAATCCAGACATCGGCTCTTGATCATAAATCGGAGAGAAAACTATTGGATAAGAGGAGGTCGCTGATTTCTGAGAATGACAAATGGGTCAAAGATAGAAAGGAATCGAATCCAGAGATGATCAAATATCTGGACAGCAATAGAAAAATGTCTGAGTTATTCAAGAAGGCTGATAAAGCTCATTCGAAGATGATTGAATATGTTTCAAAGGCACAACCGATGTATAAGAAGCTGTCAGAATCATCTGAAGAATTAAAGGAAATAAAGAGCCAGTTAGATAGGGCGAGGGAATTACTTTCCCAAAGTGATAAGGCAATTGAATACTGGGAAAAGAGGCTTGAGCTAGGCTTTGGAGATATTGGGCCTGGTTTCAGGGACCTTCTAAAGGGGAGGAAAATAGTCGAGGATGGGGGGAAATCGTCTTTCGCAAAGAAGACACGGAAGAAAGGGAAATCAAAAGTTCGAGTGGGTGAGGAAGAATGAGTGACGAATCCGGAAGTAAAATGTGGGAGGATCTAGAGGGATTAGACGCAGGAGGAATTGCTAGAATTGTCAAAGAAAAGAAGGTTCTTCTTCGCACCATAGATGGACAGGTGCGAGATCTGCAATCTGAGAGGAAGGAACAAGTGCACATCGTCAAGGCTTTGAGATCTGCAGTTGTGGGTTTCGAGAACTCTGATTCTGGAAGAAAAAAGTTACTTGCGGAGTTTCACTCATTCAGAAAAGGTGCACAGAAGCAACGCGAGAAGAGGGATGCAATAAACGAAAGCGTACCCCCTCCATCAAAGATTCTTGAAGAGTGGTTAAGTGACACATTTGATTCTTTAACAAGCATAGACAATGACTTGACGTCCGTCCCGATGCTTAATCCAGAACTTGCGGCATTCAGCAGGTTCTTCGAGATTCAAGCATCAATAAAGAGAAAGAGGCAGGCGGAGAAGGCACATTCAGATTATATCAAGAAAGTTGGCGAGATGAGGAGGATTTCTTCCAAGTTAGATCAGAATAAGGAAGTCTCTAACAAGGTAGTATCTGAACTCAAAGAAAATGTAGAAATTGAAGAAGACAAGGTTAGCAGGAAGGAGATCAGGAGAATCAGCAAGAGGATTTCATCTATTGATAATAAAATTGAGTCAATCAAGAAAACCGTTAAGAGTGAACGAAAGGAGTTGAAAAGGCTAGAGAAGTTCTCCAGATTTTCGTCGGGCAGACGAGAAATCTCAAGCATAGATGACATCAGGGGGATCGCAGCCAAAGGTGGTCTGCTGAGCGCAGATGAGTTGGGTGCATTACTAGAGTCAGGTGGCCTCTCATCGATTTCTGAAAAGAAAGTTTCAGAGTCAAAGAAGTCGAAAGAAGAATCCGAGCCTAGAAAAAAGAGCAGAAAGATAGGGGTTTCAAGGAGAGGAAGTAGACAGGGCAGAGTTGCCACTCGTAGAGAGTAGAATGAATAAAAATTCGGTATTCCTTAAATGGGGACTCAAATTGGGGACGGCTGAGGGACGTAGATGGAACTCAATCAGTCGAATTTTAGTGATGTTTTCGAAACGAAAACTCAGGCGGTTAGCGATAAGCTAGCAGATTTCAAAACTCGACGCGACCAACTCAACGTGAAGGTCAGAGGGCAACTGGACAAGAGAAATGAGATTAACAGCCAGGTCAAGGAATTGATTACCGAAGTCCAAAAGCAGAAGGCCTTGAGAAATGATGCAAACGGGAGAGTTGCTGAACTCAGGAAGATTAGGCTGGAAAAGACAAATGAACTGAAGGAAATAAGGGCCAAATTAAGGAGTTCTGTGGAGGAAAAGGGTCGTGATTCTGGAAAGAAGAAAGGCGGCCCGGACTCGCGGAAAATTCGCGAGCAGATGAATAAGCTAGAATGGCGGCACCAGACTGGACAAATTGGCCCCAAAAAAGAAAGGGACTTCTTTGCGACGATGAAGAGGTTGCAGGCCGAATTCAAGACGCTGAAAAAGGAAGAAGAGGCTAGTAGCTCTTCAATTCTAAAGGAAGTCAAGCAAGCCGAGAAGAGGCAACAGAAGGCACACGACGCGGTTACGGATGCTTCTGAGAAGTCAGAGGAAGCTCACTCACTAATGATGGAACTTTCTAATGAAGTAGATAGGCTAAGAGGGCTAGCAAACTCGGAACATCTAGGACTAACATCCACCAAGGGTGATGCCGATGATTTGCATAACAGATACATTATTTCTCTAAGGTGCATTCATTCAATGCAGGATATCCTGAAGCTATCAGGAACTAAGAAGGATCAGGCGTCTGAGAGAGTTGATGTTACTGACCTGATGTCAAGGCTGATGGAAGGTCAGACGCTGTCTGATGAGGATATGATGCTGCTTCAGAGAAATTAGTAGTCGTATAGGCGGCCGTTTCTACCATGAAGTATTTTTTCAGTTTCTAAATGGGTTAACCATCCGGGTATCAGAATCTTACTATTGCTAATGTTTGCTCTTACTGAATCCAAGGGCCATTTCTGGAGAAGCATGCTTCGAACAGTTCCTGAAACGCTAGTCTCTCCCGAATTGCCCCTCCTTCTTTGCTCGATGACCTTTGCCAATTCTTCGTCAATCCTATCCGAAGTAAGCCAATTGATATCTTGTGGTTCTATTGTCCGCAGTATGGGGGCTTGTTGAAGATTCTGCATTTCACCCAGTAAGGTAACAGTTTTCGACCATGGATCCTCAAGAATGTTCCATTCACCGGGCTCCCTTTCTCCATTGGGGCCTTGTAGGTCGCCCAAAACTGTCCACAAGCGAGCAGCGAGAAGGATAGGGGTAGACGAGAACCCCTCCATACCTCGTTGAGCTGCCCAAGACTTAATCTCAATTGCTGGTTTTAGAACCAACAAACTCTCG
>Ga0115012_10001606_pt1 | contig 13120 bp, 31 predicted proteins | sample TroAtlMetagenome_FD_88706 | JGI IMG/M metagenome (GOLD analysis project Ga0115012, IMG submission 88706) | Marine eukaryotic phytoplankton communities from Atlantic Ocean - Tropical Atlantic ANT10 Metagenome | ecosystem: Environmental > Aquatic > Marine > Oceanic | place: Tropical Atlantic...
CAAGAACGACTTAAATCGTAGCCCCTCATGCCATATGAGGAATACTACAGCGGTCCATCAGATGAATTTGAAGACCGTTGGGCTGACTTTATGGCTATTGAAGGTTTAGATTTAGAAACAGAAATTGCCGACATTATCAAAGACAATATCGGCAAGCTAGACATGGATGATGGGACACATGGCCAGTGGCTTAATGACAGTCTGGGTGTCCTTATAGTTTTTGAAGGTACAGAAGCTAAAGGCATTGTGCGTTCATGGAAAGAAGCCACAACAGGCAACCTTGTGGCTTTAACTTCGTTGATGAACTGGTTAGAAGGTTTCTCTTTTTTCTTGGAAGATTGTATACAGACGAGGGACTACTCAGATGGGGATGAAAGTTTGGATTGACCAGGATCTATGCCCAGTCGAATGCATTTTTTTAGAAACCTAATTTTTTTCTAACCACGTCATGCTCCAGCAGAAGTTTCCTTATTTTATCTGCTAGTTCATCTCTTCTTCTAGCAAAAGTTGTTTTAGGGACATCTAATACGTAAGCCACAAAGCGCATAGACAGGCCGACATCTACAAGCATGTGGTATATCCATTGTTCTTCTTCAGTTAGTTTGTTGAAAGCTTCGACGATAGCTAACGCTAGTTCTTCTTGTATTATGTGAAGGCCTTCTGTCGATTCTTTAGGTTCTTCGTATGGTTTGGAAGTTAACAAGGCTTCTAGCTCTGTTTCAAATTGGCCAGCTAAAGAACGTGTAGTGTCACCTGTGGTTACGCCAGATGAATTAGGTTTAAGGCGTACAGGCGCTAAAGAAGGAAACTTGAGTAGTTTAAGGCGTTCAAATAGTTCTTCTCCCTCACTTCGCTCACTCGTCATTCCAAGGGAGGAGCTTGGAACTTATCGAGAAGTATTTTTTGCCTTCTTGAAAGTTGCCTAGCGGAACATCGTTCTTATTAATGATGTTCATTAACTCCCTAAATTTAACTTCAGCATAATTTTGTCTGGTAGACGACCAGACCCACAGGTACAAAGGAGCTTCCAATCCATCCCACCATTGCATGGCTGCAATTTTTTCCATCTTTATTTTCAAAGGTGTTCTACCCATGCCCATTACTTCCACTAGCCGCGTTGGGTCTGCTTGTACGTAATCTGGAGTGTAGCGTATAACGTGGGGAAGGTAATGGAATTTGGTCATTCCTTCTGGCCTGTTAAAACCGAAACGAGCCCACTGTATGTTGTGGGCCTCGAATTGTGATTCTGCTTCATCTCCCATAGAGACAAAACGCTCTGCGTATGTTCCTTGGTGGAATGGTTTGTCTGTCATTTTTTCTTTCCTACTAGGCGGTGTATTTGACGGTCATCATCATAAGCGATACCGTTTAACGCATCCTCTATGCCCTTGACATAATTAGATATGTCGCCCCTGAGAGGAGAAGTTTCACAGTCTATTTCTGTGATTGTTACAACAGCTCTTTCTTTTGAAAGAGTAATTGTCATTGATACTGGCCCTTCAAACCTGGGCCCTTTGTAGTAATCGCGAACTATTTGTTCGTAATCTCTTGTTGCTTTGGGCGTGTACGCCCACATGTTTCCGTTTTTATTTGTGACTCTGGGCCTTCCTTTGCTTTTAGGCCGTACAGGTATTGAGAATCTGTATGATTTAGTCACGGACTTGCACCCTTGAAGCTGCTAGGTCAACTAGTTCTCTTATGCGTAGCTCGCGATCTGATCGATCTGCATATTTGCCTACCCTGTCATCTAATCTTCTCACCCAATCGATGGTAGCTTGAATTGAGAACTCTTGCCAGATTAAGCTACCAGCAAAAGCCAATAAAGTGGCAGATCGGTCAGTTACTGGAGTACCACGTTTATTCGTTGGGTCATCCCATATCTCTTTAGCGACCCCTTGGAACTCTCCATCTACCTTTGTTCCTTTGTCTTTGATAACTAGTGGGGCTGGCTCTGTTGCCCTGTGTAGCCCAAGTAATTTACGATAGACAGCGACAGAGGTGCGAGATTCCATAGCTGCTTCAACAAATTCTTTCAAGTTGTAGCCTTCTACGACTTGTTTACCTTTGGTGCGTGCTTTAGGGTATGGTAATCTTAGACAGTTACCTATCTTGCCTTTCTCTAGGCTTGTTTGCTTTGGGTAGACTTCTCTGATGGGTACGTCTACTGTTCTGCATGCTCCTATCATGCCGTTGCGTGCAACGTTGGCTGATAAGGGTTCTTTGAGGTATACCCAGACGTGGTAGCCTTTGCTCCTTGATGGTTCTTTCCATGAAGTTATGTTCATTTTAGAAAGAAGGGATACTAGGTTGTCAGCGTGTATGTCGCTGATGTCTCCTTCGTCTAGGTCTACTGCTGCCCAGTTGACCATCCATACGTTGTTGCGTTGCCATAATGGGTACACGCCTATAGGCACGTCTCCGTCTAGATGCTCGGCTACGTATTCAAGGTAGTCTTCTGGTGTGACATTTTTGCTTAGGGGGTGTACTTTGTCTTTGACTGATGCGACTGCGCCTCCTTCGTGGAGGGTAGCGAAGTCTTCTAATAGTTGTTTTACTCTAGCCATGATGACCAACCTGAAGTTGTGTGCCACATATTCCACATTGGTAATGCACAGCTAGTTGCATTCCCTGTTCTTCAAATTCGCTAGTGTTTTCGTAGTATTGAAAAGGGTTATCTTCACAAAGGTGACCTTCCTCAAAGGGGTCAAACATTGTTCCTACTCTAGCCATCGGTCATCCTCTGGAATGTCTGACTCAAAGTATTCTCTAACGAATCCGCAGTCAGGGTCCATAAAGTAATCTATTGGGGGCGAAGTTATCTTACACGGTGGCCTCTTGTTCTTACATAAGTCAAGTGAAACGCTCACGCTGTGTATCCTTCGTTCCTCGTCTGATAGCTTTGGGTTATCCCTCTTCCTAAATACGTTTAGTTGTAGTATAGCATATTCGTCAGCGTTGAATTTACCATCGTCCATGCCGCGGCTAGATCCCCTGTGAGATTGCTTGCCTGACTGGTGTATCAACCCGACAGGTAGGTTCTCTGCTTCGGCCCATTCCTTCATGCCTTTAAGCACGTTAGATACGCCTTCGTACCCTGATGCTTTAGGTAATTGTTCCAGGAAATCGACCATGACGAAACGTGGCTTGTGTTGCCAGTAGTCTTCGCATTCTCGCATAGCTTCGCTCATGTCATCGAAGCTTAACGCCGTGGGGAAGATCTTTACCCTGTCAAGGAAACCATCGCGAGCTTCTTTGATCTCTGAGATCACGTCTCTGTCTTCTGTACGTAGCGCTTCTTCTACCTGTGCGAGGTTTCTGCGGTAAAGCAAAGCGTATAGCTTTGACACCACTAGGATCTCTGGTTCGTCTGGAGTGTATATCACCCCATAGAAGTCTGGGTCTTCGCGCAGGTTGCGAGCGATGCTAGACAACAAGACGGCGCTTTTGCCTGAGTGCGCTCTGCCAGTCACGACTAGAACGTCGCTTGGCCACACGCCCCTCATCTTTTCATCTATTGCTTGCAGCCCCATGTGGAAGCAGTCGTGGGAAGCTTGAGCGTAGCTCACCCATTTATCCACTGCTTCAGATGTGGGTCTGAAGAACTTGTATTGCTCTCCCTCTTCTGGGAGATCGAGGCCAGTGAGTCTGGCCTCGATCTCCTCTTCGGTGAGAGCTTTGACGCTCTCCCCCATTATGACCGAGGCTTATAAGCGAACTGTTGTAGCTCTGCTCGACGAGCTAACCAGTCCCACTCTATTGCATCTTCCTCTGTCTGTCCCCCAACTACATCCCATACGGTCAAAGGAACGTTGCTGTCCCCTTCTCGTATCCAGATGCCGTGGTTCTTTGAGATTTCAAAGCCTGCTATTGAAAGAGCTTCAGGCGATACGGAGAAATTCGGGAAGTTGTTTCCGCTTTTCGCTACATCGGTTGAACCGTCTGCTCTTTCTTTAACTTCGTAAACCGTTATCAGGTTGCCGTTATCATCCCATTTGTTGGGTTGAAAGGCCAGTATATTAAAGGCTGCTTGGTTCATCTCAGCGTTCTTACCAACACATGTAGGTAGACGCTTGTAAACCCTGCCACTGATCTTTCCACCAGATGGTTTCTGTGGTGGGGCAGCTACTGACGTGGCGGTTGGACCGCTTTGGCTACTATTGGTGGGTGCTTTCGCAGGGGCGCTTGGCGCACTACTTCCAGATTGGGAAACAGAACTTTTGAGTTTCCGCATCACAACCCCAGTATCGCTTATGTCAAATTCTTGACCTGCCTGCTTTAAGACTTCACTCTTAGCTAATTCAAAAAGTGAAGCTGCTTCAGCGGTGATACCTTCATCACCCATTGACACAGGAACTACTCGCTCAATCATGAGGGAATAATCCGCTGTCTCATAACTCTGCTCACTCACCTTTTGGGTGAACTGAACAGTTATCTTAGATGTCTCTGTCATCTTTATCTCTTTTCTCCCTTTACCAGGGTTCTTCTCCGAGGTGTTCCCCTCGGCATTTACCTGCCTGCCATACTGGACACCATTTAGGTGAGCAATGCCACCCTTCCCACCGTTGAGGCCATGTTGTGGCCTCGCCAATGGTCAATAGTGTCGGCACTATGGACCAGCAAAGTTCTATGAAAGCTTCTTTCTGAGCTTCCGTTCTATGTATCTCTATTACTTGCAAGTCGCCTTTAGCGAACACAGCAAGATTAAATTGTTCTTTCTCTAAAGCCCAAGTATACGCGTGACTTTGTATATCCCAACGTTTCTTCTCCCAAGCTGGGTAATGCCGTGAAGGGTTTTTCCAATCCCATAACACGCCGCTTCTATCCGTCCAGTCAGCGGTTCCAGTAAGAATGAGCTGAACCCCATGCCTGACACCCATCGACTTTGAAAAAGTCTGTTCTACCCCTACAGGGTCCAAGATAGGGTTCAGCTCGTTGTACCAAGTCGTAACATTGGCACGACAGACATCAACTACCGATTCGTAAGTGTCCCTCCATACGTCTACAGCAGTGCTGTTGTCAGCGATAAATGTATCCGAAACATCTATCAGTTCATCGTAATCTACTTCCTCTTGCCCCCCCATACGCAACAACCCTGCATGCTCTATAGCAGCGTGAACTGCGTTGCCACGCAACAGGTCAGTTGTTTCTTTCTGCTGCACAAGGCCCAATCGTTCTTGCCTAGCTTGCTCAGGGCATCGTAAGAAATTATTTATCCAGCTTTGCCGTAGCTTTATCTGTTCCATGCTCTCTCCTTTAACATTGGGGCTGGGTGCAAGGGAGAGTTAACACCCAACCCCAACTTGTCCCTTGGGGGGTAAGGGTAGGCCGCTTTGAGGCGGCCCCCCTTACCCCCCAGTATAAGGTATCTGATAGACAAATGTCTAACAACCTCGAAATTAGTTTTTTTCACAATTTGTCCTTCTAGCCCTAGCGTAACCATAATGTGGGGGTAGGACAGTCCCCCTTATCCTACGTTCCGCTTCGATTTCTCTAGAGTCTAGACCTCCCCATACCCCATAGAATATATGGTTGTCTATCGCATAATCTCTGCATTCTTCGCGAACCTCACATTGCCTGCATATTGTTTTGGCTTCTGCCTTTGCCCTTCGGTTTCGTTCGTTAAAAAAGAGCTTTGTTCTACCGACGCAGTTGGCCTTTCCGTTGTTAAACATTTTTGCAATAGTACTCTGGGCTAAATTGTGATAGACGTTCAGCTTCTGCTTCCTTGAACATGTCGTGGGCTCTTTGCCTGGACACTTCAAGTATGCGTCCTGCTTCCGCCCCTGACCCATGACCGTGAGCGCTGGCATATGAATATAAAGATTGACGCTTGTGGTAAGAAATAATTCTTTCCCAGCGTTCAAGTTTCTTCTGCCATATGTCTAGTTGTTTCATGCGAAATTCAGGAGGCATGTTTTCCTCTTTGAGTTTGCAAGCGCCGAGTATATCTTCGTCCTCTACGCTTTCAAAGAACTCCTCTACCTCGTTAGCTATTGCTATGTATTCCATCATGTGTCTCCTTTGTTGTTGTATATTTCATTAGGGTTTTTCTCTAGCCTTTTCTGGCTGAGATCTATTACGTTGCCTTGAGGTATGCTTTCAACTACGAAAGTACTCCTGACAAAATCATCGTAAGCTTTCCCCATGCTGTCTAAAGCTAGGAACACGTCTGATGTCCTGTCCAAGAGAAGCCTCAGCTTCTCAAAGTCAACTTCAATCTTTCTATCTGTCATTATCTTCACTCCAACTAGCACCGCCACAAAATGGGCAAGTGTCATACCTTTCTGTCACGCGATCTGAAAAGATTGCGCGACAATCTAAACATTTGTTCCACCACTTTGGCTTCACATACGAAGGCTTACGCCTACGACCTTTATTAAAATCTCCTGTATCAAAGTCCATAACAACTCCAATGCTGCCAGCCCCCACCCCTTGCAGTTAATAGCCACGCTGACGCATAGATATTAGCTATAGGGTCAAAGGGTGAATAGCCTGCCATGCCTATGGCAGCGGCCCGATCATCCCAATAACGAGGCATGTGCTGCATCAAACCTGACGCTTGATCCGCAGGGTTGGAGTACACGTCCGTGTTGTGGGCGTATGGGTCGCCACGCGATTCGCAATGGAGTACCCTCATGAAGGTGTCTAACTGATCTGGTATCCCATAGTCCTCTAAAGCTTCAGCGACCACAGGAGTCCACCTGTCGGTTTGCCACCCCCATACTTCAGGGACAGGCTCTGCCACAGGTATCCAAGGAATCGTAAAGAACCATAACCAATTAATCATTTATCTCTCCTTTATTTATTAGTCTTCCCAGTGTGTGAATGGCTTACTTGGCTTATGCCCTTGTAAAGTATCACTTGGGATTAGCCGTTCGTACAAACGTTCTAGCTGTTTGACTCCATTGTAATCCTTATTTTCCTGACGCATTTCTGCGCAATAGCGTATGCACTCATGGAGCGCTTGCCATTGAGCTTCGGTGATTGTTGTGTCAATCCGAAACTTCAGACTTATTGCTTTGTATTTTTGTTTCACTTATCTCTCCTTTGTTTATTTATAAGCGATCTTTGGTAGTAGGGGCGGACGAGTGACAATCATCCATCACCGCCGAAAGGATAAAGCGACTAGCCCCACCTACCAGAACTAGTCGTTATCTCTCAAGTCCCCAAACTCTACGCCTGGGTCTTCGATTGTTTCTTCCACCTGTACTTTGGTGGCTTGCTTGGACAGGTTCTCTAACCAAACAATAGCCTTTCTGTATTCTCCCTGCTCTATGTAACCAATGATACGTTTGCATGCGTTGCGAACAACGTTTGCATACATGTACACAGAGTTAAACTTTGTCATCATAAGGTTCTCCCTTTTTCTTTGTCAATACAGACAGTATCATGTACATTGCACATTGTCAAATCGTGTCCCTTATCGTGTCCCTTGCATGCTGAACTAAATCAGGGCTAATTTCGCTACCGATACAGCCCCTCCCCATCCTGCTACAAACACGCGCAGTCGTACCTGTCCCCAAGAATGGGTCGTAAACAACGTCGCCCTTAGCAGAGAAATTGACCAGTATCTTCTCGACCAATTCCTCAGGGAATACGGCGTTATTAGACGTGGACGTAGATCTCTGGCGCTTAATGCTCCAGAGGTCGCCGAGCTTACCTCGCTCGAACTTACCCTTATCCCGAAACTGTCGGCTAATCGGGTAGTCCTTCTCAAACACTAGTAACAGTTCTGTCTGTCGATTCAGAACCTGACTCTGCATAGCAGGCTGTCCATAGCCTTTATCCCATACAATAATGTCCTTCAAGTAATCTCGGAAGTCCCCAATCATCTTGAAAACAGACCGCTTGCTACCTGTGACGATACATACATTGTAGAAAACCAGGCCGCCGACCCTTATAAGCTCAGATAGAACCTGACTATGGAATTGGTTGTACTCATCTATAGGTAGGTTATCGTCAAAGCCTTCATACTTTGTGCTGAACTCCTTAACGATTTGCCTAGAGCAGTACTTGCCATTACGGATACGCAAGTTCATGTTGTATGGGGGTGAGGTGATAACTAAATCAACCTGATCGTCCTCCATACCAGCCAGCGTTGACAGACAATCCTCATTATGTATTTGGATTAGCTGTTTTTTAGCCATGCATGCTCGCTTTCCTGCGCTCAGGGTCAAAGTCTAAATAGGCCGTGACCTCCGCTAATGCTGCCCTAGCTTGCTCCCTCGCTTCAGGTGCGGTCCTGTCATCATCAACCATGCACTTAAGGAACCTTTCTACGTTGGGCCAGTAGGGTTCTATCTCTATTGTCTTTTTACCTGTCATTGTCAGGTTCTCCTTCCGTTAGCTCTCCAAATTTTGGAAAGTCATTTCCCCAGGTAATTACTCGCAATACATCCTGCAAGTAATCTGGTGATTTCTCTATTACTTGTTGTGTTTCTAGAATCCCTGAAACTCTACGCCCATACTCCTCATCAGTTTCAATATGGATTTCTATTTCTTCAGCCATAAATGGCTCCTTTCTATTTGGTTCCACGTGGAACCAAATGTTATTTAGGGTTAATAGCGAATCGGACATTGCCCTTACCCACAGTGCAGTAATCGCACCTAGCGCAAGCGCCCTCTCCGATATATTTACCTGCCTTCGTAGTCTCTTCAGACCACTCGACAAGATCTACACGCCCAACTTGCTCTGGGCATTTAAGGCCTCTGGGTTCACCACATAGCTCTGCTACAGCCTGTGTCTCTGCCCAGTCCTTACCGTTAAAAGCAAACATGACATGCGGATTCTCGGATCGGACTTGCACAGCCCATTCCCAGTTCCACATGTCAGTGCTCATGTACACGGCCAGGTTCTCAGCAGTTAACGTCGGCACATACTGGAAGCATCTGGTGTATACCCAGAACTTCACATCAGGGTAAGCTATGGCGATCATGTCCATCGCTTCCGCAAATGCTTGCGATGGGATGTCCCCATCCCAGAACCAACGAAACTGCCACTTGTCCACTGGCACGTTACGCTTTACTTTCTGTTCGATAGACTCCTCGACACCGACTACAAGCAGCTTATATAAAGCTATCTTGTCGTCAAGGTGTGGCTCTATCGCTCGCCAGTTATGCTCCAACGCTTCATACACAGTATTCCACTGGCGCTCTGTCGATGCCGCATAACACGAATCGCAGAACGGTGTCCTGTTGGTGCATCTACTGGCAGACAAACCGAAACTGTTTTTATCATTAACAGTTGCGGCTGTACCTAGCTCACCCTTTTGGGTGGCGTGGTTGGTTACTTTACGATCTCCAGCAAATTTAACTGGAGTTTCCGTTGACTTCAACGTACTCGTCTCCTTTCTTGACGTATAATGTTTCATCCCATTCTGTTACTGGTTCTACTGAAAGACAGTAGGACCCTGAGTCGTCGTCGATGTTTACTTTTTCGCAGGCATCTTCAAAGTCTTTAGCTTCGACATAAAAATCCTTGCTATACAAGTATTCGACCTCAACTCGGTAGAGTATTGGTTCTGTCCTGTCCTTCAGCTTCTTCGCTCGTATCTCTTCGAGCGCTGCTTGACGGTCAGATTCCAATGCATCATATTGTCGGGCTAGCTGTTCTTTCGTGCCAGCCCCAATAGGGTTGTATTCACCCATGATTCACCTCCCTTCAAGGTTTAACTATTTCGCCTTCATCTGGAGTTCCCTCCAGTCCTTTATCGGCTATGGGTGTCAGCTTCCTGCTGTCCACCATTTCATCTCCAAACGCCCTTCTCATGCGGCGTTCGTATATTAGTTTGTCTGTCCAATAATCACTCATTATTCGTCACCTCCCCCCATGATCTCTTCCCAGCACTTCTGCCAGCACAGGTAATACCCAAACCAGCCGAAATGCTTGCGAGCATACTGAAGAATAATCTCCCTATGCTCAGGTTTATAATCGCCGAAGACATCCGACACGTTACGCATCTGTTGCCCTCGCTCATCTGCCTCTAGGTACAATCGAAGCTTGTCCTCTGGGACAGCCAGCTCATTGACCCTACTACAGACGTTACATTTAATGGACACTACGGTTGTTGTATCACTCATAGCATCACCAGCCCATCGCCCATACGCATGTACTGCACTTCCACTTAGTTCCACGAAGCTTCTTTACAACCTCTTTGTCGTATGTATAGAAATCTTCGCCGCATTTGTGGCAGGAATACGTATACGGAGCAGGGAAAAACTTTGCTAAAGGATCTATTTGTTCAGCCATAAATCCCCATGTCTTTCAGCAACTCATATGTCTGGCAATGCCCACGAACCTCACATCCGTGAGCATCAAAGCAAGGTCGCTCTACGCAACTCGCCGCTACCTGATGCGACCCATAAGGGTTGCCACTCGCATCTTTATTTATTGTATCACTCATTATTGCTCTCCTTTCTAAGAGAATCTTCTGCCCCAGCGATCATCGCTGCGGTGAGTAAACCTGCCGCTTCTTCGGCAGATAATTTGTCTTTATCTGGAAGGTTCAAAGAGTTCATCCACTCCGTGAACCCAGTAAAGAAGTCATCTGTTTGCACAGGCGGATTACTGCCATGTATCTTCAGATGGCGAGATAACAATTCATCTCTTGTCACCTCAGTCCCTTTATTGTCTGTCACTTGTATCACCTCCTCCCATAAACTTGATCTCCAGCCTTATCCCAGAGTTCCTGACGCCACTTACGAGTAGCTTCATCCACGTCTAACCAGTGCCACTTAACGGATCCTGGTTTTTCGGCCTCCATCGATTCCATGAAGATCTTGCTCCTGTGATAGAGCTTAAAAAACCGCGAATCGTCGATACCTTCAGGGTAATTCTCGTTAAAGCATTTATCGCAGTAGTACTCTTCTTCGCTCCATCGATACATCTCTCTGTCGAGGAAACCAACTGCTGCAATCATAAGCTCGCGATACCAGTGCGGAGATTCAGTCCACGTATCAATCGCTGCGAACATTGGACCTCCCCAATAGGCAAGGTTGCCTGGATGTTTGTGGGTGTCGCAGAACGCAACAAACTTGTCTAACCTATCTTTGTCAGCTTTCGCTGACACAATCCTGCCACAGTTGTAACAGACGGCAGACAACTCTATCCAACCTTCCGTAAACCCATCGTCTGTCTCGAACAATGTGCCCTCTAATAGGTCTTCCATTAGCCCTCCTGACTGGCTATCCACTCATCATGTGGGCCAAGCAACACGTTCATCTGAGCAAGCACGTCCTTACGGTTACGCTTAGGCGTGTATCCATACATTTCTAATGCTTCCTTAGCTCTACGCAAAGCCATGTTGCCACGCATTCGCATACCTGTATCTACTTCCATTTGAAGATACCTACGTATGGTAACCAGACGGAACATTTCAATAGATTCTGGGTCTGTTAAAGCATTCTTTACATTCGCCATTGTTTCACCTCCCCTCGATCATCTTGGGTAGATAGCTAGCGCCAACTTTACACTTGCGGTTATACGCTTCATGGGCTTGCTCTAAGGTATCGCAGTAATCCCCCCAGAAACAATCAAACGTTACGCCATCGTCACTGGCGCAACTCCACGCAATCCAGGGGTGCATGTCCCCTCCTCGAAAAGCTATGACAGCACCCACAAATGGACGCTCGCCAAGCCCTCCTTCCCAAACAGTCCAGTACTTGGGCTGTCTTCCATTAGCCAATATCATGGTAATCTCTCTCCTCTCTTGGTTCGTTAATAATTGCCATGAACTTCGGGCCACTGTACCAATGCGGCAAATACTGCCCAATGGTACGCACCCAGTTATCTATGAAGGCTTCCGCCTGTAACCGACTAGGGAACTGCTCTCCGCTAACTCCGTTGTCACCGAAGCCTCCTCCCTGCTGGTCATAGATCTTTACCGTATACATATCTCACCTCCCTTTCTCAAAGCTTGCAGTCCTTCAAGTAAGCCACAATTCGGGCATACATGAGTTTTATTATCTTCACGGCTTAAAGCCGTAAAGGGTTCAATCATCGGATTATCACAAGTAAAAATATCGTCCTTGTAATCGTTCCAATCCCCACCCCACGAAACACCGCTCAATAAACGGTATTCCTCATAGGTCCATTTCTTGGGACATTGTTTCAGCATGTCTCACCTCCTAACGGTGCTTGTGTTTATTGTCACGACACCACAAACACTTGATGTATTTGTGATACCAACATCTACAAATCATCTTTCACCTCCTTATGCTTTCTTTGTTGAGGTCCAAATAATCCAATAAAGCCTTCCACACGAACACGTACACAAGGCCAGCCATAGTCACATAGGTCAACAGATCGACCATGTTCCAAAAGGTGATGCCCAAAGACATCTGCCAGCTAACGTCACACTGATTCACGTTTAGCCACCTCCTCACCGTACGCATACCGCAAAACATTAACTCGCTTCTGCAAGTCCTCGTTCTGCCGCATGAGCTTGTCTATCAACTCTTGCTGAGCTTTCATGGCGAGTAAGGGATTGAATCTACCCTGCTCGTCATAGCCCTTCACATTGGGTGCAGTCACGCTACCCTCCTTTACTAATTAAACCCAACATTTCAATGCTGAGTTACGGCTACTTGCCTTGATGTCCCAACGTTCCACGTCAGCAAAACCAACGTAAAACATCGGAACGTTCACACAACTAACGACAGCCTTTCGACCATCGTCGCAGATCACAGAGGCTTGCATGACTTGCTCAAACAAGCCGTTGTCCCTGACAGACACATACTCAACATGGCGAATGCCATTAACAAGAATGTCTTCACGGTATCCGACTGCTTTGTAGTGCAGGTCATTGATGTGATCTGTGTGGAACTTTGATATGTCACTACCGTAGTAGTCCACACTTTCTCCCTTCTGTTATCTGGTTCCACGTGGAACCAGATGCAATGGTTGCATAGATAGACCTTCCACAACCATACCTCCATTTTACTACAGTATATGCGTGATGTCAATAGCCTATTGCGGTTTTATCAGTGTTAAATGCGGATTCATCAGCAAACGCAAGACCAGCCAAACCGACCATCCAGGCGGCCATCCACTATCAAAACATGCACACTGCCAGACATGCGGGCATCCATCCATCCATCCATCCACTATCGACACATCCAC
>Ga0115012_10001609_pt1 | contig 13110 bp, 4 predicted proteins | sample TroAtlMetagenome_FD_88706 | JGI IMG/M metagenome (GOLD analysis project Ga0115012, IMG submission 88706) | Marine eukaryotic phytoplankton communities from Atlantic Ocean - Tropical Atlantic ANT10 Metagenome | ecosystem: Environmental > Aquatic > Marine > Oceanic | place: Tropical Atlantic Ocean...
ATGACTACGACAGAACAACCCCGCCGTCGGGTACCTTCAAAGCAGTGTCATCCTGGTGGAATCACGGCTGTGCGATCGATACCTCGGACACCGTTCACTGTTGGGGTGATAACGGCGCGGGGCAAATCAATGCTCCGGACGGGAGCTTTACCGCCGTGGCCGCTGGTGGTGCACACTCTTGCGCCATCGAGAAAGACACCAACAACGTCGTCTGCTGGGGGGACTCACGGTTTCATCTCGGGGGTGAGCCCTTCATTGCCTCAGATCTCGGACCGGGCCTACAGTGCGTGGTGGATGAAGAGTCGATCGACATTGACGGTGACTCAATTTCCTACACCTTCGCCTGGGATGTCGATGGCGAGGATTACACCGACACCGAGACCTCCAGCTACGAGGGAGACACCGTTCCGAGCGAGGTCCTTGGGTACGAGGAGACCTGGACCTGCGAGGTCACACCAAGCGATGGCGAGGATGCTGGAGAGCCAACATCCACCTCCGTGGAGACGGTTTGTGTGGGGACGCGAGTTTCGTGTCCGGCATCTTCATGTCGAACCCTCCTCAGCGCAACTCCGGATGCGGAAGACGGCTTCTACTGGATCGGAAGTGATGAAACCGACGCAACGGAAATGTTCTGCGACATGACAACAGATGGCGGAGGCTGGACCCGCATCGTGGACTATGACTTCTCCATTGACGACTGTCCGTCTGAATGGCGCGATGATGGTGGACTCTGCCATCGACCTACTTCTGGTTATGCCAGTGTGACGTGGAGCACACAGGGCGTGGCTTTCTCTGAGGTGAGGGGTTCACTCACTGGCTACCAATGGGGTGATATGAATGGGTTCGCTTGCTGCGGTGGGACGAATGTTGATGGTTCGTATGTCGACGGATTCTCGCTCCAGAGCGGCCTCCCAGGAGCGAGCCCAACTCACATCTTTACCTATGCTGTAGGCCTGACGACGGTCACAGGAATATGGTCGGGGGTTTGTCCGGAAATCGGGGGGAGATCACCTGCTGCCTTCGTAGGGTCTGATTACGCATGCGACACGACGAATACAGGCACCAGCTTTCCCACCAGCTGGAGCAGTGAACCGGTGTTCGAGAACGAAGAATTCAGCAAGGATCTTGGTGGGATGACCAGCGAGGATATCGTCGGTAGAATTCGTTCAAACGAGCCCCCTGGTAACGAAGACATCGGAATTAGCGCCTTGACCCTCTACGTCAGATAAAACCAGGACGGGCTTAGGGAATACCGAGCAGCCTCTACCCCCTTGCCCTCTCACCCAAGCTGCCCTACGATCAACGCCTGTTTCCCGGGGTCTTGGATGCGGTTTCTTACGCCACTGGTTTCTCTTCTTGCGCTCGCCTGCTCGGACGCGGGCATCACCAAGTACAACTCGGACCCAGAGGCCAAGATCCTCTCACCGTCTGACGGGGACGTGGTCGAGGCCGAGGTGGTCCAGTACCTGCGCGGCCAGGTGGGCGACCCCAACCACCCGCTCGAGGAGCTGAAGGTCACCTGGCTCATCGACGGCGAGGAGCGCTGCGATGAGAGCACACCCAACGAATTCGGCGAGGTCGCCTGCGAGGCCACCTTCGGCGAAGACGGCGGCAAGGTCCAGCTGGAGGTGCGCGACCCCGAGGGTGCCAGCGACGTCGACCAGATCACCGTCACCGTGGAGCCGCCGGTCCCCCCCAACAGTGAGCCCAGCTGCGTCATCACGGCACCGGAGTCGGGTGCGGTGGGTGCTCAGGGTGAGCTCGTTGTCTTCACAGGCACGGCCAACGATCCGGACGAGCGCTCCGACGCCCTCACCGTGGACTGGTCGAGCGACAAGGACGGACCCATCGGCGCCTCGACGCCCACCTCCGAGGGCACCGTCTCCTTCCCCTACAGCGACCTGAGCGCCGACACCCACGCGGTCACCATGACCGTCACGGACTCGGCCGGCGCCACCTGCACCGCCGACACCCTCTTCACCGTCGCCACCCCGCCAGCCCTCACCGTCACCGCCCCTGAGGACGGCGCCGTCCTGCCCTTCGATGCACCCGTGCTGTTTGAGGCCACCGTGGCCGACAACGAGGACGCGCCCGACGACGTGGACTTGAGCTGGCAGAGCGACCGCGACGGGGTGTTCTCGACCGACGGGGCCGACTCCACGGGCACGGCCTCGGTGGTCGCCGAAGCCTTGAGCGCAGGCGACCACATCATCTCGGTCACGGCCACCGACACCCACGGGCTGTTCGTCACCGAGACCCTCGCCATCACCCTCAACCAGCCGCCGGCTGTGGATGGCGTCACCATCAGCCCCGACCCAGCCCACAACGACGACACCCTCACCTGTACGGCGACCGCCACCGACGCGGACGGCGACACGCCGGCCTTGAGCTATGCATGGAGCGACGGCACCGCCGGTCCAACCCTGACACTCTCGAGCGACACGGCCTCCCCGGGCGACACCTTCACGTGCACGGCGACCGCCACCGACGAGACCGGGACCGCAAGCATAGGCACCGCCAGCATCACCCTCAGCAACCGCGACCCGGAGGGTGTGGCCGTCATCACGCCCGACCCGCCCTCGCGCCTGGACACCCTCACCTGTGCCGTCGCCGACATCGCCGACCCGGACGGCGATGCACTCAGCGTGGACTTTGCGTGGACCATCAATGACGCCCCCGCCGCAGCCGCTACCTCTCCCACGGCCTCCGCCCTCAGCGACGCGGTCAGCGCCGGCGACGTCATCGTGTGTACCGCCACCGTCACCGATGAGCACGACGGCAGCGTGACCCTCGTCGCGAGCACGGTGGTCCTCAACACGGGTCCAGAGCTGACCAGCATCGCGCTCACACCCGAGGAGGTCTACACCAACGACACCATCACGGCCGTGGTGACAGCGAGCGATCCGGACGGAGACACACTCAGCCACCGCTACGCCTTCTACGTCGACGATGTGAACGTCCAAGACGGCAGCAGCAACACCCTGGACGGGGTGGTCCACTTCGACAAGGGGCAGTCCATCCGCGTCGAGGCGACCGTCTCGGACGCCGAGTCCGACGACACCGCAAGCGCTGGCCCCGTGACGGTACTGAACTCACCGCCTACGGCCCCCGTGGTCAGCATCACGGTCGACCAACCCTGCACGGACGGGTGGTCCATCATGGAGGATGGCGCGCGCTGCGTGACCGTGTTCGACAGCGCGGGCTACACCTGGTTTGAGGCGCGTGATGCCTGCGAAGACGAGGGCGGTGCGCTGGTCAGCTTGCTCAGCACCGCCGACAACGACCAGGTCCTCGGTCTCTCTAGCGGTGTCTCCGCCAACAGCATCTGGATTGGCTACACCGACCTCGCGAGCGAGGGCGACTGGGAGTGGGTAGATGGCGACCCCGAGACCTACGAGAACTGGCGCACGGCAGGCGGTGAGCCCAACGGCGGCACGGTCGAGAACTGCGCCGAGCTCTACCACCCCGACGTCGAGTGGTCGGGCTACGCCGGGTACTGGAACGATGCACCCTGCGAGGCCTCAGGCCACACGGGCGGCTTTGCGTGCCAGACCGATGCCGCGGGCACAGGCGGTGCGGTGCAGTGGCGTACCGAGGACGGCGGGAACGGACACTGGTACGCCGTGCGCTCGGTGCCCGAGGGCCTGACCTGGTCCGAGGCGCACGCGGCGGCCGAGGACGAGGGCGGACACCTCGTCACACTCACGACGGCTGCAGAGGACACTTGGGTCTACGAGACCTTCCTCACCGACTCGGCCCTGTGGATGATTGGCGAGGCCCATGCCCGCGGCCCGTACATCGGCCTGTACGAGACAGGGGGTGCCTTTGAGTGGGTCACGGGCGAGTCGTCGGCGTACTTCAACTGGGTGTCGGGCGACCCCAACGGGGCGGGGCCAGACGACGTGGGCTCCTTCTACAACCGAAGCCCGTCGCCGGGGCACGGCTGGTCCGACGAGGACTTCACCAGCACCGGTGAGCACTACATCGTCGAGTGGACGAGTCTGAGCGACATCGGCCTCATCTGCGTCATCGACGAGCACGCGACCGATGCCGACGACGACCCCATCTCCTACGTCTTCGACTGGGATGTGGACGGCAGCCCCTTCAGCGATAGCGACACCGTGAGCTACGATGGCGACGCCGTGCCCGAAGATGCGCTGGCCGAGGGGGAGCTGTGGACCTGCTCGGTCACCCCGAGCGACGATGAAGAGGACGGCGACGTGGGCACCGCCGTGCTCGAGCGCGTGTGCGTCCTGGGCGATGATGCCGCGTGCCCAGCACTGGACTGTGCGGACCTGCAGACTGCGCGTCCCGATGTGGAGAGTGGGGTGTACTGGATTCAGCCCGTGAGCGATGTGTACCCGGCCTACTGCAATATGGACACGGACGGCGGCGGCTGGACGCTGGTGATGAAGGCCGTCGACGGCAACTTCACCTACGACGATCCAGTCTGGACCACTGAGGCACTCTTTGACGAGACCGACCTCGACCCGACCGCCGCCGGTGAGGCCAAGTACCAGAGCTTCAATGAGGTACCGTTTACCGAGATGCTCACAACGGACCCGGACGACTTCGGCATCTTCCACAGCGAGAGCTTCGATGAAGAGTGGGACAGCAGCCTGGACTTCTACAGTGCTCCCCCGATGGTGCTGGATGAGGACGGCTACCTGCCCTACTTCAACGACCGGACCCCGGCCTACTGGGGTGCATGGGGCTGCTCCGAGTACGACCGCTACGGCTTCAACCTGTACGAGAGCCTGGGCTGCACCTACATCGCGGCCGGCATGAGCTGCGACCACAACGGCGGGGCCCGCTGGGGCAACCGGGTCAACGGCTGGTACGAGGGCGGCGGCAACATCCTCGGCCACGGCTGGGCCAACTACGCCTGCAGCCGGTCAGACATGCCGAGCGTCGACACCGGCATCCCCACGTTCTACGTCTCGACGATTCGCGAGCTGATGTGGGTGCGGTGACCGGCCCATAGGGCCCCCACCGGTTAGCAGGCCTCCTCGCGCGCACGCGCACGGAGACTCGCCATGTTCGACAAGCCTGAAAGCCGTCCCGACTTCCCTGCCCTCGAGGAGGCCATCCTCAAGCTCTGGGAAGACGGCAAGATTTTCGAGCGCTCGGTGCGCGGCGACAAGGACTTCGTCTTCTACGACGGCCCGCCCTTCGCCACCGGTACCCCGCACTACGGCCACCTGCTCGCCGGCACCCTGAAGGACGTCGTGCCGCGGTACTGGGCCATGCGCGGCTACAAGGTCGAGCGCCGCTTCGGCTGGGACACCCACGGCCTGCCCGTGGAGATGGAGATCGAGAAGAAGCTCGAGCTCAACGGCCCCGACGACGTGCGCGAGTACGGCATCGACAACTACAACGAGGCCTGCCGCTCCATCGTCCTTCGCTACACCGATCTGTGGCGCAAGACCGTCACCCGCCTGGGCCGCTGGGTGGACTTCGACAACGACTACAAGACCATGGACCCCTCCTTCATGGAGTCGGTCTGGTGGGTCTTCAAGGAGCTGTGGGACAAGGGCCTCATCTACGAGGGCTACAAGGTCATGCCCTACAGCTGGCGACTCGGCACCCCGCTCAGCAACTTCGAAGCCAACATGGACTACCGCAAGGTCCAGGACCCGGCCGTCACCGTGGCCCTGCCCATCGTGGGCGACGAGGACACCATCCTGCTCGCCTGGACCACCACCCCGTGGACCCTGCCCTCCAACATGGCGCTCTGCGTGGGCGGCGACATCACCTACGTGAAGGCCCAGCTCGACGCCGACGGCCCCGTCTATGTGGTGGCCGAGGCGCTCAAGGATGCGGTCCTCGGCGAGGACGCCACGGTGCTCTCCACCTGCAAGGGTACAGACCTGGTCGGCCTCGAGTACCTGCCCCTGTGGGAGCACTTCGGCGATGCCCGAGCTGAGGGCGCATTCCGCGTGGTGGCCGATGACTACGTCACCACCGACTCCGGTACCGGCATCGTCCACCAGGCCCCGGCCTTCGGTGAGGACGACGCCCGGGTGTGTCAGCGCGAGGGCGTGCCCATGCGGGACGCCACGGACCTCGAGGGCCGCTTCACGGACGACTTCCCGCTGGTCCAAGGCCAGCTGGTCAAGGACGCCGACAAGACCATCATCGCCAACCTCAAGTCGAGCGGCCGGCTCTTCAAGCAGGCGACGATCGACCACGACTACCCGTTCTGCTGGCGGTCCGGCACCCCCCTCATCTACAAGGCCATCTCGACCTGGTTCGTGAACGTCTCGGCCATCCGCGATCGGATGGTGGCCAACAACGAGCAGACCAACTGGGTGCCCGACTACGTGGGCGAGCGACGCTTCCACAACTGGCTGGGCGACGCCCGCGACTGGGCCATCAGCCGAAACCGCTTCTGGGGTACACCGCTGCCCATCTGGCGCTGCGAAGACTGCGGCACCACCGAGGTCATGGGGAGCATCAGCGAGCTCGAGGCCAAGTGCGGCGAGACGGTCGATGACCTGCACAAGCACTTCGTCGACAACCACACCTGGACCTGTGCCGAGTGTGCGGGCCCCATGAAGCGGGTGCCCGAGGTGCTCGACTGCTGGTTTGAGTCAGGCGCGATGCCCTACGCGCAGAACCACTACCCCTTCGAGAACAAGGACCTCGTCGAGCAGAACCTGCCCGCCGACTTCATCGCCGAGGGCCTCGACCAGACCCGCGGCTGGTTCTACACGCTGCTCGTCCTCTCGACCGCCCTCTTCGACCGACCCGCCTTCAAGAACGTCATCGTGAACGGCCTCATCCTCGCGGAAGACGGTCGAAAGATGTCGAAGTCGCTCAAGAACTACCCGGATCCCAACCTGGTCATCAACACCCACGGGGCCGATGCCCTGCGCGCCTACCTCATCAACTCTCCGGTGGTGCGGGCCGAGCCCATGCGCTTCACCGAGTCGGGTGTGCGCGACGTGGTCCGCTCGGTGGTCCTGCCGCTGTGGAATGCCTACAGCTTCTTCGCCACGTACGCAGCCGTTGATAAATGGACCCCACCTGTGAACACCACACCGGTGAGCGAGCGCGCCCTCATGGATCGCTGGATCATCTCGATGGCTCAGAGCCTGGTTCGGGACGTGAATGTGGAGATGGAGGCCTACCGACTGTACAACGTCATCCCGCGGGTCCTGGGCTTCATTGACCACCTCACCAACTGGTACATCCGACGCAGTCGCCGTCGGTTCTGGCACAACGAGGACTCGTCCGACAAGCAGCACGCCTTCGAGACGCTGTACGAGGTGCTCTGCATCTTCAGCCGTCTGCTGGCCCCCATCCTGCCCTTCATGGCCGACATCCTCTACCAACGCCTCGAGGCTGGAAAGCGCTCTGGTGCCGAGGACTCGGTCCATCTGGAGGCCTTCCCGGTCGCCGACGAGTCCCTGGTCGATGCCGACCTTGAGGCGGCCATGGCCGTCATGCGCGAGGTCGTCACCCTGGGCCGGAACCTGCGTGAACACAATCGCATCCCAGTTAAGCAACCCCTGCCCGGCATCAAGGTGGCTGCATCCAGCGGCAGCGATGCACTGCGTCAGGCGCTCACGGATGTGGCTCAGGAAGAGCTCAACGTGAAGACCGTCACCTGGATCGCGGACGCCACCGAGCTGGTGAACCTGAGCGTGAAGGCCAACTTCAAGGTCCTGGGTCGTCTGCTGGGGCCCAAGATGAAGCCCGTCGCAGGTGCCATCGGTAAGCTGGGACCGGCCGATATCGCCAAGCTTCAGGCTGGCGAGACCCTCACCATCGAAGGCGAGTCCATCGCACTCGAGCACGTGCTCATCGTCCAAGAGAGCAAGGGTGAGGGTGCTGTGGCATCGAGCGGTGAGGTCACCGTCGAGCTCGACACGACCATCACGCCTGAGCTCAAGCTCGAGGGGCTGGCCCGAGAGGTCATCTCCAAGGTGCAGGGCGCGCGCAAGCAGGCCGGTCTCGAGGTCGAGGACCGCATTCGGCTGAGTCTCAAGACCGACAGCGATGTGCTCAGCGAGGCCATCGCGGCCCACGGCAGCATGATCTCGGCGGAAGTACTCGCAGTCGAGCTGACATCCCTGGATGTGGAGCACACCGCGGTGAAGGCTGGCGGTGAGGCGGTCGAGATCGGACTGGCCAAGGCCTGAGCCTTGGGCGGCTACTGATCGCCGAAGACCACGCTGAGCTCGGCATCTCCGGGCTGGGCCTTCTGCTGCCACTGCTGACCCGCGGCGTCGGCGACGCTCAGCTCGACCGAACCGCCCGAGCGAATGGGCAGCGAGAAGGCGCGCGCGGCCGGCAGCTTGGCGCTCGCGACCGTGTGTCCGTCCCGCAAAGCGGTCACAGTGTAGGGCGGTGACCCTCCCGAGATACTGAGGTCGACGGACCAAGACTGAGTCGCCCTCTGCGTCGCCACCCCATCACCAGGCGGGCCACCCTGAGGACCATTGCCGGGAAAGAGGTTCTGTATCGGAGAGCGATCGCTCGCGGGCCTGCCTGCCCGAGATGCCGGCGTGTCGTCCACGAGACCAGCCACATCAAAGGCCGTCTTTGCCTGAGGCACGATCCGGTCCTCGGGCCAGCCGCGCTGCTTGAGGACCCGCACCAGGAGCTGGGCCATGATGCGCTGCCCTGTCACCGTCGGATGGAGGTCGTCCAAGAAGTACTTGGAGATCGCTCGGGGCTCGTCCGACTCATAGGCTGACTTGAAGACGGGCGTCATGTCGATGTGCGGGAGTCCGTAGTGTCTGGCGATGGCCGCCTGTGCACGCCGATAGGGCGTCCACTGGTGGGGCGGCTGGACCTCGTTCAAGATCTCGACCGGTGACGGTGGCGTGAGCAAGACCACACCGACTTCTCTGGCTGCAGCCTCCTCGATCAAGCGCTCGAGGTTCTCTGCATAGTCCGCCAGCGGCACCCGTCGCTTGTCTGCGCGCGGAAGCTCAGCGCCTCGCACCCACGTGACGATGCGTCCGCGGTCAGGCGACTTGACCCGACTCACCCACGGCGCCAACCACCGAACCAAGGCCGACCGCGCAAGGGCACCGCTCCTGCTCAGATCCGCGCTCCGGAGGAGATCCCGATCTTGGTAGGGCTCGAAATTGGTGTCGCTCCAGAAATTGGCCAGCACGAGCACGGTCGGCGAGAGCTCCCAACCCACCTCATCCATCAGTCGAATGGACTGCTCCGTCGAGTATCCAGGGATGGCCCCGTTGATGGCAGCGGTGCCCTTCAGGCGACGCGCGAGACCCGCACTCAACGTCTCGTCATCCGCGACGCCAAAGCCAAAGAAGCTCGAGTCGCCGAGGACCATGATGCGCTCGGTGTCTGCGGAGTCAGGGAGCGCGCCCCGCAGGCCCTTGTCGTTGATGGTGGCCACCTCGTCCACGTTCTTGCGCTCGCCGGGTGCGAGTCCCCACAGACGACTCGGATGTCCGGTCATCACTACGCTCGGGTTGTCTGCAGCGCCCCAACTCGGGAGGATGAGGTCAACCTGACGGGCGGCCAACTCGCCCACGGCCAAGGCCCCCGCGGTCACGACCGCGGAGAACAAGAGCTTTCTGTGGAGGCTGAGGCCCATGGATGAATCCTACTGGATCGGGCACCTAAAAGAAGATGCAGGGCCCGCCGCAGGGACTCTCGATGCTCCCAGTCTCAAAGAACTCCTGGATCATCTCGAGGGCTTCGGCACTCTCTGGGCCCGAGTTGTGCCCCCCATCGTCCTGGTCTGGTGACTCGTTACCGCGCGGGTTGTCTCGGTCTCCCATGTGGAAGCTGATGAAGGCAGACTCGGTCGTCGGTCCTGAGATTGTCTCCGCTCCCCAGGGAACGTAGCTCGAGTCCTCGAGCACAGGAAGGCCAGTCATTCGCACTGCGATGTCGCTGGAGAGGTTGGGCACCTGGCTGTCATTGTGCGCCACCATGTAGATGTAGCGCTTGGGTCCCGCATCCCACAGACCATCCTCGGCCTCCGAGATGTAGGCTGCACTCTCTGCGTTGTCCCAGACATGCTGTGAGAAGGCCATCAACTGTGCCGTGACCAGACGCTTCTCGTAGGCCGGCATCAGGAAGGTCTCGTACGTGTTGAAGTGGATGCTGCGCTCGATCATGAAGCTGAAGGTCGCACCACCCACCAGGAGCGCTCCCCTGTCGATGTCGGGACTCTGGGTCAGGAAGGCGCCGCCGAGCACTGACCCCTGCGAGATGCCCACAAAGCGCGGATTACTCGACGAGATGGCGGGTCCACCGTCGTTGCGCTGGAAGGCCGGGTCATCCCCGCACACACCCATCAGACTCCGCGTGAGGGCATTCTTCACGACCATGCCCTGCTGCAGACTCTCGCCGAGCTGGTAGAACTTGGACACGTCGGCGAGCGCACTCATCAAGAAGACCAGATCCTTGGTGCTCATGCCATGCCAATCCGTGGCCGCCATGGGCGCCGCGAGGGTCTCTCCCATCAAATGAACGTCCAGATTCTCGACGATGGGAGGACCGCTTCCGAACAGGCCGTGACCCCAGAGCAGGAGCTCCTTGGGCTCGAGGTTCTGCAGCACGACATTCGGAATGTAGGCTGCGAATTCAACTTCCTCTGTGCCCTGGAGGACGGGAAGGCCTGCACCGTCGCGGACGATCTCCGCTGGCGGGTTGGGTGCATCCATGTACCAGGGCACGGTGACCGTGGCCTGAATCAGCCGCCCTCCGACAATGGAATCCTCCACGCTGGTGACCGTGCAGCCCAGGCCGTCCTCGCCGAGCTGGACCAGCGAGTCAGCCCGCATGGTCTTCAGGGTTTCCTGGGTCGAGTCATCCGAGGCCGTGTGGAACCACCAGGCTTGCTGAAGCGAGTCACGCTCGACACCAGCGTCATCGAGCGCATCGAAGAGGGTCTCGAAGCCAGCACGACGGGACTCGAGACTGGGCATGGGCGGATCAAGGGGGCGATTATCCCGCATGGCGATGAAGGCCTTGGAGGACGAGAGCGTCTCTCCGCTCACCCCTGAGAGACCGCGGATGGCGACCCCGTACCGCCGGTTGGACTCGAGACGGACGGTGGGCCGGATGAAGAAGATGGACTCATCGGGGTCCGTGGCCCGCGCATCAGACTCGACCCAATGAGGCAATCGCTCACCGGTCTCGAGATCCAGGAGCACCGTGGGGTGATCCTCATCCAGTGAGCGCTCGATGCTGTCCCAGAAAGCGGTGCCATCGGTGTCCACTGGCTCATCAAAGAGGGTGAGAATCTGGCTGCTCGGGCTGAAGCCATCCAGACGCTTGAAGGTGCTCACATCGACCTTTACGCCGCTGGTGTTGCTCCAGGCTGCATCCTGCTCGTAGGCGATCTTGAGGCCCGTCTCGGTTCCCTGTGATCGCTTGAGATAGCGATCGCTCGGCCATGGGAGCATGCACGCACCCTCGGACAGGGGCTCGCATACATCGTCGACTTCAACCGAAACAGGATCCGAGGAAGTGGGCGGTTCTCCAGTGTCGTCGGTGGTGACTGAGCCGCCATGACCCGTGTCCCCACCATCCGAAGGGCTTCCTGCCTTCTCTTCGTCTCCACATCCCGCCAACATGAGGGCCAAAAACAACCGATTCATCGCGTCCTCCAGCGGTCAACATACCGGAAAGGCTGCACATCAAGCGCACAAATTTCCCTTGGCAGAACGAATCCGTCGTATGCTGTGCGCCAAAGGTAGGAATCCAAGGGAGGGATCCATGACCAATAGCTGGCGACTGCTGCTCTGCGCGTCCTTGATAGGGTGCGGCTCCGACGTGACTTCCGAAGACGTCGATGGGAAAACACCCCTCGGCTTCTCCAAATCTCTGGAAGAACGCATCCTGGTCCTCGAAGAGACCCTGGCCGACACGACGGCCGAGCTTGAGGGTGTGAAGGCACAGAATGAAGCCCTCCTGGCCGACCATGAGGCTCGTCTGGGTGACGTCGAGACACTGGCCTCGGAGAACGCCTCCGACCTGACGGACTTCGACAGTGCCTACAACGAGATGATCGCCGCCATGGGCGACATCGACGACAACGCCACGGCGATCGCCGAGCATGAAGACCGCATCTCCTACATGGAGGGGCTGGACTACGTGACGGAGCTCGAGCTGGTCGCATCGGACTTTGCGACCGACTCAGACGTCGCCGGGAACCTCGCGCTGATCGAGGCCAACACAACGCTCATCTCGGACAATACGACACTCATCGCGACCAATACGTCGGGCATTTCCGACAATGCGTCGGGCATTTCACTCCTCGACGCAACCCTCGACTCCATTGTGGGCACCTCTGGCGAGGTCAGTCTGACCGACGTGATCGAGCGAATCACCGGTCTCGAAGAAGCCGGCTACGTGACCGATGTCGTCATGGGTGAGGCCATCTCAGCGGTCAACGAGAGTCTCGCGACCATGACGGCCTCGATTGCGACTGTCACCACATCCACCGAGTCCAATGCAGCGGTCATTGACATCCTCGAGGCAGGTGCCGCGGAGACCAGCACGCTGATTGCGGCCAACACCACTGCTGTGGCCACAAACACCGCGGCAATTTCGACCAACGTCACCGACATCTCGACCAACAGCGAAAACATCTCGACCAACGCGGCTGATATCGATGCCAGCGAGGTGCTCATCGCCGCCAATACGTCTGAGATCTCGGACAACGCGACCCAGATCGTAACGAATACAGACAGCATCACGACAAACAGCGACGCCATCTCTGGATACGACTCCGACATCGAGGATCTCGGCACCAGCTACGCGACCCTGGACGCCTCTATCAGCACATTGTCCGACACCGTGGACAGCCAGACTGCTCAGGTGACCAACAACGCCGATGACATCGCGGCGAACGCCGATCTGATTGATGTGAACGCAACGAGTATCGACAGCAATTCATCTGACATCTCATCGAACTCAAGTGACATCACGACAAACAGCACCAGCATCGCGACCAACTTGACGAGCATCTCCGCAAACACTGAGGACATCACGACGAATGGGGCAGACATCGACGCCAACGAGTCGCTGATCACCAACAACACCTCGGCGATTGCAGACAATGCAACGATCATCACAGCGAACACGGCGACCGGAGAGACCAACGCCAGC
>Ga0115012_10001613_pt1 | contig 13087 bp, 11 predicted proteins | sample TroAtlMetagenome_FD_88706 | JGI IMG/M metagenome (GOLD analysis project Ga0115012, IMG submission 88706) | Marine eukaryotic phytoplankton communities from Atlantic Ocean - Tropical Atlantic ANT10 Metagenome | ecosystem: Environmental > Aquatic > Marine > Oceanic | place: Tropical Atlantic...
ACCTTCATCACCGCCTTCATCGGGTGGAGGACCTTCGTCGGCTGGTGGTCCTTCATCGGGTGGAGGACCTTCATCACCGCCTTCATCGGGTGGGGGGCCTTCGTCACCGCCTTCATCGGGTGGAGGACCTTCGTCACCACCTTGGTCAGGTGGTGGCCCCTCATCGCTGTCGATGTCGGCGCCCTCATCGGGTGGTGGTCCCTCGTCAGAGTCGAGATCGCTACTGGTACCCACAGGCACGCAGTCGCCGTCGGCATCCATGGCCTCATCGTCTGCGCAAGGGAAGCTGTCGGCGAGCTCGTAGCATTCTCCGTCTGCAGCGCGGCCGTAGCCGTCATCGCAGTCGTCCTCAGTGACCTTCGTTGCACACGCCACCATCAGCGTGACGCTCAAGGTGGCGGTAATCATTCCAAATCGAAGCATTGCATTCCTCCATGCCCACACAGCATGCCCGAGGCAGTTTCTGTGCGCAACACAGCGCTTCGAAATGTCCGACTTAGCCGGCCAATTCGGCGTCGATGATGGCGGTGAACTGCTCGAGCGGTACTGCGCCGTTCAGGAATATGCCGTTGATGAAGAATGCGGGAGTCCCTTGAACGCCAGCCTTGCTGCCATCTTCAAAGTCTTTCTGAACTTCAGCTGCTTGGGCGGGATCCTGTCGACATGTATTCCACTTGTCGAGGTCGAGTCCGAGCGTGGTCGCGTGCTTGGTCAGGTCGCTCTCCGCCAAGGCGCGCTGGTTTGACATCAGCGCGTCGTACATCGGCCAGTACTGACCTTGTTCTCCAGCGCAGTTGGCCGCGACGGCCGCAGGGATCGCGCGATCGTGGAAGCTGAGCGGGAAGTCTCGGTAGACCATCTTGACCTTGCCCTCATACTTCTCCATGACCTGATCGATGACCTCCTTGGCCCGTCCACAGTAGGGGCACTGGAACTCAGCGAACTGCACGATGACAATGGGGGCATCCTCAGGTCCGATGAAGGGATCGTCATCGACTGAGATGGGGATACGTGGCATCTCAGGTTGAGGCAGGCTGAGCTTCACCTCATAGGCCTCATGCATCTCACCCATGAAGGCCTCGAAGCGCTCGGCAAACGCCCTGCGCTGAATTTCGTTCACGATGGCTGGGCGAACCTCCTCGAGTGATTTGCCGCCCATGCGTCGCGCCATGACTTTGTAGAAGGTCTGGACCTCCTCATCCGTGGGTGGCTTGACCTTGTCGTTGATCTCGGCCTTGAGCAGGGCCTCCACACCGTCGAGTCCACGCGTCTTGGCTTCCGCCTCCAGGACCTTCTCGCCAATGAGTGCATCGAGTCCTTGCTGCCGAGCCTCATGACTGGACGTCACGAATTCCGCCGTGAGCTTGGTCAACTCAGTGCTGATGCTCTCGTCAAGTTCTGTGTTGGATACTTCGCCACCCTTCCAGGATGCCACCACCGTAGCCTCGGAGGCCTCTGCCTTTGCCTCAGTAGGGGTGTTGGCGGCCGTAGTAGATGTGCTGCAGGCGAGCATGAAGGTCAGGAGAGGGAGGAAGCGCATGGTTAGTCCTTGGTGCTCAAGCTGAAGTGCTCTCGCCACCGTCGATGCGGATCACGTTCATGTTGATCCAGTGGGTGCCAGGGCGCGCGAGCTCTGCGATAGCGCGGGCCACGTCATCTGGCTGAGTGAGTCTGTTGTGGGGGTTTTTTGAGAGGGCTTTGTCCATCAAGTGGTCCGAGCCTGGAATCTTCTCGAGTGCGGGAGTTCGGGTGACTCCGGCCATCACGGCGTTGACGGTGATGCGGTGCCCACTGAGTTCTTGTCCGAGTTGTCGAACGTAGGACTCGAGTGCGGCCTTCGCGGCCGATACCGGTCCGTACAGTGGCCACGCCTTTTCACTGCCTTCGGACGTCATAGCAAAGATTCGTCCAGGCCCGATGAGGTCGCCCTTCACGAGGTCTTGTGTCCAGTAGACCAAGCTGTTTGCCATCACGTCGATGGTCATCTCGAGTTGCTTTCGGGTTGCGTTCCGCGATTCACCGTCCGAGATCAATGGTGCGAGTGTCCCGAACGCCAAGGAGTGCATGAACACACCAATTCGACCGCCGGCGTCCTCTGTGATGTCGGCGAGCGCGGAGACGGTCGCTGCACGAAATTCGTCGTCGGCTGCATTTCCGTTGAAGAAATGAACGGCTCTACCCGACGCTGCAAGCTCAGCCTGCAGCGCTTCGACCGCGGGCATGGTGCTTCGCCGGTCCAGGTGCACACCCAAGATGTCCCAGCCTTCCGCGGCGAGACATCGGGCAGTAGCAGCACCGAAACCCGAAGAGACGCCCAATATGAGCGCCCACTTTCGGTCGGTCGTCATTACTCGGCTGCACCCTCAGCGGCTGCAGGTGCTGCAGGTGCTGCAGGCGCCTCGGCATCGGCCTTCTTGGCCTCGACGATTGTGGCACCGCCCTTGATCTCCTCGATGTACGCCTCAGCCAGCTCTTGGCCGAGTGCGCCCTCGATTTGCTCGCGGACTTCCTCGAGTGGAATTTCGTCGCGCTTGTCGTCGACCTTGATGATGTGCCAGCCGAAGCGGGTCTGGACGGGCTCTGTGATGGTGCCCTTGTCTGCGGCGAAGGCCGCATCAGCGAAGGGGCCCACCATGTCGGCCTTCTTGAACCAGCCAAGAGAGCCGCCGTTGGTCTTGGAGCCCGGATCCATGCTGTGGGCCTCGGCGAGGGCGGTAAAGTCTTCACCACCATCCAGCTTGCCCTTGATCTCCTTGATCAGTGCCTCGTCCTTGACCAGGATGTGGCTGGCCTTCACCTGGGGGCGAGCGTACTGGACCTTGCGGTCGTCGTAGTAGGCCTTGACCTTCTCGTCGGTTGTACGCTCCTTGACCACAGCCTCGATCAGTGACTGGGCCATGGCTGACCGAGTCGCGAGTGCGATGGTGGTCTGGATGTCTGGCTGCTGGTGCAGGTTCCGCTTCAGTGCTTCACGGTAGAGCAGCTCGCCGATGACGAGTTGCTCTTGGAGTTGGCTCATCTGGCCAGTCATCTCGAGCTGCTTGCGCATGCGCTCGGGCATCTGGTTGACCATGGTGTCCACCATGCCCTGTGTGATGGGGTTGCCGTTGACGGTCACGAGGGTCTCGCCGGTGGCTGGCATCTCACCGGGGGTGGACTGTCCAGCTGTGCCGCTGGCGCAGCCGAGGGCGAGTAAAGCAATCAAGAGAGTTGAGCGCATGGTTCCTCCGCGCAGATTGAATCGCCGCCTTAACTCAACCCCCGTGGGCCGCAATCCGTGGTTATGCGTGTGGTATGAGGACACTGGACTTCAAGGACCACAGGCGGGTGCTCGGCGACAATCGCTACGTCTATGCGGTGGTGTCTCGCCGCGTCGGTGGATTGAGCATCGGAATCAATCTCAATCCGGACAAGGCGTGCAACTTTGATTGTCCGTATTGCCAGGTTGATCGGACCATTCCGGGCGGCAATCGTCAGATTGATCTCGAGATCTTGTCCGCCGAGCTCGAGTCGCTTCTGGCCATGGTGATTGCCGGCGATCTTTGGGAGCATGCCCCGTTCAACACGGCGGCTCCAGCGCTGAGACGGGTGGGTGATATCAGCTTTGCAGGTGATGGTGAGCCAACGGCAGCACCAGGCTTCGCCGCGGCGGTTGCTGCGGTGGTCGATGTTCGTGCTCGATATGGTCTGGAAGACGTGCCCCTCAGCCTCCTCACCAATGCGACGCTCTTTCATCGGGACAAGGTTCGGGCCGGGCTCGACGTGCTCTCGGCCGCTGGCGGTCAGGTTTGGGCCAAGCTCGATGCCGGTACAGAGGACTGGTTTCATCGTGTCGATGGCACCACATTGGCCTTCGACCGTGTGCTGAGAAACATCGAATGGGCGAGCAAGAATCATACAGTTCTGATTCAGAGCATGTTTCATGCCTTTGACGGAGAAGGTCCGACCGATGCAGAGGTGGTGGCGTGGGCCGGGCGCCTTCGGGCGGTACTTGCATCAGGCGGCGAGCTGGTCGGTGTCCAGGTCTATACAGTGGCCAGGGAGCCGGCAGACGCGAGTGTGAGTGCCTTGGAGCGGCCTCGGCTGGAGTGGATTGCCCAGCAGGCCAACGATGTTGGCGTCAGCGCATCGGTTTACTGAACAGGCCAGATCGGTGGGCCGACCTGCTCGTCGTCATCCTCAGTGGGTTCATCCCAGGCGTGAATTTGGCGCTCTAGGGTTCGATAGAGTGCGTCCTCAAGCACCTCCTCGCGCCGCCATCGTGCGACCACGCGCTGGTTTCGTCGGCGCACAACAAACCACGCGAGCGGAACCAAGAGTGCGCCGAGTGCCCACCACACGCCTTCATTCATCAAGGGGGTCAGCTGCAGAGGAGAATCGCGCAATCTCGAGCGCCATGCGGCGTCGATGTCGTCCACCAGATCGCCCGTTGCGATTCGAACCGCTGGTGCGAATGCCTCGCCTCGTGCCAGTTCGTCCACCAAGGTCTGGATGGCGCCTTGGCCATAGGTATTGCGAATGTAAGCCATGAAGTCGGCGGACTGAGCGTATGCAAGCTGGGCCCTGAGGGCACCCTTTGGAAAGCCGCGAGAGAGCTCGTACAAGCTGAGCAGATTGTCTCCCAGTACACCATTGGCCAGCGTGGACGTCGTCTCGGCCGAGTACTCACCCGCCATGAGTTGGGCCAGCCCCTCTTGGAGCCACTGTGGGACCGGTCGTGCGCCGAACGCACGACCCAGCAGGATGTGGACCAGCTCGTGTGTGAGGACGGTCTCGAGGGAATCTGTGGCTTCGCCGCGCAGACGAGGAGCACGAAGGAAGACCCAGCCGCGATGGGGCCACGCTGTGCCGTCGGCCCATTGGGGAACCTTTCCGGGCTGCAAGCTGTGGAACTGGTCCTGGGTCGGCGCGAGGACCACGTGTATGCGGTTTCCGACAGGAAGTTTCAGTTCCCTTGCGAGTCCTGGGAGGCGGGACGCGATGTGGCGTGAGAGTCTGAGTGCGGTCGGACGGTCGCCGCTCGCTGCGTAGACACGGGCCATGGGTGACTCGATCTCCACCCAATCTGAGGGGACGGGGGGCGGTCCGGACACGTGAACCTCGACAGCGTCATCGAGCGTGCGCATGGATGGCGACGATGCTGATGCGGGACTCAGAGAGAGCCAGGTCAGGAGGAGGGCGGTCAACAGTCGAATCATTGCACCGAAACCCGCGAGACTGAGCCGCCATTCCAGCCATCGGTTACCCCCAAAACCATGTCCTCAGCCGAGAAATGGTGGCACGACCGGAGTTTGCTGTCTGCAGTGGTGGTGGGCTTTGTCATTCGCTTGGTGCCAGTCTTGGTGTGGATCAACAGCTGGGGATGCCTCCGAGATGAGTGTACCTACCTCGGCCTGGGACGAAAAATCGTTGCCGGTCAGGGCATGGTTGGCTCCGCTGGCTGGCTGTGGGCGCCGGGCTACCCGATGATTGTGGCCTTCCACAACTGGCTGACCGACTACGGCTCAACGACCAAGGTCACGCAGATGATCTGTGCTGGTGTCTGCACGGTCTTGATGTACCGCCTCACTGCACGGGTCTGGGCAGATCGTGGCGAGGTCGAGTCGCGGCGCATCGGACGCATCGCTGCGTGGATGTATGCCCTCAGTCCGCACATGGCCTTCTTCGCCATGAGTCTCTGGAGTGAGGTCATCTACGGGATGATTCTGCTGTTCTTGCTGATCACCCTCGACAAGGCGCGGGAGGCGATGGCAAACGGGGTCCCTGGCTGGCTCAAGCGTGCAGCGCTGGTGGGTGTGCTCGGTGGGGTCTGTGTGCTCTTTCGGGGCGTAGCGACCTATATGGTGCCTATCTTCGTGTTCACGCTGCTTTGGCGACGCTTCACGAGCGGTCGGGCCTGGCAGCAGGCCGGAATTTTGGTGCTGGCAGCTGGGTTGACGGTGGCGCCGTACAGCATTTACATCTCAAAGAAGATGGACGCGATGGTCATCTCTGACCGCACGCTGGGTCAGATGATGTGGCTCGGCAACAACACCTTCGACCCAATCACCTTCGACTATGGCAACGGTCAACTGTCGCAGCGTGCATTCGCGAGGCACATTGCTGAGGGTCGTGGTCGCTGCGCAGGTCGCAAGCAGACCATTAAGCGGGACACCTGCGAGACTCAGGCAGGGAAAGACTGGATCACGAGCAACCTACCGGAGTTCGTTGGGCGAATGCCCCTTCGTGTTGCACAGCTCATGAATCCCCACTCCCTGATGACGCGACACCTGCGTTGGGGGAAGTGGCGCGGACTCCCTCAGTGGGTCGATGAGGCCCTCATACTTGCGCAAGCGATCGGGTCGCTCTTTGTCATCATTGGCGGGAGTCTGGCCCTGGTGGCGCGCGGTCGAGGCGGACATGGGCTGGTCACAGGCCTGATCCTGCTGTACCACTGCGCCGCCATTGCAGCCCTGGCGGGCCTGTCCCGCTATCGCGTCCCCCTCGAGCCTCTTCTCATGGTGTACGGCGCAGGTCTTATTGCGCGGCCAGGGGTGGTCTGGCAGGGGCTTCGAGAGGAACGCTGGCGGAGTGCTCTTGCTGTGCTTGTGATGCTCTGTGTGATACCGCTCACCTTCTGGTTTTTACCCGCGGGGTGGACATGGTGGCGTTCCTGGTAGCTTTGCTCGCTTGCTCGAGCTCTGAACCTCAGATCAAGGCGGGCGATCCGTCCCGTCCTGACGTGATCATGGTCAGCATCGATACCCTTCGTGCTGACCACCTGAGCAGCTACGGACATGACCGGCCCACCAGTCCGTTCCTTGATCGGCTTGCCAGCGAGGGTACACGCTTTGACCACGCGCGGAGCAACAGCCCGTGGACCCTGCCAGCTCACCTCACCATGCTGACCGGTCAGCTGCCGGTGACCCACCAGGTCACGGATGACCACCTTGCCCTGGACCCATCGGTTCGGGTGCTGCCTGAGGCGATGGTCGAGGCCGGCTACGCGACGGGCGCGTCTGTTGCCACCCTCTACGTCTCCCGAAAGTTTGGCTTTGATCGTGGCTTTGACTTCTTCGACGATCATGGCATCGACAACGAAAAGAAGAACCTTCGAGGTGAGGTTGTCGCGACGGATGTGATCGGCGAGGCGGTGGAATGGATCGAGAGCCTGGAAGAGGGCAAGCCCTTCTACCTCTTCTTGCATTTCTACGATGTGCACTATCACTACGATCCGCCGCCGCCCTTTGACACCATGTTCGATCGCGCACCAGCGAAGACGGATCGGCGGTATACGAACTACTACCGCCACAAGAAGAGACCGCTGACGGAGAAACAAAAGGCCCACCAGTTGGCTCAGTATGATGAGTCCATCGCATACGTGGATGCCCAGTTGGGTGCGCTCCACGAGGCGCTGGAGAAGGCGGGTCGACAGCAGCGCTGGGTCGTCACCTCCGATCATGGGGAGGAGTTTGGCGAGCGCGGCAGCTGGGGCCATGCCCACACGCTCTATGCAGAACAGCTTCGCGTGCCGTTGATTGTGTCGGGTGAGGGTTTGCCTCAAGGACAAGTGGTCGAGGAAGCTGTGGGCATCCAGGACATCGCCCCAACCATCACATCGTGGGTGGACAAGCAGATGCCTGATGCCGACGGGATCGACTTGAATCCTGCGATGGCTGGTGCGCCCGTTCCCTCGCGCCCGTTCCCTGCGGAGACGTTCCGTTTCAAGACCCGACGCATCAGCCTGTACGAAGACGGACAGCGGATCGAGTGGGACTTGATGCGCAATCGACAGGAGCTCTTTGCGGCTGACACGGATCGACTCGAGGTCAAGAACCTGGCCAAGGAAGACAAGGCGTCCACCGCAGCGCTGGCGCGCCGTGCCGAGGAAGTCTTTGGTCGTCCTTGGACTGCGTCGGTCGACGGGGAGCTCAAGGTAAAGAAGGGTGTGGTCCTTCGAGTGGGGGCGAAGTCCAAGCGCAAGGTCAAGGCCGGCGACGACTTCCAGGTGCTGCCATATGATGCAGCCACGTCCTTCACGCCGGACTCTGGATCGGCTGTTTCTGGACCTTGGCGTAGCACAGCACCGCCGGAAGACGGTGCACCCATTCAGTACAACGCGACTGCCCGGACGGCGGGTATTGAGCTCGACGATGCCACCAAGAAAATGCTCGAGCAACTTGGGTACATGCAGGCCACCGATGAGTAGTTTTGATGTGCCCAGCTTGATGGCTGCTCTGCGTGAGCATCCGGTTCCCTTGGCGCACATGATTCAGCTTCGAGATGTGATCTTTGAGCAGACTGGGCGACCCAACTTTCTCTTCTCCGCGTGTAGAGACGGCGAAGAGGACGGGAGTCGGCTGGCGGACGCTGAGCTGGCTGAAGCGCTGACCGGTGTGGCGCTCGGTGAGTGGTCCATGGGGGTGTCAGCCATCGATGCGTGGGCCGAGGCTGTCACGGATCGTGCCCCTGCAGCGGTGATTGAGTTTGGGTCGGGCGTCAGCACGGTGGTGAGCGCCATCCTTATGCGACGAATTCATGGTGCCGGTGTCGTGCGTGTCTACTCTGTTGAGCAGGGCGAGGCGGCGGCGACCCAGACCCGCACTCGCCTTGAGGCGCTCGGCGTGAGTGACATGGTGAGCATCCATGTTGCGCCAGTCGAGCGTGTGCACGTCGATGCCTTCGAGAGCAGCGGGTACGCGGTGACGGCTGAGCAGATGGGTGTCTTCCTCGGCGACACGCGTCCAGAGATGGTGCTCATCGACGGGCCCTTTGGTGGTTACGGTGCCCGCTTCTCCACGCTGCCAGTTGTCCATCCGTGGCTGGCGGATGATGCAGAGATCTGGATGGATGATGCCCTTCGAGACAGTGAGCTTGCGATCGCGCACTGGTGGGAGGCGCTCGGTTACCTCCTCGCGCCGACACTGCAGTTCGCCGCCAAGGGAATTGTCCGCGGACGTCGCGGACCCGCGCCGACGTCACATGCCGAGGCTGCGGCGACACTGGATCAATCCGCGTTGGATGGCCCCGGGGCTGAGTATGTACTCTTCAAGATGCGCGTACAGCGGGCCGCCCAGCGGGCCTCAGGACTCAAGCCGCCGTTTCAGCTCCGCTGATTAGTCGGTCATGGCGTAGTTTGGCCAGACACCGGGCTCGACGTGCTCATAGACGAGTGCAGTCTCCATTCTGGCGACTTCTGCCCGTGTGGTGAACGCATCCAGAGCGAGATCACGAAGGTGATTGGCGTCGCGTACAGCCACGTGAACCAGGAAGTCGTTCTCTCCACCCATGTGGTAGACGCTCACCACTTCATCCAGGGTCAAGAGGTGAGCGCGGAAGGTCTCAACGAGATCTCGGGAGTGCTTGGCGAGCTGGACAGCGACAAAGGCCTGGAGTCCAACACCGAGAGCGACGGGGTCGACTCTGGCCTGAAATCCGGTCAGCACCCCGCGGTCAGTGAGTCGTCGAACGCGCTCTAAGCAAGACGAAGGGGCGAGTCCGACCTCGGCTGCCAGCTCTTTGTTTGAGATCCGCGCATTGTTCTGCAGCGCACGCAGGATGGCGTCATCGATTCGGTCAAAGTGAATTTTTTCCATAATAAACCCTATTTAATTCGATGGAATCATATCACAACGAATCATAAACTGTAGACAAGCATTTTAACAGAATGGAGTTCGATATGGGTCCCGATACTGTCGCTGTACATGGTGGAAGAGATGACCTCGGTGAGGCCCACGTTCCGCCCATCGATCTGTCGACCACTTACCGAACGCCAGACCTTCCTGCGGCGACAGCCTCCATCGATGCCATGGCGCAGGGACATGCGCCCACTGGCTCAAGCGTCTATCAGCGGCTCCACAATCCCACCGTCGATCGCTTCGAGCGTGCGCTGGCTGAGATGGAGGGCACGGACTGCGCTGTGTCCTATGCCTCCGGCATGGCTGCCGTCACCGCAGCACTGCTCGCCGCCAAGATGGTGGGACAGCACGTCGTCGCTGTGCGCCCGCTCTATGGTGGGACAGACCACCTCCTGCAGTGCGGTCTGCTCGGTCTCGAGGTCTCTTGGGCCACGCCGGAGACCGTCGCTGACCACATCCGTGAAGACACCTCGCTTGTCATCTGTGAGACACCGGCCAACCCGACACTCCAGTTGGTGGACATCAGGGCGGTCGTCATGGCGGCGGGTACGGTGCCTGTCATGGTGGACTCAACCTTTGCGACGCCGGTCCTCCAGCGCCCGGCAGATCACGGCGCAGCCATCGTGTTGCACTCAGGGACAAAGTTTCTCGGGGGGCACGGTGATGTGATGGCGGGTGTGCTCGCCACCAGCAATGAGTGGGGTGCACGGCTTCGGCAGGTCCGAATTCTCACCGGTGGAAATCTGCATCCGATGGCAGCGTACACGCTGCACAGAGGCCTCCAGACGCTTCCCATTCGGGTACGGGCAGCCCAGGCGAATGCCCGTGCGCTGGCGGAGCGGCTGGCGGGGCACCCAGCCGTCTCGCGTGTCCGGTACCCGACCATGCCGGGCTGCGATCCGCACCGTCTCCTCGGTCGACAGCTCAAGGGACCCGGCACCATGATCGCGATTGATCTGGCGGACGGCTACGACGCGGCTCGTTCAGTTATGGCCTCGGTCGGTTTGTTCACTCCGGCCGTGAGCTTGGGCTCGACAGACTCTCTTATCCAGCACCCAGCCGGCCTGACGCACCGCATTGTGGGTGAAGATGCTCAGGCCGAAGGTCAGATTGGTGAGGGGCTTCTGCGACTCAGTGTTGGCCTTGAAGACGTCGATGATCTGTGGACCGACCTCGCCCACGCGCTGGAGTGTGCGACGCCGATGGCTGCCAAGTAGGCACCCCCCGGTAGGGTGACAGTGTAGACTGCAGCCCTGGAGGCGAGCATGCTACGAAAAGGAATGTTCTTGTTGTGTCTGGCCGGCCTGATGGGCTGTGCGGACGAGAAGCTTGATGAGGAACCGGTAGATGCCGATGCGGACGCGGATGCCGACGCGGACGCGGATGCCGACGCGGACGCGGATGCCGATGCCGACGCGGACGCGGACGCCGATGCCGACGCGGATGCCGATGCCGATGCGGACGCGGATGCCGATGCGGACGCGGATGCGGATGCCGACGCGGACGCCGATGCCGATGCGGACGCGGATGCCGATGCGGATGCGGATGCCGATTCGGACGCGGATGCCGATTCGGACGCGGATGCCGATGCCGACCCGGTGGACTGCGAGTGGGAGATGCTCACCTTCTCCGTCACGGTTGAGGACGGCGATGGTCCGTGCTCATCACCGTGCGATGCGGACGATGTTCTGAGCTACACGGCGACCATGCGAAACAACTCCGCTTCCGAGTGTGTCCTCGTGACGCCCACAACATGCTTCGTTGATGATGTGGAGATCGAGGGTGCAGGCCCCCATGGGTACGTGGTTGATACGTACTACCCCGCATGCGGCGATGCCATCACAACCCACGAACTCAGCTCAGGAGAGGCGCTCACGACGACGATTACCGGTGGCGTGCTCTCCGGTGGGTCTTGGATTGCATCGGCCAACTTTGCACTGGATTCGTCGGCCGCCTTCGGCTCGACCACCTTTACAGTCGAGTAGGGCGCCGACGCCCGCACCCCGACCGAAAGACCCCCGCATCGCGAGACCGCGAGGCGGGGGTCGATTGGTTCCGTGGGAGCCTACTCCGAGACGGTAGCGGAGCCTGTCACAGCGTACTCGATCGAATCGAGACTGAACGGTGTTGTATCGTCCACCAGGAGCGTCAGGTCAGGGTCAGTCCCAGCGTCGACGCCGATCACGTATGGAGCGTCTTCTGTGCTGCATGTGGATGCCGACACCATGAGGTAGTGAGTGCCGTCGTCCTCAGCCACGAACTCAGCAGCTGGACATCCAGGCCAGTCGTACATGTCTTCTGTACAGCTGATGTCACCCCCCGCGAAGGCGATGGGACAGCTCTCAGGGGAGATGACGATGAAGCTCGGTGAGGAGGTGTTGGCAGAGTCCAGGACATCGATGGAGACGTAGACACTCTCGCCACCGGAGAGCTCGAGAGTCCAGATGTCGACGAGGTCGCTAGAGTAGCTGTCCTCATCCATCGGAGGGACACTGCTCGGGGGTTCTTCTTCTCCCCAGTCTCCGCCTACAGCGATGTCATCCTCGTCCTCGCCGTAGTCTTCGTAATAGCCCCATGTCTCAATCTCACAGGGCAGGCTTTCCGGCGCAGTGTACCCCGACGCATGGGTGTCGAAGGGGGAGTCCCACTCATCTTCGTCGCCCCAGTCGCCGGTGTCGGGAGCGTCGTCAGTCCCGACGGAGGTGTCGGACGGTACGCCATAGTCGTACATCATGCAGGACATATCGATGTATGCGTAGCTGTACATGGAGTAGGAGAAGGTCGACGTCCAGGTCAGGGTTGTCCCGTCAAAAGTAGCTGTACCTGAGGGCATCTCTTCCAGGTACTCGGCAGGGAACTCTTCGGTTGGTGTGAATGCGATGGGGAACCAGCTGGCGTAGTCACCGTCCTCGCCGCCGTACCCGTACCCGTACCCGTACCCGTACCCGTACCCGTACCCGTACGGATCATCAGTAGAGGATACCCCTCCCGAGTAGTCTGAGGATGGTCCTCCCTCGTAGCCGTAGCCGTAGCCGTAGCCGTAGCCGTAGCCGTAGCCACCGTAATCTTGACCCGACATGAGAACGTCAGTCGCGTAACCCTCGTAGTCGGCCGTGAACCCAAGGAGCATGTCAGGCATACCTGGGTAAGGTGTGAGCAGGTCGAACGGTGGGAATGGTACACAGCCGGACTCGCTGCGGTCCTCCGCAACCTCAGCTTCAATGCGGAAAGCAAACTCGCAGTCAGGGCAGTCGCCAGTGAATGGCGTACCTGTGAAGTCTACTGTTTTGTCGCAGAGGAGCGCATCATCAGAGCCCCTGCTGGTGAACTCCAGAGATCCCGCGATGGAGCGGGTGTCGGCGTCAGCATCGGCGTCGGCGTCGTCATCAGCATCGGCGTCGGCATCAGCATCGGCGTCGGCATCGGCATCGGCATCGGCATCGGCATCGGCGTCGGCATCTGCGTCGGCA
>Ga0115012_10001616_pt1 | contig 13078 bp, 9 predicted proteins | sample TroAtlMetagenome_FD_88706 | JGI IMG/M metagenome (GOLD analysis project Ga0115012, IMG submission 88706) | Marine eukaryotic phytoplankton communities from Atlantic Ocean - Tropical Atlantic ANT10 Metagenome | ecosystem: Environmental > Aquatic > Marine > Oceanic | place: Tropical Atlantic Ocean...
CGGACACGCGCCCTGCGCGGACCCCAACCGCGGGCGCCAGCATCAGCAAGGCCAGCGCCCCTGTGGCCATCTCCCCCATCAACCCGCCTTCTTTTGTCCGATCGCGAATCAGTCCACCGAGAATCGCAAGAATTCCCAGGCTGATCGCAAACACGCGGTATCGGTTGTCGGTGGGGCCCCAAAACCATGGAATTGACACGCCCAACAGAGCGGCCAACAGCAGGCGCAAGATGAATGTATTTGGCGGCGTGCCCGGCATGGCAGCATTGTGCCATTTGCCAAGTCGGACGCGAAGTCAGAATGTGATCGCGATCAAGTGGGGTGGCGACCGCGCATTCGGTTGGCGTGGCTCTAATCGGTGCTGGAGGGCTCAATCACGGCAATCGCGTTGTCGAGCATCAGCCGAGCCAGTCGGAATTCATTGATTCGGCTTGGGGCTTCTCGTCCGCGTGGAGGCGTGGAGCGAGTTTCAAAAGAACTGCCCCGCGCGAGTCGGTTCAGGGCTTCGCTGATGTGCGCATCAGGATCGCCCTGTTCGTCGTCCAGTGCCGCTTCTCTGGCTCGGGCGAGGTCAACAAAGCCCAGGAGCATGTCGTGCATCGTGCTCGCCAAGGTGTCCCAGCTTTCGCTCAAGTGTTCGTCCGCGGTCGAGAACGCCGCTTCCGCGTTTTCAATCGCATCGACAGCCGCCTCGGCGGCGCCATTGTACGAGTGAATGATCCCCAGCAGCGCGTGATCGCCTTCGGCCAGCGCCGCTGCTTCGACGAATGCATCGAGAGCCCCTCCGAGGTCGCCGGCGCTTCTGTGCGCAATGCCTTGGGTCAACAGCGTCCGGGCTTCGAGTCGACTCAATCCGTCCAGGCGGCAAATCTGGCGGGCGCGGGCGAGGCCTTGTTGCGCGGAATCAGTTTGGCGTTGAACCAGGTCAATGACGGCCATGTGAATCAGCGCGTCCGCGGTGCCCGGGCGGTCTCCGCACCGTTGGAGTAAATCGATGGACTGTTGGAGGTGTTCGCGCGCCTCGTCCAGCCGCAGTGTTGCGGTTGCACCTTCGAAACGATGGTGGTGAACCCGAGCCAGAAGGTGGACGTCTTCCGCGCCTTCCGAAAGCGCATCTCGGTAGCATTGTTCGGCGTCTTGATTGTGCCCAAGATCTTGATGGATGCGCCCCAACGACGCCCACGCCCACGCCCGTTGGATGCCGTCATCCAGCCCGTTGGCCGCCGCGGTCAGTTGCATCAGGGCATCTTCCCATTCGTCCAATGCAGCAAGGGCTTGTCCGCGAACAAAGGCGTGACGAGCGGTGTCGGCTAAACGGGCAGTGAGTTCGATTGCATCTTCGGGTCGGTCTTCCGCAAGCGCGAGTTCGGCTCGGCTGAGTCGGATGGGCGGGGAGTCATCTTGTTCTTGGAGCAGGGCGGATGCGTCGTCCAGGCGCCCGCCGCTGATCAGCGTTGATGCACAAGCTGAGACCCATTGATTCTGGATCGCGCTGAAGACCGGCTCAACGTCGGTGAGGAGTGCGTGGGCCAGTTCGGGCAAGCCCATTCGAATCAGCAGCGGCACAGCTTTCAGTGCAGCTTCTGCTCGCTCGCTGTTGGGCAACTCCTCGGAGTGCGCTTTGCGGCGGAGTGCGAGTGCGCGTTGCTCATGAGAGGGCCAGCGTGGGCTTCGGAGTCCGACCGCATCCTCGATCGCCGATGGCGCGTGCCCGAGGTCTTCGGGCGGGATCACAAGGTTCGCGTGAATGGGTCTGTCTTGGGTCCGAAGTTTGCGGTGAAACCGCGACAAATACATGGAACGCACATCGGAATCGGACAGCTCGCTCAGGTGCAAGTGCGTCGAGAGTTCGGTGGACAAGGGTTCGGTGGAGGTGACCAAAAATTGGGCTTCTTGCGCCGTTCGAACCCAGGTGGTCAGTGCATCAAGGTCCAAGTGAGACTCAAAGCCATCGAAGACGAGAACGCAGTGGCCTCGTGCAGCAATTGCGTGCCCGATGCGGTCGACCAAGGAGTTGGTTTTGCTGTGACCAAGAGAAATGCCCAAAGCGGATGCAGTCGCCAACAGCAAGTCGGTGGTGTCTTGGGTTTCATCCAAGCGAATCAGGGCGGCTCCGCCATTGGTGATGGGTTCGACTTGGCGAGCCCAATGCAGGGACAGTCGGGTTTTTCCCATGCCATCGGCGCTGGTGATGTTGACCATGCGAGCCCCGGCCCGCATTCGGTCTTTCAAATCAGCCAAGTCTGCTTGCCGTCCCACAAAACAGTTGTGCGCGGCCGGCAGCCCGGAAGTTCGCGTCGGCATGGCTGGAAAACGTCGCCGCGAAAGCAGCCGAGTGGTGACCTGAAAGATCTCCGTTGGGCCTCGACGTGTGCTGACCGAACCGATCCGTTCCACCTGCACGTCGGGAGGCGTTGGGTCGGTCAAATCCGCAAACGTGGTGCCCGACACCAGCACTTGACCGGCGTGAGCCAAGCCCACGATTTCCTGCAACTCATCGAGCGTTCCGGCGTGGATCGCCATTCGAGCGATGAGGCCGCCGAACAGCATTTCTTGAACGCCCACTTCGTCCGGAGTTCCCGCCAGGGCATCGGGCCAGTCCAGGGCCAAGAGGCCTTCTTGCATGCGCGCGCACCACATCACGGCGGGTCCTGTGGAAGGAAAGCGCACAATGAAGGCATCGCCGTCGTAGTCGATCACCGTTCCACCCAAGTCATCGACCATGGTTTCGAGCAAGCCTTCGAGTTGATTCAGGGCTTCCCAAGTGAAGTCCGGATCCCGGGTCCACAACACGCCAACATTGGCCACGTCGACGCTCACAAGAACGCCGAGACCGCCGGAGGTCGGGGCTTGGTGTGGGGACTGTTCCATCTTCTGCTTTCTTATCGTCTGAATGGCCTTTAAATTCGAGGCCAAAAGCGGCTCATAGGGGGCGCCGTTGCGTCTGCCAGCGAGGAGGGGCTCCCGTTCCTTGGTATTGGTACACCCTCACAATGGTGTCGGACGTGCGGAACACCTCGGTCCACTGTTCGGGTTGCGCTGCAATCGCTCGCCCAATTTCCGTGTCCGGTTCGGTGATCAGTTCTTCGATGGGGACATGGCTCGCATCGAATGTGTTCGGCGCCATCGCCAGGTAATTGACGAGTGCGAAGTAGCGTCCGGAGGACGGGCGTTCTTCGGGCCAGGGGCGGGTGAAACGCCAACTGCCCGCCGGCCATGGCGCCCCACCCGGAGGGTACGCATTGGGTGCGCGGGCCACGGTTCGAGTGCCGGCCAGGGCCAATGCTTGCATCATCCAGGATGTGTCGAGGAGCAGGTCCCCCGGTTCCATTTCTGCGCGCCCCCACTCCGCGACTTCGTGCTCTTGTTGGCCGCCCATGGCCACCGGGTCAAGCCGCTCGCTCAACTGCGCGAATCCGATGGGGTTCGCCGGCCAGGCCATCCACAACAAAGCGATGACGACCAAGGCGCCGCCCCGGGCCAAACTGCGGATGCGCGTTCGACTGCCCACGATGATTCGTCCGATGGCGTCGATTCCCCCCATCATCAGCAAAGGCAGGATGACGGCGCCATGAACGACATACCGTTCTTGGTAGTCGCTTTTGATCGATGGCCAGCAACTGGCGAGGATGACACCCACGGCCGCCAACTGCACGGCGGTCGCAAACCGTTTTCGCGTGCGCACGAGTGGTGCCAAGAATGCCAGAGTCAGGAATGCCGGAATGCGCCAACTGAAGCCGGGGTAGTCCAGGCTGAGGCGCTGCAGGGACGTGCGCAGTTGCCGTTGGTTCTGCTCGGCCAAGAGTGGGTTTTGGCCCGCTTCGTAAAAGGTCTGGAGGGTCCTCGGTATGGTCAGTGCATCGTCGAAGTGGCCCCACATGTACCCGGTTTGAAGATTTCGGGGCGCTTGGGCTGCACCCCGGCCACCGGGGACCAGATAGGCCACAGCCATCTCTTCGAGGGTGAATGCCTTCACCGGCAGGTTGCCCATCCACTGATACGAAAAGGCAATCGGCAGCGCGATGACGGCCAGCCGCAAGGCGGCGCCTCCGGCTCGGGAACGGGCCGTGCGAACGGTGGGCCGCCAAGGAATCACAACGGCAGTCAGGCCGGCCACTCCGACGAAGCCCAGGGCAATGAGCAGACTTTTGCCGTCGTTCGCCAGCAGGGCGGCGCAGCACACGCCGACAACCATCCAGGGGAGCCACCCACCTCGGGTGGCGCGCACGAGAGCCGCCGCCGCCGAGGCACCGAGGAACATGACCATGGGGTACGGCGTGACAGCATCGGTGTGCATGCGGAACGTGGCCAAACTGATGAGCATCAAAATGCCCGCGATGGCGGCCCCGCGCCCGAACAACGAACGGCCGATGATGTAGAGCGGAACGGCGGTGGCAATCGACACAGCCCGGCTCACCAACTGGAGGCTGGTCGTCAGCTCCATCCCGGTCCAGTGGGAGATGGAGGCGGCCATGTAGGGATAAAAGGGGTACCGCCATGCGCAGTACAGGGGGGAGTCGCCAGAAATCAAGGCGTAGGCGTCCAGGTGCGAGTCGTGCCAGTCAATGCCAGAGGCGACCCAACTGGGATCCGTCCAACGGTGAAACACGATCCATCCCAGAACCCATGCGGAGAGGGCCAAGCCCAACCAGAAACGAGCGGGTTTTTGGTCGATCGTGGCCAACAGCGCTTTGGCTCCGTCCGGTTGGCATTCTTCGAACCAGCGCCCAATGGCCGAGGCAAAGAACAACACCGATACCGCGATGCACAACGCCATGATTTCCCAGCGCCCGCCCAAAGCCGCGTACTTCGGGTCCACCAGCGTGGCGGGTCCGGCGAAGCTCAGCCCGAGGGCCAGGCTGACCAGTCCACCGAATGCCCACGTGCGGGGAGCTGTTGCGGGGTAGTGGCTCACGCCGCTTCAATGGCCCGCAGCCGAGCACCGTCGCTGCTAAGGATGGCGTGGGCCGCTTCCACGCCGGAACCCATGGCCGAACCGGTGGTGGCCAGAACAGGGAAGGTCCGGTGGTTGCCGGCCAAAAAGAGATTCGCGAGTTGGCTGTGTTGCACCGGTGGGTTTTGATACCCGTTGACGAACACGGGGCTGTACAGGGAAATGCGGCTCGTGTGCGCCCACTCCGGTTGAATTCGAACGCCAAATCGCGCGGCAAAGTCATCCATGTACCGGGCTTCGATGGCCTCGGGATCCCAGGTCAACATGGAGCGGTCTTTGTGGGTGGGTGCGATGTGCGTACAGAAGTTGAGCAGTTTCACTCCCGGATGGCCAAGCGAGTCGTTCAACAAATCCAGGCGAAAGATTCCGCCAAAGCTGTGCGCTGGCCGAATGAAATTGGTCCAGTACCGATCGAGGGGCACGGGCGTTCGTGTTGCGATCACCGTGGAAACAACGCCTGTGTAGTCAATGGCAGTCAGGGCCGGTGTGGCCGCATCGGGAGAGAGACGGCAGAGAACGGGGGGCGGGATCGCCGCCACAAATGAGCGCGCGCGAAGCCGTTCGCCGTTGTTGAGTTCAACCGCTTGCACCCGTTTTCCGGATGCCGATGAGTGGGCCCGGACCACCGATTGGTTCATGCGAACATCGACGCCTGCATCCAGCATGCGTTGGTGCAGGGCCCGGACAAGAGCGGACACCCAATCTTCGTTCGGCATGTAGCCGTACCGGCAGCCCGCTTCGCCCGCGGCCAATCGCGCGCGCAGCCAAGCGGCGGATAGGCCGGTGGTGGGCAGTCCAAACTTGATTTGAGTGAGGGGGTTGAAAAACGCTTCGAGGGCGTCCGGACCCGTGACTCGTTCCAGCCAGTTTGATGCCGGCTCGTCGCGCTCGAGGGGCCACCAGGCCGTCGCAACGCGGGCGGCCATGCCCGCCTTGACGCGCCACGAAAAAGGCGCCCGCAAAAATTCACGCGGGTTGGAGAGGCCGAGAATCTTTCCGTCGATGGAAAAGCCCATTTCGAGGTGTTTCCAGTGCACTTTGTGCAACAAGTCGAACTGGGCCAGGAACGAGAGCAGGTGAGGGTCGGACGAAAGGATGTGGTGGTATCCCAACGGCACGAGACGCCCGTCTTTTTCAAAACTGGAGGCCAGGCCTCCGAGGTGACTGTTGGCTTCGAGCAGGGTGACGGTTTGGCCGTGTTCGGCCAAGGTCAACGCCGCGGCCATGCCCGCCATGCCGCCACCAATGACCACCGTGTCTTTTGCCATGTTCAAAGCCTAACAGACGCTGAGGCTCAGTCGGCGAGTAGTCGGTCGAGCCATTTGGAGAAGTCGTCGGTGGCGGTCAACGAGTGAACCACGGCAGTCGCGCGGGTTTCGGCTTCTGTTCGCCAGTCATCGGAGACATCGGCGTCGGCCAAAATGTCCGCCAAGGTTTGGCCTTCGAGCTTGCTCAAGGCATCCGAAAACAATGCGGAGAGTTCGGCCTCGAGGCCCGGACGCTCGGCCATGGCGCATGCGGCGGCGGTCGAGGTTGCCAACAGCGCGTCGGTATCCATTTTGTTGATTTCGATGCTGAGATCTTGGAGTGGAGTGTCCAAGACTTGGTCCAGCAGGTGGCCGCGAAAACGGCCGTAGCTGGCGGCTTTGGCCGGATCGCAGAGGTCGTCCGCCGCTTGCCCAATCACCGACGAAAGGATGGAGTCGACAAAGTCACGGGCCTTTTGTTCCGCTTGGCGCTCAATTTCGGCGCCCAACCCTCCCAGCATGCCTTCGCCGACGCGCTTGAGGCTGCGCAGTCTACTGGTGGCTTTTTCCGCTCCGGGAACCTGCGGTCGAATCCGCTTGGCGAACCCTTGCAGCGCACCGACCAACAGCTCGCGCAGCAAATTTTCGACGGCTCCGTGTTCAATCAGGCGCCCCACAATGGCCCGATTGGGGGTCACGGGCAAGACGATGGCCTCGCGCAGAGGGGCGATCAGTTCAGCCGGCATCCGGCTGCGAAGTGTGCCATCGGGAACACTGGCTTTGGCGAGTTCGATTTGACCCCGAATCCACGCTTCGGTTTGGCCGGACTCCGCTCCGTGACGGAGCGTGGAGACCGCGGTTTTCGCGAGCGAGTGTGGGTCGATGAGTTGGGATGCTGGAAGCGAAAGGATGTGGTCGATGGCCAATGCAACCAGGGATGCTCCGGCGTCTTTTTGCAGTCCGTCAATGATGCGCTGTTTCACGTGGCCTCGGGTAAAATCGACGTGGGTGTACCCACGGATGTGAGCCACAACTGATGGACTGCACGGGTGGATGCAACGTGAAGAAGGCGCCGATGGTGCGGGGTGTCGGGCCAATGGTTGGCCGAGGCCTCGACGATGACCACGTAGTCGAACTCCAGTCCTTTGATCTCGGAAGCGGGCACCACATCAATGCCCGGCTTGAAGGCGAATCGCTGGTTGTGGATTCGACGTGCGTCGGGCAACTCGGCGGCGGTAAACCCGTCGAAATACAGATCCGCCAGCGCATTGTCTGGGGTAAGGATCGCAATGTTGGCCAAGGGTTCTGCATCGGTCAATTTGCGCAGGGCGCGGGAAAGGAATGCGACCGCAGCGCCATGGTCTGAAAATCGGAACAGTTCCACCGGGGGCCCGTCGCGAAGGGTGCGGACCGGCGCTTCGTCTTCTTCGAGGACAGACACAGCAAACTGCGTGATGGGGTGAGTGGAACGGTAGCTCACCGCCAATGTGTTCAGCGCCGTGGAGGCAACCCCGATTCTGTCGAGGAATTCTGCCCATGAAGAAAACCCGGCGTGTTGCGTGATGTGTTGCCGGGTGTCGCCGGCCAACGTGACCGAGCGGCGTTTTGATGTGGCCCCCAACAGCACCTGAACCTCGATTGGAGAGAAGTCTTGGACCTCATCCAACACCATGTGGGCGTATTCCAGGGGGCGTTTTTTGTGACTGCGCAACGGCCCCATTCGGATCTGCCAAGCCCGCAGCAACAACGCGTCGTCTTCGGGGTCCAGACGGGCGTCGACCTCGCGGTCGCCCTCCCACCATGCGCTCACGGCATTCCACTGCCGAGTGCACCAGTCCAGCACGCGGTCGAGTTGTGCTTCGTTGATGTCATCGCCCAAAACTTCCGATAGCCGGGTGCGGTTGGTGAGCAGGTTGCCCCAGTCTTCCAAGGCTGCATCGGGACTTCGAGGGCCGGGCGCAGACGCCATTTCGGCCAATGCCTCGGCCACGGCCGGGTGCAGTTTGACGCGAACCACCGGCTCGGGCGTGTCGTCCGCCACCGCTTTGGGCAGCCGGGGAAAGTGCCGTTGCACCATGGAGCGGGCCCATCGTTCCCAGGTGGTGACCTGGACCCCGTTTACGCCAAGCGCCGGCAAGACATGGGCGACGTAGTCGCGCATGGCTCTGCCCCACACCACCACCAGGATTTTTTGCGCGGGAAACGCGTGAGGGTGAGCGAAGTTTAGGTACGCGATTCGGTGAAGAGCCACCGTTGTTTTTCCCGTGCCTGCCGCACCGCGCAAAACGACCACGCCGCTCTCTGAGCCGGTGATGAGCTCAAACTGTTCGGGGTCAATCAGGGCTGCGATGTCCGGAAGGTGCTTGTCTGCGCGGAGTTTTTCGCCCGACCCCAATGCCGATGTGCGTCGTTTTCCCGACCGCAAGGCTGCACCCTGTCCGCCCGCCAACTGCTGCGCGTCGGCACGGAGTTCACGCCATGACCCGTCGTTTCGCACCCACGTGTGTTCGGGACTGTCCACGCGCTGAAGTTCGCCCGATGCAATGTGCATGGTGCGGCGAACGGAGACGATGCCTTCGCGGATCTTGCCGTTGACTTCTTCGGCGTACTCGTCCTCCTCTTCGTAGCGGTAAAACAAACGAGAGATGGGCGCGTTTCTCCAGTCCACGATTCGGATGCCGTGGGACAATCGTGTGGCCCGCCCCAAAAACACGTCGCGCTCACGACCGTCTTCCTTGAGCCTCATGTGCGCGAAATACGGCGAATCGGGGTTGACCTCCGGACGCTCGGCGCGGCGGCGGATTTGGTCGAGCAGGGAAGCCAGATGGTCGATCTGTTGGAACATCGCCGCTTTGTCTTCTTCTTTGGCCGTGCCCAGTTGTTCCTGCAGCCGATGGACCTCACCGACCACGTCGGCTTCTGACGTGGTGTGGGCCCCCAAGGGGTTTTCCAGCAGACGAGTCCGGATGTCGGCCAGCGCGGCTTCTTCCTCGGAGACGATGGCGGGAACGGTCGGGTTCTCGGGTGTGGACACAGTGTTGGCCTCTGCAGCGTGCACTAATCGAAGCGTTTGCGGTCTTCAAGATGACGGCGAAGGTAGCCGAATCCGCTGGCCAAACCAAACCCGCCTGTCAGCAGGGTCAAAACCCAGGCTGCGTCGAGCCAGCCGGCCAGAGAGGACAGGAATGCGCCGAACAAACAGACGGCTGTGCAGCGACCAACGACCGAGGTTTGCTGGACGCGAACCGAACCGTCTTTGAAGTCACCAATGATGGTCATCACCATGGCCCATTGGATGAGCTCGCGGGTGAACCACATCCACATCCACCACGCGGGCATGTAGTGGTGCAATGCCATGGACCACGCGCCGTTGATGTGGAGAATTTTATCCACCCATCCGTCGAGCACAGCGCCGGTGTGGCTCGCGTGGTTCATGCGGCGGGCGACCGCGCCATCGGCCAGGTCGGTCGCGATCGCCACACCGTACGCACCAATGGCGAGTTTGGGGTCGTGCACGAGAAACGGAAACGACACAGCGATCGCAAGGCGGCTCATGGTGAGGGCCCCAGCGGGGTTGGCGATGTCCTTGATGTGGAGGCGATTTCGTTCCACTCGGTCTCCTGGGCAGAGTCTATCGTTTCAAGTCCTTTTTCGCCGTCGGTCGGTTACAGCCAGAGGGACGAGGAGTGCATCATGGGTTTGTTTCGACGAGCAGCTCGCCGGTTGTTGAATACGGTGTTGGACAACGCACCTCATGTTCCCGCGGGTCCGCCGACCCAACGAAGCCCCGATCCGGCACCGGCCAAAGATGAGCCCGACTTGTCGAACATCGAGTGCGGTGCGCAAGAACTGAAGGAACGGCTCGATGCCGGAGAGTCCGTCATTGTGTTGGACGTGCGCGAACCGCATGAAACCAAGAGCGGAATCATTCCCGGAGCCATCGTGATCCCATTGGGTCAGTTGGAAAACGACTGGGAAGCGGTCAAAGAAGCCAACGAGGTGGTGGTCTACTGTGCGTTGGGCGCCCGCTCCCTGCAGGCTGCGGGCTTTCTCCGAACCAAGGGTGTCTTCAACGCCACCAGCATGGACGGCGGGATTGTGGCTTGGAATGAAATTGGCGGTCAGACCGTCGATCAGGGCGACTGAGGAGTGGTTGATCATCCGCTGACCAAAGTGGGGCTATCGCTGCCCGCCTTGACCACGGCCAACGCTCTCCGGCGACGCATTCAAGGGCGTGTGGCCAGTTTCGACATGATCCAATGGGAGAACGTGGCCTACGGCGATCGCATGAGGCAACACGTCCACATTTGGGAACTGAATGATTTGTGCCCCCGAGACGGTTGGCCCGCGGTTCTGCTCATCCATGGGGGCGGATGGCGCGAAGGCAGCTGGAAAGACTTTGAGAGTTTTGGGCCTCAGTTGTCGCGCAAGGGTTTCATGGTGGCGGCGATGGACTACCGGTTGGCGCCGGAACACCCCTGGCCAGCCCAACTCGAAGATGTGCTGGGTGCGATTTCCTTCTTGCGGTCCCAGTTGACGGACCCCGACCGAATTGCCCTGTGGGGGCACTCCGCCGGGGGTCATTTGGCCATGATGGCCGCGATGGCCAAGCCCGAATGGGTTCGCAGTGTCGTGGCGTTGGGGGCTCCCTCGACCTTGGACGGATTGCACCCCGACGAGACCAATGATGTGTTTGGCCAAGTGGACCTGGACTCGGCATCCCCCAGTCGAGTTGAGTGTCCCGACGCCCCGCCCATTTTGCTGGTGCACGGTGAGCACGATTCGGTGTGCCCCGTTCAGCAGTCGAGGGACCACGCGCGGAGTCGGGACGGGGTGGAACTGATTGAGGTTCCAGAGGGAGACCACGGGATCCGTTGGCCGCCGTTGAGCGCAATGCGGGCCCGCCGCCAAGCGATCAACTGGATGATCGATCGGATGGACATGCCCGATCGAGGTTCAAAGTGGCGCCGCAGGAAAAAAGGCAAACGCTGAGCGTTTAGCTGGCACAGACCTCGAATTCTTCGGCGATTTCACACGTATCGTTTTCGCAGCTGTCTTCGCAGTCCACGTGGCAGTCGACCGAGTCGATGTCTTCGATGTAGAGTTCGGTTTTTTCGCCTTCAATGTCGGCCACTTCCAAGTACAAGCAGTACTCTTCGCCGTCTCGGCAAGGGCTGCAGCCCAAGCTGTGCTCGCCCAGGAGGTCGCACAACGCTTCGGGGTCTTCGGATGGCAGCACGCCTTGGCCGGCCAAGGCGACCACAACATCGCGGGCATCCACCGCACCCGACATGCGCCCTCCGGCAAAGCGGATTCCGTTGGACGCGAACGTCGCGCTGGAATGGGCGTCGTACAACATGACGGTGTATCCGGCCAGGTCGAAGGGCACGTCAATGGGGCCGACTTCAAACGCAGGGGCCTGGGTGAAGTTTCCGGGCATCGAGAAGTCGAGCGTTGGGGTGCACGTGTCTTGCCGGCCGTCTTCCACTCTCACCGATGCCACCGCAAGGCTCAGGGTGTCATCGGTGGCCCCGTCCACGCGCAAAGCGAGGTCGTTGTCGAGCAGCGTGAGGAGAACTTGAGCCACACCGCTGGGCTGCACGACTTTGGCGGCCGACATGTCCATGCTGTAAACCGCGCCATCAATGCGCTCCAGCCCGTCGATGGGCGTGCCCAAATCGGAGGTTCTGAAGTCAACCGAGGGGCTGCCGGCGCAGTAGTCAAGTGTGGCGGAGTAGTCGGTGCTTGCCTGCAACGGAGCATTGGGAGTGAAGACCACGCGAAGCGGTTCATCGGCGGCCACGCGGTCGTCCACCCAGGTTTCTCCGTCGATGGATGCACCAGTGGAGTCCGTCACCGAGATGAGTGCAGTGTCGGCTCCGTCCGTGACCGAAAACACAATGTTGTCGCGGTAAAAGAAGTTGGTTTGTCCGGCACTTGCGGGACTCAGTGTGCGCGCGATGGACTCGCATGCCTCGGTGGTCACAAGCGCTTTGTCTTCGCCCGTGGTCGAGTGAAAGTCGTTGTTGCAGCCGAAGAACAGGCCAGACAGGATGATTGCGAGACGCATGGGGGAGCCCTTGGTTTGGTTCGAGGGCGCAATTATTCGATTCCAAGACCGCAAATACGGTCTTGAAGCCCTTGTTTCGCCATTGTCACCGTACCGTGGGCATCACTCGCAATCTTCGGGGATGTCGGCTTCTGCAATGGGGGTGATCGGGCTTCCGCTGGTGGTGGCTTCGATGTCCACCAAGTCCAGGGTCAGGCAGTAGTCGCCATCGCCGCTCGGGCATGCTTCGCAGCTAATTCCCAACAAGGACAGAGTCGCGCACGCTTCATCGGGGTCGGAAAGGTCGAAGGGAAGACCGCCGGCGAGTTCGCCGAGTGCCGGGCCCACTTCGCGCATGTCGAGGGCGCCGGCCAGGCTGACCTCTGACATGGCTTCGCCATCGGATTCGAAGGTTCCGCTGATGTTCATGTCCCAAATCGTGAGGCTGACGCCCATCAGGTCGATGGGCAAATCCACGGGACCGATCTCGAAAAAGGGCGTCGTCGAGAAGTCGATGGCTTCAAAGTCCAGGGTCGGCAGGCATTCGTCTTGCTCAACGGTGCCGGTTTCCGGGATCGCTCCGACAAAGTCCAGCACGTCGCTGGCTTCTTCCACACCGAGAAGGATGCTGAAGTCGAGCGCGTCGCCGAGGAACATGTCGATTCCCGCTGGTTTCACCCATGTCGCTGTTCCCAGGTCCAGGGCGTAGGTTTTGTCCGTGACATCGGTTTCGAGCGGGGCGCCCAAATCCGATGTGGTGAACGACACATTCTCTTCCCCTGCGCACCACGCCACGGTCGCGGTGTGGGTGGAGTCTGGAGTCAGGCC